>Ga0207091_1022_pt1 | contig 36227 bp, 37 predicted proteins | sample Alteio_BWMinHeat_47_FD_153534 | JGI IMG/M metagenome (GOLD analysis project Ga0207091, IMG submission 153534) | Enriched cells from forest soil in Barre Woods Harvard Forest LTER site, Petersham, Massachusetts, United States -... | ecosystem: Environmental > Terrestrial > Soil > Temperate forest >... | reverse complement strand
AGAACAGTTTTACGAATAACAGAAAACTCAGCAGGTGGGGCAGAAGGCGGAGGGGCAGCTTCTATAGCTGCAGAAAGTGGAGAGTGTGGCACTTTAGATAAATGAGGAAATTGCGCATCCCTATCATCATATTCTCGCGATTGCATGGCCATTCTATGTCTCAGAGAGCTTCTGCTCTCAAAGGGGTCGCCGGCAAAGGCGCTACCTCCTGTTAGTCCGACAAGGATAGCTGAATAAAGAAGATTTGTTTTAATTGACAATATATGCTCTCAAAATATTAACGATCTTATTGTTATCTAGTCTATAGGCAAATTGTTAAATACAAGTTAATTTTATTAATGCAATAATAATTTTTTTATTACAGAAGAAACCCCTCCTTTTTACGTCAATCTGCGCGGAGAGATCGTGCCCCCTGGTTCCTTAAGAGAGGATCTGCTATAGTCCCTTCCACAATAGCCGATATAAAGAGCAAAAGAACGTGGAGACCCAAAACATACTGCACCTTCTTACCCCTAAAGGAGAGGGAGACTATCTCCCGATTCTTGTCTTTGTGAGCATAGCGTTTGGTCTCTCACTGCTCATTCTCAGCTTTTCTTTTTTGAAAAGGCGCCGCTCTGATGCAGCAACAAACGCACCATATGAATGTGGTTTTGCCCCCTTTAGCGACGCAAGACTTAAGTTTGATGTCCGCTTTTACCTAGTAGCCCTTTTATTTATTATTTTTGATCTCGAGATTGCCTTCTTATTTCCCTGGGCTGTGACCCTCACGGAGATAGGCCTGTGTGGATTTTTCTCCATGATGGTATTTTTGGGCATCCTTGGCATTGGCTTCTTTTACGAATGGCGCAAGGGAGCGTTGGAGTGGGAATGACAGGTGCCAGCAAGCAGGACGCAGGAAACAGGAAAGAGGAGGGGGGACTTGACAGTTATCTCCTGACTCCTGATGCCAGTTCCCTGACTCCTGGAAATCCTGGTTTTATCATCGGAAAGCTCGATGAAATCGCAGCTTGGGCCCAAGCGGGATCCTTGTGGCCCATGACCTTTGGGCTCGCTTGCTGTGCCATTGAGATGATGCAAGCTGCCGGCGCCCGGTACGATCTGGATCGGTTTGGCGTTGTTTTTCGGGGCAGCCCTCGGCAAGCAGATCTGATGATTGTAGCAGGCACCCTCACCAACAAAATGGCCCCGGCCCTTCGCAAGGTTTATGATCAGATGGCAGAGCCCCGGTACGTCATCTCCATGGGGTCCTGCGCCAATGGCGGAGGGTATTATCACTACTCCTATTCGGTCGTCCGGGGATGTGACCGCATTGTGCCGGTGGATGTGTATGTGCCCGGGTGCCCCCCCACTGCAGAAGCTCTCCTTTATGGCATTTTATTGCTTCAGCGTAAAATTAAGCGACAGAAGGTGTTTTCAAAGTGACCTTAGAAGAGATGGGATTCCTCATTGCGGAAGACATTGGCACAGATTGTCTGGCTTATGGGGTCGAATGGGGAGAGCTCACCCTCACCATCGATGCCCTTGCTGTGACCCGTGTGCTGACCTATCTGCGGGAGTCGGACCAACTGCAATTTGCGCAACTCATTGACATTTGTGGGGTCGACTATTTAGGCCAAAGAGATTTGCGCTTTGAGGTTGTCTATCACCTGCTGAGCCTTGTGTATAATCGTCGTATTCGCCTCAAAATTGGTATCGAGGAGGGCATTCCTGTGCCGTCTGTCACCTCTGTGTACAGCAGCGCCGATTGGTGGGAACGGGAAGTCTTTGATATGTATGGCATCCCCTTTGAAGACCATCCGGATTTGCGGCGGATCCTGACGGATTATGACTTTGAGGGATACCCCATGCGCAAAGATTTCCCTCTGACCGGTTATGGAGAAGTGCGGTATGATGAAGATCAAAAGCGCGTGATTTATGAGCCTGTGAATTTACCGCAAGCTTTCCGCACCTTTGATTTTGAGAGTCCTTGGGAGGCAATGGAAACAGCAGCAATGGAAACAGCAGCTCTTGGAAAGAAGGCTTCATGACCACGTCCCAAACTTTCACTATGAACTTTGGCCCCCAGCATCCGGCTGCTCACGGGGTGTTGCGCCTCATTCTCGAGATGGACGGGGAAATTGTGGAGCGGGCCGACCCACACATCGGGCTCCTCCACCGAGGCACGGAAAAGCTCATTGAGCATAAGACCTACCTGCAAGCCATTCCTTATTTTGATCGGTTGGATTACGTGTCGCCCATGTGTCAGGAACATGCCTTTGCGCTGGCGGTTGAGAAATTGCTAAAACTTGAGGTGCCCGTACGCGCCAAATATATTCGTGTGCTTTTCTCAGAGATTACCCGCCTTCTGAATCACTTGCTGAACATCACCACCATGGCCTTGGATGTCGGCGCCACGACGCCTCTTTTGTGGGGATTTGAGGAACGGGAGGTTCTGATGGGCTTTTATGAGCGCGTGTCGGGGGCGCGCATGCATGCAGCCTACTTCCGCCCGGGAGGGGTCCATGCGGATATGCCAGTGGGTCTTGCAGAAGATATCGCAGCGTTTGCGGAGCGCTTCCCGAGTGTGTTGGATGACATCGAAACCCTTCTGACAAACAACCGCATCTTTAAACAACGCACCGTAGGGATTGGCGTTGTGACCGATGAGCAAGCTCTTGATTGGAGCTTCACAGGTCCCATGCTGCGCGCCTCCAATGTGGCATGGGATCTGCGGCGTACTCAACCCTATGAGGTCTATGAGGAGATGGATTTCCTCATCCCCGTGGGGCGCAACGGGGATTGTTACGACCGGTATCTGGTGCGCATGGCGGAAATGCGCCAAAGCGTGCGTATCATCAATCAATGTCTTGAGAAAATGCCTGAAGGTCCTGTGAAGAGTCAAAATTTCAAGGTGTCGCCTCCCCCCCGCGCAGAGATGAAGACCTCCATGGAAGCCATGATTCACCACTTTAAGCTTTACACGGAAGGGTACCATGTGCCCGCTGGGGAGACCTATACGGCTGTTGAGGCTCCGAAGGGAGAGTTCGGGGTATACCTCATTGCCGATGGGAGTAACCGTCCCTATCGCTGCAAGATCCGCCCCCCGAGCTTTGCCTTCCTCCAAGCCCTGGACTTTATGGCCAAAGGCCACATGCTGGCCGATGTACCCGCTATTATTGGGTCCTTGGATATCGTATTTGGGGAGATTGACAGATAGCCCGCCGTCGCGACGAAGTCGCTATGGCGGATGGTCCGCCGAAGCTTTAGCGAAGGCGGGTGGAGCGGTGGAGGAATAAGTATAGAAATGGCTGTCAATAAAAAATATATCGAAAAATATGGAAATGAGATGATGATCAACAAAATATCTGCTCCACAGTCACACTGCTTTACTGTCTGCTACACCGCTACACCGCTACACCGCTATACTGAGAAGCGCGAAGGCTGTATCACGAGAGCATTATGGTGTTCCAAATGACTCCATTTGCTTTTTCCCCTGAAAACGAAGCCAAGATCCCCGCCATCCTTAAGCGTTATCCTGAAGGGCGGCAGGCGAGTGCGATTCTCCCCCTTTTTGAGTTGGCCCAGAAACAATGCGGGGGATGGTTGCCCCCTGAGGCTATCCGGCATGTGACGGAAAGGCTGGGTATTCCTGAGATTCAGGGCTATGAGGTGGCAAGCTTCTATACGATGTTTAACCAGAGACCCATCGGAAAATACCACGTTCAAGTGTGTGGCACGACGCCTTGCATGTTGCGGGGGAGTGAGGACATCATGAAGGCGTGCGAGCGCCACCTCGGCATTCGATGTGGAGAAACAACGGCAGATGGACAATTTACGTTAAGCGAGGTGGAGTGCCTCGGGGCATGTACAGCTGCACCTGTGGTTCAGATCAATGAGGATTATCATGAGAATCTGACGGAAAAGGGTGTCGTGGAGGTGTTGAAAGCATGCTAACGCCCGCCAACCGCATCTTCACCAATCTCCAAGGCCAGCAGGACTGGAGGATGAAGGAAGCAAAGGCCCGAGGAGATTGGGATAACACCAAAAAGCTCCTTCAAAAAGGGCCCGAGAACATAATTCAAGAAATCACGACCTCCGGATTACGGGGACGGGGCGGGGCCGGCTTTCCCACGGGCAAGAAGTGGTCCTTTATGCCCAAGGTGGAGGAGGGCCGCCCTCACTATCTTATCATCAATGCAGATGAGAGCGAGCCTGGGACCTGTAAGGATCGCGATCTTCTGCGATATGAGCCTCATAAACTCATCGAAGGGTCCCTGCTTGCGGGCATGGCAGTGGGAGCTCACGTCGGATACATCTATATTCGTGGGGAATTTCACCGAGAAACAGAAATTTTAGAAGCAGCCATCGCGGAAGCTTACAAGGCAGGATACCTGGGGAAGAATGCCTGCAAATCGGGCGTCGACTTTGACCTTTATGTCCACAGAGGGGCTGGAGCTTATATTTGTGGTGAGGAAACGGCTCTCATCGAAAGCCTTGAGGGACGTAAGGGCATGCCGCGCCTTAAACCCCCTTTTCCTGCAAATATTGGTCTGTATGGATGCCCTACGATTATCAATAATGTGGAAACCCTTGCTGCCGTTCCCACCATCCTGCGCAGGGGAGGGGCATGGTTCGCAAGCTTAGGGACACCCGGGAATGCGGGCACGAAAATATTCTGCCTCTCAGGCCACGTGAACACGCCTTGTGTGGTGGAAGAAGAAATGGGGATTCCGCTGAAGGAACTTATTGAGGCTCACGGCGGTGGGATACGGGGAGGATGGAAAAAGCTCCAAGCCGTGATTCCAGGAGGCTCTTCTGTTCCCCTGATCCCCAAAGACATATGCGAAACGGTCCGCATGGATTTTACCTCATTGTGTGATGTCAAAAGTGCGCTGGGAACGGGAGGGGTGATTGTGATGGACACCTCCACCGATATTGTGCGCGCCATTGCCCGCTTGTCAAAATTTTACATGATTGAAAGCTGTGGCCAATGTACGCCCTGTCGAGAAGGCACGGGGTGGATGTGGCGGATGCTTACCCGCCTTGCGGAGGGAATTGGCACGCCTCACGACATCGATCAACTCGAAAGCGTGACCCACGCGATTGAAGGCCACACGATTTGTGCCCTCGGCGAAGCCGCCGCCTGGCCAATTCAGGGGCTGATTCGTCATTTTAGGGGTGAGATGGAGGGGCGTCTCTAAACCTAGTCTATTTTGTAGAATCGATTTCTGCTTTTCTTTCTTCTTTCTGCGCAAATTTTCGCAATACACTCGCTCTTCCTGGCGATCCAGACTCTATTTGGCTCGCTAGATCTCTCATCGCATTTGCTCGCCTTTGATTTATTGCTAACGTTGAGCCCCCGGTTCCTATCATTCTCTCGACTATGCGTTCAGCCGCTGAATAAACAATTCCATTTGCTGCTACAGCAGATGCGTATGATCGGAGTACTTTATCATCTATTCCTTCCAATTCGCGCTTTTTCTCTCCCAAGAGAGTTGCGCAACGCAGAAGAACACCAACTGCTTCCTGCAAATACATGTCATTATTAAGCATATTTTTCAAAAGTGCACTCGACTGCTGCCCCTCACCTGAGATGGAGCTCACGAGCTCTTTCTTAATGAAAGGCTTGGCGGATGAATCGATAGAAGGGGACGGTAGTTCAAGAAGAAGATCTAGAAAGTCTTCATCAACCATCATGGACGTTGATACAGACGTTCCTGTGCGATGAGCTCCTGCTGCTGAGCGAGAATCTTCATTCTGGAACGAGAGAGATGCCTTCAAAACCGTTACGGAACAAGATAAAAACCCAAGAACCGTAATTGAACTTAATAAAATTTTAGAAATAGAGTTCATAGGCTATCTCCTCAAATTGAAATGTATTCCTCTTTCATTGACGTACCACTTTTTAAAAATGATAACAAGATTGCCACAGGTAACCCCATTTAAAATTTGACTTTTCCCATCCCTCCCATGGTATAAGAGGCCAGGGTCTTCATAAAAAAATGAACCATGCCAAAGATTACCATTGATGCGCAACAGGTTGATGTTCCTGAAGGAATAACGGTTCTGCAAGCTGTGGAAGCGGCAGGCATTGAAGTCCCTGTCTTTTGCTATCACCCCAAGCTCTCCATCGCCGGCAACTGTCGCATGTGCCTCGTTGAACTCGAGGGATGCCCGAAACCCATTGCAAGTTGTGCCATGCCCGTCTCCCCCGGAATGGCGATTCGCACGAATACGCCCATGGTTCAAAAAAGTCGCCAGAGCAACCTTGAGTTTCTCCTCATCAATCACCCCCTCGACTGTCCGATTTGTGATCAGGCCGGTGAATGCGATCTGCAAGATATCACAGTGGCTTATGGGGGGGACGCGAGTCGGTATGACCTCAATAAACGAGCGGTGCCTAATCTCGACCTGGGCCCTTTGATTGAGACGTCCATGAACCGGTGTATTCAGTGTACCCGGTGCGTACGATTTGCGACCGAAATTGCAGGAGATTCTGAGCTAGGCGCCCTGGGACGGGGAGAGGACATGGCCATTGGCACGGCCCTGCACCACGCCATCACCTCGGAACTCTCTGGGAATATGATTGATATTTGCCCCGTGGGTGCCCTGACCTCAAAGCCCTATAGCGCTCACGCACGGTCTTGGGAACTCACCCACACGCCATCCATTGATGTGCTCGACGGGGTGGGGAGTGCCATTCGCATTGATACGCGAGGGCTTGAGGTCATGCGGATTCTGCCGCGACAAAATGATGCGGTGAATGAGGATTGGATTTCCGATAAAACCCGCTTCTTTTATGATGGACTCAAGTATCAGCGCCTCGATACCCCTTATGTGAGGGGAAAGAACGGTGAACTTACTCCTGCCAGTTGGGATCAAGCTTTCAAGGCGATTGCCAAACGCCTCAAGGGAGTCCCGGGAGATCGCATCGCAGCCCTTGCGGGGAACTTGGTGGATGCAGAATCCATGGTGGCGTTGAAAGATCTTATGGAAGCTTTGGGCTCCCCCCATCTTGATTGTCGTCAGGATGGTGCCCAGAGTGCGGGTGCCCGGTGCAGTTACCTCTTTAACACAACCATTCAGGGGATTGAACGAGCGGATGTGTGCCTTCTCATCGGCACAAACCCTCGGTGGGAGGCGCCCCTGATCAATGCGCGCCTGCGCAAAACTTATGTGGCTTCAGGACTTCCTGTGTTTCGCATGGGGCCAGTGCATGACCTCGGATATCCGGTGGAAGAGCTGGGGAATGATCCTACCTTGTTGGAGAAGATCCTGAAAGGGCGCCACCCTTTTGCAGAGACGCTGAAAGCAGCCAAAAAACCGATGATGATTTTGGGACAAGATGTCCTCAGACGGAAAGACTCCCAAGCTTTGCTCTCCTTAGCCCGTGACATTGCAGAGAAATATGGATTCATTCAATCCGCTCCCTGCTGGAATGGGTTCAATGTGCTCCATACCGTTGCCAGTCGCGTAGGCGGCTTGGATTTAGGATTTGTTCCTGGTCCTCAAGGATGGGACACATCGCATATTCTTCAAGCTGCAGCTCACAAAAAATTAGAAGTGGTCTACTTACTTGGGGTGGATGAAATCGATATGCAGCCTTTCAAAGGCACCTTCGTGATCTATCAGGGTCACCATGGGGACCGAGGCGCTCATGGAGCGGATGTGATTTTGCCAGGGGCCGCCTGCACAGAAAAATCAGGGACGTATGTGAATACAGAAGGCCGTGTGCAGCGAACCTTCAAGGCCGTCTTTCCTCCAGGTCAAGCCAAGGAAGATTGGAAAATCATCCGTGCCCTTTCAGAAACACTTGGGGTGCCTTTGCCCTATAACACGCTGGCTCAAGTGCGGGCGCGATTGGTTGCGGTCAATCCCTTGTTTGATGAGACGGATACGGTACAACGAGCAGCTTGGGAACCATTTGGAGAAAAAGGTGACATTTTGCCAGAGCCCTTTAAACCCATCATTGACAATTTTTATATGACCGACCCCATTTCGCGCCACTCCCTCATTATGGCAAAATGCACGGGGAGGGATCATGGATAAGCTTATTGCCCTTGTGGAGTCCTCTTTATTCATCATCATCCCTTTGCTGGTTGCCGTTGCCTTTCTCACCTATGTGGAACGCAAAGTGATTGCGGCCATGCAGCGGCGGGTGGGTCCGAATGTGGTGGGATGGTTTGGGCTCTTGCAACCGCTTGCAGACGGGTTGAAGCTTCTCTTTAAAGAACCGATTATCCCCACGCGCTCCAGCCCCTTTCTTTTTCTTTTGGCCCCAGTTCTGATTTTTGGATTGAGTCTCTCGGGATGGGCCGTCATTCCTTTCGGCTATAAAATGGTGCTCAGTAACATGAATGTGGGCATTCTCTACCTCTTTGCCGTGTCTTCTCTGAACGTCTACGCCATTATGATGGCGGGATGGTCGAGTAATTCTCAGTATGCATTTTTAGGCGCCTTGCGGTCAGCAGCGCAAATGGTCTCCTATGAAGTCTCTATTGGGCTTGTTCTCATTACCGTCCTCCTTTGTGCGGGATCCTTGAATTTGACAGACATTGTCCTCTCCCAACAACGGGTGTGGTATGTTATCCCCCATTTTCCCATGGCTGTTATTTTTGGAATTTCGGCTTTAGCTGAAACCAATCGCGTTCCTTTCGACTTGTCAGAGGCAGAGAGTGAACTCGTGGCGGGCTTTAATGTGGAGTACTCTTCGCTGCCCTTTGCCCTGTTTTTCTTAGGGGAATATGCCAACATGATTCTGATGAGTGCCTTGGGAAGTATCCTCTTCCTGGGAGGATGGTTACCTCCCTTTGCGTGTATCCCCTTCACCTGGGTTCCTGGACCTCTGTGGTTCTTCATGAAAATGGCAGCTCTCCTTTTCGTTTTCTTGTGGGTCAGAGCAACCTTTCCCCGGTATCGGTATGATCAGCTCATGCGCTTGGGGTGGAAGATTTTTCTTCCCTTTTCCCTGATTTGGGTCATTCTAACGGCGAGTGTGATTGTTCTTTATCAGGCGATAACGGGGTAGGGTCGTATGCAGTTTATCAAACATCTCAAACCTTTTGCCCTCATCGAGTTGCTTCAAGGCATGGGACTTACCCTGCGGTATATGTTTTTTAAGAAAAAGGTGACCCTTGCCTACCCTTATGAGAAGGGACAGGTATCCGCGCGCTTTCGAGGGGAACATGCCTTAAGGCGTTATCCCAATGGGGAAGAACGCTGTATTGCGTGTAAACTATGTGAAGCGGTCTGTCCGGCCCAAGCCATTACCATTGAAGCAGAAGAACAAGAAAATGGGCTGCGCCGCACCACGCGATATGATATCGATATGCTAAAGTGCATTTATTGCGGGTTATGTGAGGAAGCATGCCCCGTCGATGCGATTGTAGAGGGCCCTCATTTTGAATTTGCCACTGAATCTCGTGAAGAGCTTTACTATACGAAGGAAAAGCTCCTCGCGAATGGAGAGCGATGGGAGGTGGCCATTGCAGCACGTTTGGAGCAGGAGGCGCCTTATCGGTAATCCATGATGATAACAGCCTCTCTTTTTTATCTCTTTTCTGGCCTCCTATTAGGTTCAGCGTTGATGGTGATACGGAGCACGCAAACAGTCTATAGCGTGTTTTTTCTCATCTTTGCCTTCCTCAATGCGGCGGGGCTTTTGATTATGCTTCATGCTGAGTTTCTTGCGTTTATTCTTCTGATTGTATACGTAGGCGCGGTTGCCGTTTTGTTCCTCTTTGTCGTCATGATGTTGGGGGAGACGCAAACAAAAACACCCTTGTCTCGCCGATATGCCTGTGCCGTAGGGGGAGTATGTCTTTTCCTGCTCACAGCCCTAGGGATTATGGTGGTGCGGTGGAAAACCTCTTCAGAGGCCCTTATTTTTGGGTTTTCCCCTACAGTGGACATGAAAAACACTGAAGCACTGGGGAATCTTCTCTACACCCATTACCTCATTCCCTTTCAAGGGGTAGGTCTTATTCTGCTCATTGCGATGATCGGGGCAATTGTGCTGACCTTACGTCACAGGCGCAAACCCCTTCAACTTCTGTCGAATGAGCCAATGCGTTTGGTTGATTTGCGTTCCTCAAGCATGAAGGAGGAAGCACGATGATCGGACTTGATCACTATCTTCTCCTTGCAGCATGTCTCTTTATGATAGGGGTACTCGGGGTCATTATGCAGCGCCGCAATCTCATTGTAATGCTCATGTCCATTGAGCTAATGCTGCTTGCCACTGTCATCAACTTTGTGGCTTTCTCTCATTTCCTGGAAAATCTTACGGGACAAATTTTCTCCCTGATTATCTTAGCTGTTGCCGCCGCTGAGACTGCCATTGGCCTTGCCATTCTTGTCGTCTATTTCCGCAATCGCGGAGATATTAATGTGAATGGCACGAAGGGATAGAGATGGACAGCACCCTCGCCATTTTCACCCTTTTTTTGCCCCTCCTCGGCGGCCTCTGTGCAGGGAGTTTCGGGCCACTCTGGGGCATGCGATTCAGTCAATGGGTGACATGTGGGTGCATGGGCTTGGCAACTCTCACCTCCCTTTGGCTTGTGATTATCTTAGGCCCTCTTGACACAGCCCTTTCTGTGCCTGGGTTTTCATGGATTCATGTCGGCGCATTAGAAGTGAAATGGGGGATCCTCATCGATCATCTCAGCTTGGTCATGATCATGATTGTCACCTTTATTTCCCTGATGGTGCACGTGTATTCCATCGGATATATGAAGGGAGAACCAGGATTCAGTCGCTTCATGGCATATCTCAGCTTTTTTACGTTTTTCATGCTTGTCCTTGTCACCGCACCCAATTTTGTTCAGCTCTTTTTTGGATGGGAAGGGGTGGGGCTTTCCTCCTATCTGCTGATTGGGTATTGGTATAACGACCCCCGTGCCAACAGAGCCGCCTTCAAGGCTTTCTTGATGAATCGTATTGGGGATGTGGGATATGTTTTGGGTATTTTAACTCTCTATCTTCTGTTCCAGACCTTTGATTTTTCACCTATTTTTACAGGGGTCCCGGACAAACAAGCCCACATGATTGAGATCTATGGATGGCAGTGTCACACCCTTACCCTTGCAACGATCCTTCTCTTTGTAGGAGCGATGGGTAAGTCCGCTCAAGTGGGCCTCCATACATGGCTTCCTGATGCCATGGAAGCACCAACACCTGTGTCAGCGTTGCTGCATGCAGCAACTATGGTCACAGCCGGTGTTTTTCTCATGGTGCGAATTTCGCCCCTTCTCGACTATACCCCCCTAACACGGGAGATGATCACCATAGTGGGGGCTGCAACCGTTGTCCTGGCAGCCTCCATTGCCTGTGTTCAAAATGACATCAAACGTATCATTGCTTACTCAACGGGCAGCCAATTAGGGTATATGTTTATGGCCATAGGTCTTTCTGGCTATAGCGCCGCCATGTTCCATTTAACAACGCATGCCTTTTTTAAAGCGACCCTTTTCTTAGGCGCAGGGTCTGTGATTCATGCTATGTCGGACGAACAAGATATCCAGAAAATGGGGGGAATTTGGCGCGCCATTCCCATCACCTATACCTTAATGTGGATTGGCAGCCTAGCTCTTGCAGGATTGCCATTTTTTGCAGGATTTTACTCAAAGGATCTGATCCTTGAAATTAACTGGGTCTCCAAGATGCCCGTGGCCTTTGCGTGCGGACTGGTGGGGATTGTTCTGACCGCCTTTTATGCATGGCGCCTTTTGATCCTGACTTTTCAAGGAACACCGCGCGCCAATGATGCGGTGATGAGCCACTTAAAGGAATCTCCTCTCTCGATGCTGGTCCCTTTGATAAGTCTTGGACTGATAACCCTGGTGGTAGGACCTGGCCTGTACACTCTTTTTGTCGGGTCCTTTTTTGGGCCCCAAAATGAGGTGATCCTCGCCGCTCAGCAAACAAGTTACGAGATAAAAACAGTCCCTGTTTTGGCAACCCTCCTCGGTATTGGTGTGGCTTACCTCTTCTATATGCGCTCAAAGAAGTGGCCCTCCCATCTCGAGATGACGTTTAAGAGGACATATGAATTCTTCTTTCATCAATGCTACATAGATGCCCTTTATGATCGTCTCTTTGTCGTTCCTTCTTTGAAGCTTGCAAACCTCTTGTGGAAGGAAGGGGATCAGAAAGGCATTGAGAGCCTAGGGCCAAAGGGGCTTACGACTTTGTCTCTGTTGGGCGGCCGCTTGATCTGTCGCCTCCAGACGGGCTATCTCTATCACGCAGCCTTTGCCATGGTATTGGGATTTGGCGCAATGGTCGGGGGGATTTTGTGGCTGAACTCTGACACGCTTAGACTTGCAGAAGTTTATGATTTTTTGGCGCGCTATAAAGGATAGAATCCAGATGCACCCTCTTCCCCTCTTAAGCATGATTGTCTTTCTTCCTCTTCTGGGAGCAGTGAGCATTTTGTTGAGTGGCGCAAAGCGCAGTGCAAATGCACGCTGGGTCGCCTTGTGGGTCTCCCTCGTTACCTTTGTGCTCTCCCTTGTTTTGTGGGGACGATATGATCCCACCCTTGGAGGATTTCAACTGGAGAATACGATGCAGTGGATCTCTTATCTGGGGCTCACTTACCATGTCGGCGTTGATGGTATATCTCTTCCCTTTATCCTGTTGACAACACTCCTTGTCCCTCTCTGTATTTTAGCCAGCTGGAAGGGGATTAAAAAGAGAACGGCTGATTATATGATGGCCTTTCTTATTCTTGAAACCTTCGTGCTCGGATCATTTGTAGCCCTTGACATCCTTCTTTTTTATATCTTCTTCGAAGGCGTTCTCATTCCAATGTTTTTTATTATCGGCATCTGGGGAGGACCTCATCGCATCTATGCTGCCTTCAAGTTTTTCCTTTATACCTTGCTGGGATCAGGGCTGATGTTGCTTGCCATCTTGTATATCTATTTTGAGGTCGGCAGCAGTATTCCCTTAGCCCTTGAGTCCGTTTTTGATCCCAAGGTACAGACTTGGTTGTGGCTTGCATTTTTTGCCTCCTTTGCCATTAAAATTCCCATGTGGCCCTTTCATACCTGGTTGCCAGATGTTCACGTCGAAGCCCCAACAGGGGGATCCATGATTTTAGCGGGGATTCTCCTCAAGATGGGGGGCTACGGGTTCTTGCGGTTTTCGCTTCCCTTGTGCCCTGATGCCTCCGCTGACTTTGCCCCCTTTGTCTTTATCTTGAGTATCATTGCCATCATTTATGCGTCCTTTGTGGCGCTGGCACAAACGGACATCAAAAAACTGGTGGCCTATTCCTCTGTTGCCCACATGGGCTTTGTAACCCTTGGCATTTTTACAATGGATGCCGCAGGCATCAGTGGCGCCATCACCCAGATGGTGAGTCACGGCATGATTTCGGCAGCTCTCTTTCTCTGTGTCGGGGTAATGTATGAGCGAACCCACACACGCAAGATCGCAGAGTTTGGCGCTTTGGTTTATCGGATGCCCCGCTATGCGGTTATCTTCATGCTCTTTATTCTGGCCTCTCTTGGTCTTCCTGGGACCAGTGGTTTTGTGGGAGAATTCCTCGTGCTTCTGGGGACGTATCAAGTGAACATCTATGCAGCGACGATGGCCTCCCTTGCCATGATTTTAGGGGCGGCTTATGCGCTATGGTTATACCAACGGATCATCTTTGGCCCCCCAACGGCATGCACTTTCACAGATCTGAATGGACGGGAACTCATAAGCTTCTCTCCTCTTCTGGTAGGCGTCTTACTCTTAGGCCTTTATCCCGCCCCTCTTTTTAAGGTGACGGAGGGGGCCGTGATGAAGCTTGTCGGCTTTTCTTCATTGCTGGGAAAATCGTAACATGTTTGAGCTCTATCCTCCTGATTTTCTACGTATTCTGCCCGAGCTTATTTTAAGTGGAATGGCCCTTTTCATTCTGACAATGGGTGCAGTGAAGAAAGCAGAATTCTGTGGTCACATCACAACGCTAAGTTTCCTCCTGGCAGGAGGTGCCCTTTTCTTGTCTCATAAGATGGGAAAAGCGGGAATAGGATTTGAAGGTCAAATTCTTGAGGATGATTTCAGTTATGTCGGGAAAATCCTGATTTTAATCGCTTCCTATGGCGCGTTTTCTCTTTCCGTGTTTCCCTTAATAAGGGAAAAGCTGCTTTCTTTTGAATATGCCGCCCTGACTTTATTAGCCACAACAGGCATGCTGCTCATGATGGGGGCCAACGATTTTATCAATCTTTTTGTCGGTTTAGAAATGCAAGGATTGTCCCTTTATGTCCTCGCGGCCCTTAATCGACATGAGACCAAAACAGCAGAAGCAGCCCTTAAATATTTTATCCTTGGGGCTCTTGGAACCGTCTTTTATCTGTACGGTGCAGGTTTCCTGTATGGATTTTCGGGATCAACCAACTTTGGCGTTCTTGCCGCCGCAATCCATATGGATGCAAGCTCTCTTCCTTTAGGGCTTTATGTCGGCACCCTTTTAATTGTCTCAGCGCTCTGTTTCAAAATAGCAGCTGTGCCCTTTCATATGTGGACGCCTGATGTGTATGAAGGATGTCCAACTCCCGTCGTTACCTTCATTGCGACCGCACCTAAGGTAGTGGGAGTACTTGTTCTTTTGCGCCTCCTCTTTTACCCGTTTATGGCCGTGTATGCGCAATGGGTTCCTCTTCTTCTCGCTCTTTCGCTTGTATCAATGGTAGTGGGAACGTTCGCAGCTCTTGTCCAGACAAATCTCAAACGCTTTCTCGCCTATAGTACGATTGGTCAAATGGGGTATGTCTTATTGGGGATTGCCTCTGGTCCTCAAGAGGGGATTCAAGCTGTTCTCATGTATATTTCTCTCTATCTTGTGATGGTCCTCGGGGTCTTCGGATGTGTCCTATGCTTACAAAGCAAAAAAGTAGGAGGAATTCAGACGCTTGAGGATTTATCAGGGCTCTCAAAGTTCCATCCTCGCCTGGCCTTCCTTTTAGCGCTTTTCATGTTTTCGTTGGCAGGAATTCCTCCCTTCGCTGGATTTTTTTCAAAGTTTTACCTCTTGAAGGCAGCGATCTCTGCAGAACTTTATTTTTTTGCAACCCTGGGCATCCTGATTTCAGTTGTTGCTGCAGCCTATTATTTACGTATTATCAAAATCATGTACTTTGATAAACGCGATGAGCTCACTTCAGATTTTTACGGCGTCCTTTCTTCACAAGCCGTGATTGTCATGGGGCTTTGTGGAGGGATATCTCTCTTTTTCTGCCTTTTTTCAGATCCCTTCTTTAAACTGATCCACCACGCAGCCGTTGTGTGTGCCGGGTAATTTTTGATGCCACAGGTAATTTTTTACCCAACTCTTGCCTCCACAATGGATGAAGCCCAAGCTCTGGCTTTACAAGGAGCGGAGGAGGGCACGGTTGTTGTGGCAAAGCACCAAAGTGCTGGACGCGGACGGCGCGGACGCATCTGGGAAGCAGCAGAAGGGAATATTTCCCTGACCTATATCACCTATCAGGAATGCTCGCCGGGACAAGGCTCTCAACTCTCTCTTGTCGCGTGCGTTGCAATTGCGGAGGCCTTACGGGTGTTACAAACGCTTCCGCTGCTCTATAAATGGCCCAATGATTTGCTGCTGAAGGGGAAAAAAGTGGGAGGACTTTTATTGGAATGTCTCTCTCTACCCAATTCCTGCAAGACAGCCTATCTCATTGGATGTGGACTCAATTTGAAACAACACCCCCATACGGTTCGCTATCCGACAACGTCCTTTCATGCCGAAGGCATTGATCTTCCTTATGAAAGCTGTGTGGAAGCCATCGCCTTCTCTCTCCAGGAATACTTAACGCTTTGGAAAAATGAGGGATTTTCACTCATTCGGGATCTTTGGATGGAAAGCGCCATGGGTCTCGGTACCCCCCTCTCTCTTGATGTGGAGGGGATCCCTCAGACAGGAATCTTTTGTGGTATTAATGAAGAGGGGGCCCTTTTGTTGAAGACATCTCTGAATGAAAACGTACTGGTGAACGGGGAAATCAGGGCTTTATGAGCTGAAACTTTGTGATGCCCGCTTCACAAACGCGAATGACGAGTTAAGGGTGTGGAAGCGCACAAAAAACCCCGCCTAAGCGGGGTTTTTATAAAATACAGAAAGCCTAACTGCTTAGTTAGCAGCTGGTGTTTCTGATTTAGCTTCTGGTGCCGCAGCATCAGCAGCAGGTGCGTCAGCAGCTGGTGCTGGCTCAGTAACAACTGCATCAGCCGCAGGTGCCGCAGGCTCTGCTTCAGGTGTTGACTCAGTTGTTGGTGGTGTTTCTTGATCAGTAGAAACTTGTGCCGCTGGTTCTTGTGCTGGTTCTGATGGCTTTTTTTCTCCGCAAGATACGAGAGCAAGTGCAGAAGCTGCGAACAAAGCGGCGGTTACTTTATAGTTCATTTTTTTATTCCTCATTCGTTAGAGTTGCCGGGGGACTCTTTCTATGTCGTAAAATTAACCGGACTGGAAAGAGACTATCACAAAATTCGGGAAACTGCAATTCATTTTGCCAAAAGAAAACAAAAATAACTTTTTTCCCTTTTGAGAGATATTTTTAAAAGTCGATCAAAGAAGGACGAGGGCAGAAAGACCAGAGAAGTACTCACCTTCCGCACCAGGAGAAAGGGTGCGCCTGCGGCTGGAAAATCCGCTGGTAAAGCTATTAATTTTAAGATCATGCCGATGGGTGATCCCCTCATTTTGCAAAATATCATGGATATACTGCGGAAGATTAAAGTGGTGATGCGTGGGCTTTACAGCAGGATAAAAATAGGATGTATAGGGTTCTCCGATGAGATCTGGAAACTCTGGCCCCACTTCATAATCCTGATGCTGAATCGTAGGACCCAAGGTTGCATGAAGGGTGGCCCGTCTTGCCCCCAACGTTTCCATAGCCGCAATTGTTGCTTGAAGAATACCCGCCCGAGCGCCTTTCCAACCAGCGTGGGCTACACCAATCACATGAGCCTCTGGGTCATAGAACAAAACAGGACCACAGTCGGCCGTCTCAACCCCAAGGGCAATGCCGGGGACATGTGTGACAAGGGCGTCCCCCATCTGCCGCTCCTGACGAGGTTTGATCTCCTCATCCCAAGGGTCAGTAATCGAGATAACCGTGTTACCATGCACCTGATTAAGGACAACGAGAGGGATCTCTTCTCCAGCCAAGGTGCGCATCACCCGTGATTTTCGTGCCTCTAAGGGTTCCCGGTCTTCCTCAAAAAAGGCATGTTTGATGCGGGAAAAGTGAGAAAAGTGAGGACAACGGGCTATCATTCGTGAAATCCTCCTGGGATGAGCGCTTGCGAAACAATTGCCATCGCCTTAAACAGTGTCCCCATTTGGCAAGGATGGGTAAGACGCGCGTGAGCAACGTTCAGGACAGCAGCTTCTTGCTTGTTTTTATGTTGCAGCTGAGCAATTCGCAAGTCAATTCCCAAGTTTTTTAAGAAAGTACGTTGGGAGACAGGACCAAAAACGGAAAGGCCTTGGGTTATGGCGACCTGCTTAAGGGCGCCAAAATTGACATGACAGGTTAAATCCGACTTACCAATGTGGGAAAGGGGAGGGGAGGGCTCGCCCCTGAAAAGAGCCTGGAGTGTATCTCCCGTGCCGCTCTCATACCCATAATCAATCAGGAGACAGACACCTCCCTGAAGGCGAAGGCGTTGACTCAAGAGCTCCATAATATGGAGAGAAACAGGACTTGTCTCCCATTCCACGTCCTCGCCTTCTTCGGATGCAAGAGGAAGAAAGGTAAAAACAGGTTCCTCCCCAGACAGATCAATGAAGCGTTCATAGAGCATATTCTCTTGGCGTCTATAAAAATGTGTCGGCATGGCATCAAAAAACTCATTGGCAATGAGGAGGAGGGGCGCTTGCAGGGGCAGGGTCTCTACCGTTTCATGCCAATAAATCTCAGAATGATGAATTTTTCCTTTTTGTTGCTGCAGAAGGAAGGGATTGATTTCAACCAGATGAATCTGCAGGGCCGCCATAAAGGCGGGAGACAAAGCAGCAACCCTGAGCAAATCCGCCATCAGCGTCCCGCGTCCCGGCCCCAGCTCCACAAGATTCACCTGAGAAGGAGATCCGAGCTGTTCATAAATATCAAGCACCCAAGCCCCAATGAGCTCCCCAAAAACTTGAGAGATCTCAGGGGCCGTTGTGAAATCTTGGCCCACGGCTTGCTGGGTACGATAATACCCAGAGTCGGGATGTTGCAGGGCGAGCTCCATGAATTGACCTTGGGAAAGCAGTGTAGCGGTGGAGCAGTGTAGCGGTGGAGCAGTTACATCTTTTTTTTCAGACATCGTGAGTGCCTATATAATAAAAATGTGTTGACAGTCATTTTGTAAAAGCGTCCCATTTTCTCACCGCTACACTAGTTCCCCTAGAAGCTCTTATGATCAGAAAGGAACCAACGAGTACCAAGGGAATGGAAAGCAATTGTCCCATCGTTACCCCTCCCACAAAAGTACCCAAAAAGGCGTCCGGTTCTCGAAAACATTCAGCCGCAATGCGAGCCAAGCCATATCCAGCCAGAAAGAGGCCGGTCATGCAGCCCCGCCTGTCAGGCGCACGGGTCCAGAGGGCACTGACCCCGAGGACCACAAAGAGAAGGAGTCCTTCCAAGCACGCTTCATACAGTTGACTCGGATGACGGGGCAACCATCCGCCATGAGGAAAAAGAACTCCCCAAGAAACATCTGTCACCCGCCCATAAAGCTCCCCATTAATAAAGTTAGCAATGCGACCAAAAAACAAACCGATAGGAATACCACAACACACCAAATCCATAAAAGAAAGGGCGCGAATGTGATGGCGGTGAGCGTAAAGGAGCGTTGCAATGGCAACTCCGAGAAGCCCCCCATGGAACGCCATGCCCCCTTTCCACACTTGGAAGATTTGTAGAGGATCGGCGAGATACTTGGCAGGTTGATAAAAGAGAACCCATCCCAAGCGTCCCCCGATAATGACCCCCCCAATCGCCCAGCCCACATAGTCATCAATCAACTGGGCGGTCACTTTCGGAAAGGCTTGAGGCCGTTTTTTCAGGAGCCACAAGCTATACTTCCACCATCCCAAGATTCCCACCACATAAGCAATACCATACCAACGAATGGCAAACGGACCAAATTGAAAGGCAATGGGGTCGATGGATGGAAAAGGCATGGGGTGTCTCCTCGATGGATCTTAGAAGTGTTTATAAAATGCTCTGACCCGTTTTGGCCCAGTCCGCGGTAAAGAGGGCAATGCCTTTATCCGTGAGGGGATGATTATAAAGCTGGCGCACGACGCTCGGAGGAAGGGTAACGACATCCGCACCCGCAAGGGCCGCTTCCACCACGTGAAGGGGATTACGGACGGACGCCACCAAGACTTCCGTATTGAGGTGCGGATAATGATCATAAATTTGGATGATCTCGTCAATCAGAGTCATGCCGCTCTCGCCCACATCATCCAAACGCCCCACAAAAGGGGAAATAAATGTTGCTCCTGCTTTTGCAGCAAGCAACGCTTGAGCAGGAGAAAAGCACAGGGTGACGTTCACCTTGTGGCCTTCTTGGGTGAGAACACGACAGGCTTTGAGACCGTCTGGCGTAAGAGGGACTTTAATGGTGACGTTGGTGGCAATCTTAGCTAAGAAACGGCCCTCCGCCAGCATGCCCTCCAGATCAGACGCGGTGACCTCCGCACTCACCGGGCCCTCAACAAGACCACAAATCTCAGCAATGGTCTCCACCATGCCGCGCCCTGAGCGGGCAATGAGGGTGGGATTGGTTGTCACCCCATCGACAAATCCTGTGTCAATAAGGGAGCGAATTTCGGCAACATCGGCCGTATCGATAAAAAATTTCATGGGTCTCAGATCCTTTTTGTTTATTCTTTACCCTATCGTGTTCTCTCGCAAATAACCACTCGGAAAAGTTGCGTCTCTCAGAATTTTCTGTAGACTGAGGGGAAAATGAGCACAGTAAGCATATAAATTTTGCCACATAACCGCGTGGTCATAATTTTATGGTTGCTGTACTCAAAATTACCAACAGGTCGTATCATTCATGCGCGTTTCCATCCTCCTTCCCCGCCCCTTTAATGATCCTTTTGATTATGAGAGTGCGGAAGATTTTCCGCCAGGCACAATCATAAAGGTACCCTTTGGACGCCAAGAACTCTATGGGGTGGTGTGGACGCGCAACGAGACGGCCCCTTCTCAAACCTTGAAAGCAATCAAGGGAGCGGGGGAGGGACAGCTTCCAGGGGTCTCTCTCCAGTTCATTGATTGGGTCAGTGACTATACATTGGCCCCTCGAGGACAAATCCTCAAGATGGTTTTGGCCGTGCCGGAGGCCTTTGAGGCGCCCCCGAAAGCGCGGGCCGTCGCTGAGATAAAGCCGCCTGAGAAACCTCTGCTCTCTCCCGATCAACAGCAGACAGCGGATCGGCTGATCGGGAGTTTGGAAGGAAAAAAGTTCCAAACGTTCCTCTTGGAAGGGGTGACGGGATCGGGCAAGACGGAGGTCTATTTTGAGGCAATCGATCATCTCCTTCAAACAGAGGGCCAAGCGTTGGTCATGCTCCCGGAAATTGCCCTCAGTGCCCAATGGCTGCAGCGCTTTGAGACACGTTTTGGCTTTCGCCCGGCGCTGTGGCATTCAGCTGTTCCGCTCGCACAACGGAAAGCAACCTTCCTGGCGCTTTTGAAAGGGGAGGTGAGGGTGGTGGTGGGGGCACGGTCCGCCCTCTTCCTTCCTTTCACAAACCTCAAACTCCTCATCGTGGATGAAGAGCATGATGGATCTTACAAGCAGGAGGAGGGAGCCATTTATCATGGACGGGACATGGCCGTTGTACGGGCTCGTCTGAATCAGGCAACGTGTGTGCTTGCGTCTGCCACCCCTTCTTTGGAGACAAGCGTGAATGTAGAGGCGGGGAAATATCAACACCTCCACCTCCCCTCCCGTTTTGGAGGAGCCCAGATGCCGGATGTGCAGATCGTGGATTTGCGCAGCGTCAAGATGCCCTCCCAAACCTGGATTTCGCCGGCACTCAAGAAAGCACTCACAGAAACCTTGGAACGCGGGGAGCAAGCCATGTTGTTCCTCAACCGTCGCGGTTATGCACCCTTGACCCTGTGTCATGCTTGCGGGAACCGCATCATGTGTCCCCAGTGCAGTATCAGCCTGGTCCATCATAAGGCCCATGGAAAGCTCATTTGCCATCATTGTGGGCACCTTGGTGTCGTGCCTTCTGTGTGCCCCACCTGTCAGGAGGCGGATACCTATACAGCCATTGGCCCAGGGGTTGAGCGCATTTTAGAGGAAGTTCAAACGTTGCTCCCTGAAGCGCGGTGTGCGCTCCTCACCAGCGATCACCTCACGACGCCTAAGAAGATTGAAGCGTGCGTCGCGAGTATTCAGAACCACGAGGTGGATATTCTCATTGGGACCCAGATCATGGCCAAAGGGCATCATTTCCCCTTGCTCACCCTTGTGGGGATTGTGGATGGGGATAGTGCCCTTTCAGGCAGTGACCTGCGGGCTGCTGAAAAATCCTTCCATTTGTTGCATCAAGTATCAGGGAGATCAGGGCGAGAGGACAAGCGGGGGCAGGTCTTGATTCAAACCTATTTGCCCGACCATCCCCTGATGCAGGCTCTCAAGCATCAAGATCAATCCCAGTTTTTTGCATTAGAGGCGGAGCAGCGTCAGCTTCATGGGTTTCCGCCCTATGGACGTTTAGTGGGCCTGATTCTCTCGGGCAAAAAAGAAGCCGAGGTTCAAAGTACGGCCCGCCTTTTGGCTCGCGTTTTTCCTCAGCATCCGAAGGCAGAGCTCTTAGGCCCAACGCCCGCCCCTTTGTCCTATTTAAGAGGAAACCACCGGTGGCGTCTCCTTCTCAAAACAACGAAGGATTATCCGCCTCAAGCCCTGCTGCGGGTGTGGTTACAGAAGGCGCCCCTTCCTCCTTCAGTAAAACTCCAAATTGACGTGGATCCTTATAGCTTTTTTTAAGAGGCGCTTGCAGAAGCAGAGGCGCTTGCTGCTGATGCGATGTCTCCTCCTTTCAGAGGCTCGTATCGGAACTCCCTCCATTCTCCATCAGAGCCACGATATTCGAGGGTCTTGCCTTCGTTCTGGAGGAGACACAAGAGACCTTTGGGGCCAACAAAATGCATAACTCCTACTCCAATAGCAGAGTCCGTATTGAGTTTTGAAAGAATCGTCGGAATCCATGCGCGATTACGCACGCCCATCGCATCATTAACGGTCAGAATATCATGCGCATCGTTGTCATGTCCCTCAAGGGTTTTTAATCGCTCAAACAAATCAGGAAGTTTCACTTGAGAAGGAGGTTCTGTTGAGGGAAGGGCGGATTCTGCTGGCACCCCTATTTTTGTACACCTCTCCCAAGCCCTAAGAAAGGATGATTTTAAACTAGATGGCAATGTGGGGTCCGTGTAGCGAACCTCAAAGGCTTTGGCGTATTCAATCATGGATTCCAAAATTCTTTCCTGTGGTAAGACACCTACTTGTTTTTCAAGATGCTCCGTGGCTTCATTCATTTGGTCAAGGATCGTTTTCCATTTTACATAAGCAGGAAAATTTTGAAGAACTTTTAATTGGTCATTGTCAAAATTGCCTCGCACCTCTTCAACAGTTTGAATAGAGCAATTGGGGACCAATGTGCTGATAGGATCCTCGAGACCAGAAACGGGTTTCCCTTTTTCCTTAAAATCTTTGAGGAGAGCCATATCGAAGCCTGTGTCAATATCAGCAGTGGATCCACTATCACACATAAAATTTAGCGTTGCGACAAAGCCAGGGCGCAAGCAACCAATGTCCTTTAGAAAAGAGAGTTTTTCCTGATCTTCAGGGGGCAGAGCCTCTAAAATACAATGCCATGCATGCTGGAAGTGTTCGTGCGTCTGCGGGATGTGAAAGTTTGGGGTGCCAGGAGGCAAGAAAATCTTTTCCCGCCCTCCACATTTTTCCACTAAATCTGTAATTCCTTTTACGATCCTTTTCCATCCCAACCCTTTTGGATCTTTAGCTGTGTTTTCCAGGATGAGTTCTTGACGATCAAGGATGGGTTTCAAAAATCCTTCTGGAACCTGGTTGAATTGCACATCATGTTGTGTGGGGGTCAAAAGTGCAGTCGTCCCTTTGACACGAAAGTGGTAGGGAAGATAATACTCTTGATAAAATTGCTTTTCCTGAGGAGAGAGCACGCGATGCTGTCCACCAGAGAAATCTTCTTCCTTTTCGTTTTTTTTCGCACTATAGGCGGGAGTGGCCAGCAGGCATAGAAAGATGAGAAAAGCAACATATAGGGATTTCATGCGGAAAACTATCCAATTAATATAATAACAATTATGTATAATTAGATGAGAGTTGTATTTTTGTCAACGGGGGAGGGAAGGACTCTCTTGACAGCATGGAAAGATTGATTCCATAAGTAGCTGAATTTGGAAGTCTGTGTCATCCCAGACTTAGACCTTCTTGCCCCCGATTTAATCGGGGTTTAGGAGGTCTTGATCTGGGATCCAGGAGCCAAGGAATGAAGGAATTTTTGTGCTGCCTCTGGATCCCCGATCAAGAAACTCTATGATTTTCTGCGAAAATCGAGAGTTTCTAAGTCGGGGATGACACAGATTTTGCCCATGGAGCCTAATGCCTCCTAGCAGAAAGGAAGAGCGCCCGCTCTCAAAAAACGACTGACATGAAAACATTAAACACCCTCCTAAAAAAAGATCCTGATCAACAATTCATGATTTTCTTGAGCCTGCACGTATGTGTGTGGTTCGCGGCAGGCGTGCTCTTCAATCGGCTAAATGTTGATATGCTGGAAATGTTCGTGTGGGGACAGGAATTTCAATGGGGCTATCATAAGCACCCGCCCTTTCCTTCTTGGGTTGTGGGAGGGTGGTTTGCTCTTTTCCCAAGGACCCCTCAATTTTTTCTGATTCTCACTCAAGCAAATGTGGCCCTCGGGTTGACGTTTTCCTACCTTCTCGCACGCGAGCTTCTTGAAAAATCCAAGGCACTGGTCGCGATCCTCCTGCTGGAGCTTGTGGTGTATCATTCGTTTTCGGGGCTCACTTTTTGCAACAACTCCATTCTCGTCTCCCTCTGGCCTGCCTTTGCCTTTTTTGCCTTCCGAGCGTTGAAGCATAATCACATAAGAGATTGGGCACTTGCTGGATTCATAGGTGGTCTTGCCATGCTCAGCAAATATCCATCTATCTTGCTGCTTATCGCCGCTTTTGTTGCCTTTGTCATCAATCATAAAAAGAATTTTATGTCTCAGATCTGTAAGCCCGGTCCGTTGATCTGTCTTGCTGTTTTTCTCATCATGACATTGCCCCATCTCTATTGGCTCGTGCACCATGACTTTATGCCCATGCAGTATGCGGCGAATCGCTATTTTAAGAGTGGATCTGTTGCCTTTCGAATCATTGAGTTCATTACCGTAAATGCCCTCATTCTCTCTCCAATCATTTTGATTGGAAAACTTACCTTTAAGATTCCTTTTAAAACGATGTTTCGTCCCAATTTTTCGACGCTTGAAAAAGCCTTTGTCTCGTCAATTGTCTATGTGCCCTCTCTCTTGATGATCGTCGGTGCTCTTCTCTTTAAAGCAGAGCTTGGAGTTCAATTTGCGACGCCCTTTTATTTTCTGTTTGGGGTGTTTATCGTCAGCAAAGCCGCTGTGTTTTCTGAACGTTCTGTGAAGATCGTCACCCGAATTGTGTATGCTTTCCTCGCATTTATTCTGTGCCTCTTTATCATTTTTAAGATAATTTTGTCTCAATTTTACGATAAAAAAGAAGTGTACCATATGTTCTATGCAGAACCGATCCAAGCTTTGCCTCAGTTTATCGAGAAAGAATGGAAAACAGCCTTTCCAGGGACGCCTCTCAAATATGTGGCCGGGGGAGGGGGATATCTTTATACCCTGACATTCTTCTGCGCCAATCATCCTTCCGCTCTTCTCGATTTCGATGAAAAGAAAAGTCCCTGGATTGAAGAGGGGGCAATACAAAAAGACGGCGCCACCCTCCTGTGTCAAAACGCAGAGTGTATCGAGAAAGCAAAAACAGCCTTTAAGAGCATGCCCCTTGAGTGGAAAAAAGTGACGATCAATGGCCTTGATTTTGAGTATGCCTTTGTTGGACCGAAGAAATTCTAGATCGAGGGAACCCCTTTACTTAGCTTCTCCTCAGATGCTACACAAGGGCCTTCACGCACGCTCTCAAGTGACAAGAAAACATGACCCAATTAAGACACACCTCAAAATGGATGTATCTTCTGATGTTTGCGGGTGTCGTGCGGTTGCTCGGCATGTATTGCTTGCCCCTCATGGATCCCTCTGAATCCCGGTATGCCGAAATTGCTCGTAAGATGGTGGCAACCGGCGATTGGGTGACCCTCTGGTCCAGCTACGGTATTCCGTTCTGGGCAAAACCACCTCTCTCCACATGGGCAGCAGCCACGGGGCTGTCTGTATGTGGGATAAATGCCTTTGCGGTGAGGCTGCCCACGTTTCTGGTCGCTTTAGGAGTTATCGGGCTTGTCATGAGCCTAGCCCGCAGCCGCCCCCAGACAGAGCTCCCCCTCCTCAGCGCCCTCGTCCTTTTGACAAGCACCTTATTTTATATCGTCAGTGGGAGTGTGCTGACAGACATTACGCTGACCTTTGGCACCACTCTCTCCATGGTGGCCTTTTGGCATACGATGAGGGGGGCCGCCCCGTCGTGCTGGCGATATCTTTTCTTTGTGGGTCTTGCCATTGGATTCCTATCGAAAGGACCGATTGCGCTCATTTTCACAGGCGTTCCCGTCTTTATTTGGGGTGTAAGTCAAGTCACACTCCTGGAACTCTGGAAAAAGGTTCCCTGGATTTCAGGGGGACTCCTCGTCCTTATCCTCACGGTGCCTTGGTTTGTTTTGGCTGAGATGAGAACACCTGGCTTTCTTGAGTATTTTTTTGTGGATGAACACTTTAAGCGCTTTCTCATTAAAGGATGGTCGGGAGACCTCTACGGAAATGGGCACCCGTACCCAAAAGGAACCATTTGGCTTTTTTGGCTTGGAGGGATGTTCCCCTGGTCTTTGTGGGGTATCTACTTAACGCTGTCATCCCCGCGGAGGCGGGGACCCAGACCTGACAGTTTTTTTTATCTGCTTTCAAATATATTTTCTGTATCAAACACAAAAAAAAAGGTGTTAAGCCTGGGTCCCCGCCTCCGCGGGGATGACAAAGAGAGAGACGGAGATAACAAGGAAGAAAGTGAAAATGACGGTTGGACGTTTTACCTTCTGCTGTGGACACTCACCCCGTTGATCTTTTTCACCGTCTGCAGCAACATCACCATGGCCTATCCGCTTCCGGCGATTCCGGCCTTTTCTCTTTTGATTGCTTATGGCTACCTCAATATAAAAGACACGCTTTGGAAACAAAGGGCCTTTTTGGGGTCCTGCCTCATCCCTCCCTGCTTGATGGGAATCATTGTGAGTATCTTCTTGCTAAATCCAAGTCTTTTTTATAAATTTGTCCTCAGTCAAAAAGAAGTGGCAGAATCCTTTTCTCCCCTTCAGAAAGAGGAAAAAGGTAAACTCATCTATTGGTGTAAAGGAGCGTATTCGATAGAATTCTATTCGGCAGGACAGGCCCGTCTTGTCCGTGACATTCAAGAGTTCCAAAAAGCATTGGGAGAAGAGAAGGATCCGTTCATTGCTCTCGACGGAACTGGGTTTTCTCAACTCCCGCAAGATATCCGTGATCGTTTGATTTTCATACAAAAACCAAATGCGCGTATAACAATTTATAAATTAAACAAGGAAGAATTGCCTCGATGACAAAGCAAGCTGAACCTCCCCTCCCTTTTCTCTCCCTCGTTGTGCCTGTTTACAATGAGGAAGCTAATTTAGAGGAACTTTACAGCCGCCTCACAAAAACCCTTGATGCCACTGGGCGTCCGTTTGAAATCATTCTTGTGAATGATGGCAGCAAGGATAAAACAGACGAAATTTTGAAGGATCTCTTTAAAAGACGTCCCCATCAGATCCGTGTGGTGACGTTCAATGGGAACTATGGCCAACAAATGGCAATTCTTGCGGGCTTTAAAGTGTCACGCGGCACCTTTGCCATGACAATTGATGCGGATCTTCAGAATCCCCCCGAGGAAATCCCAAAGCTTATCACCTTAATGGACCAGGGCCATGATTATGTGGGGAGTTTTCGGCTCAAACGCCATGACAATTGGTTCCGCACCTATGCGTCTCAACTCACGAATTGGCTGCGAAGATGCGCAACGAAAGTCCCCATGCGTGACCAGGGATGCATGCTGCGGGCCTATCATCGGCGCATTGTGGATACGGTTCTCTCTTGCCATGAGCCCTCATTGCTGGTTGCGGTCCTTGCCTATACGTTTGCTGCAAATCCTGCAGAAGTGGGTGTGGAGCACAGAGCACGGGAAGGGGGGAAGTCCAAATATACGCTCTATAAACTCATTCGGCTGTACTTTGACTTATTCACAGGGTTTTCCCTGGTGCCGCTTCAGCTTTTCACCTTTTTTGGACTTTCCATCTCTGGACTCAGCAGCCTTTTGGTCGCCTACCTTTTGGTGCGTCGCCTCATTGTAGGACAAGAGGCGCAAGGCATGTTTACCCTCTTTGCCATCACATTCTTTCTGCTCAGCGTTGTGATCACAGGCATTGGGATTTTGGGAGAGTATGTGGGACGTATTTACCAAACCGTGCAGAATCGTCCACGTTACCTGGTGAAAGAGTTCCTGACAGACATTCCGTCTTGAGTGAAGAGGGAACCAGCCAAGTCAGCCCTTAAACGAGCAGCAGCAACCGTCGCCTCAAACATGCCAGGGAGCGTGCCACAATCAAACCGGTCACCTTCAAAAACGAGGCCATAAAAAGGGTCCGTTGCAAAAGAAGCTGCAATCGCATCTGTAATTTGAATTTCACCTGTAGGGGTGCTTGAGATTTTTGCCTCGAGATGGGGAAAGATGGTTGGCGAAAGGATATACCGCCCCACAATGGCTGTTGTGGAGGGGGCCTTTTCAGGAAGCGGTTTTTCAACAAGACCCTTCACTTTTATAATCGCCCCGTCTTGAGAAGCAATGTCCAGAATACCATACCGAGAGGTGTCAGAAGGAGGCACCGACATCACCGTAGCCCAATGACCGCCAAACTGAGCATGCTGTTCGAGCAGCTGAGCGAGCGGAGGGCGCTCACTCAAAATGAAATCGTCAGCCAAAAGAACAGCAAACGGTTCGTCCCGCACAAGATGACGCGCACACCAAATGGCATGACCCAAGCCTAAAGGTTCTTGTTGGCGAACGTAGGCCACACTTCCTGGTGGCAGTTGGAGTTTTTTGAGAGCAGCAAGCGCTTTGGGGTTCGAGCGGGCTAAAAGCGTTTCAAGTTCAAAAGCACGGTCAAAATGATCTTCAATGGCCGTCTTTCCTTTGCCTGTCACAAAAATAATTTCCTCAATGCCGGAAGCAAGCGCCTCTTCAACCGCATATTGAATGAGGGGTTTATCAAGAACCGGCAGCATTTCCTTGGGGATCGCTTTAGTAGCAGGTAAAAAACGGGTGCCAAGGCCGCCTACTGGAAAGATTGCTTTCGTAACGCGCGGATGTGTCATAGATGAGCCCATCAAAATAAATGAACCTTACCCTAAGAGATTTAAGGAAGGGAATCAAGATGGCCATCCGAAAGAGATGACAAAAAAGGAAAAATTTGTTAAGATCCCAAGCATAATCTTTCAGAACGAGGACACCATGGCAGGCCATTCACAATTTAAGAACATTATGCATCGCAAAGGAGCCCAAGATGCAAAAAGGGCGAAAGTCTTTACAAAGATCATTCGAGAGCTCACCACATCCGCGCGCATAAATCCAGATCCCGAATCCAATCCTCGCCTGCGTCAAGCCGTCATTGCGGCGCGGGGTGCAAATATGCCTAAAGACACCATGGAACGCGCCATTAAGCGAGGTGCCGGCGGTGAAGACATGACCGACTATGTCGAGGTCCGTTATGAAGGCTACGGCCCTGGGGGGATCGCTGTCATCGTGGAAGCGCTCACCGATAATCGCAACAGAACGGCAGCGGAAGTCAGATCTGCCTTTACGAAGCATGGGGGAGCCTTAGGTGAAACCAATAGCGTGAGCTTTATGTTTGATCGGATTGGCCTCATCAGGTACCCTAAGGACAAGATGACCTTTGACGCTATTTTTGATGAAGCTCTTGAAGGTGGCGCACAAAACGTTGAGGAATCGGAAAAATCTTATGAAGTTGAGTGCACCCTTGAAGATTTTGCGACCGTGCGAGATCATTTGATGGCAGCCTTTGGAGATCCAGAAAGTGCAGAGCTCATCTGGAAAGCCAATAATACCACCGCCGTTGATGAGGAAAAAGCCATCACCCTGATGAAATTCATCGATGTTTTGGAAGACAATGACGATGTCCAAACCGTTTTTGCAAACTTTGACATTCCCGACACAGTGATGGAAAAATTGCTGTGAAGCCAAATAAAATTCAAACAGTTGCTGTGTATTGCAGTGCTTCTGTCAAAATAGACCCTCTTTATCTTGATGCTGCGCGTGAGGTGGGGGAAGAATTAGCACGTCGTCAGCTAACGATGATTTATGGGGGGTCAACGCGAAGCATGATGGGAGCGGCAGCGGAGGCCGTCATGACCCATGGAGGACGTGTGATTGGCTTTATACCGAAGCATTTGAAAAAAATTGAAGTCCCCAAAGACGATATTACAGAACTCCACCTCGTTGATACCTCGCATATCCGAAAGCACCTTATGTTTGAACATTCAGATGCTTTTTTTATTCTCCCAGGTGGATTTGGAACCCTTGATGAAACTTTTGAAATAATTGCGCGGAAAGACTTAAAACTTCATGAAAAGCCCATCATTTTTATCAATGTAAATGGATATTGGGATGCTTTGAGCGTCATGGTGAAAAATATTTTTGACCAAAATTTTGCGAGATCTGAGGATAAGGACCTCTTTCAAATCGTTTCTTCCGTGTCCGAAGCCTTCCAGGTTCTTCTGGGCGAGAAAAATGACTAACGTCCACACCTTTCCGCTCCGTATTTACTTTGAGGATACGGATGCAGGCGGGATCGTCTATTACGCCAATTACCTGAAATTTGCTGAGCGCGCGCGAACGGAGTTTATGCGATCTCTAGGATGGGATCATTCCAGCCTGATGAAAGAGAACGGAAATATGTTCGTTGTGCGGACATGCACCCTAAGCTGCATTGCGCCAGCCTATTTGGATGACCTGGTCGAGGTGAGAACCCACTGCACCGAACAAGGAGGGGCTTCTCTTACTCTGGTCCAAGAGGTATTCCGAGGAAACACTCTCATTACAACTCTAGATGTGCTTTTGGCGTATGTGAATGGAAAGGGCAAACCAACGCGACTTGACTCTGGCTTGCGTACAGCCCTCAGCAATTTTGATTCTGAGGGAAGCTAAGCTGTTATCTTGACTTTTTTACAAAAAGAGACCACGCTCCGGCTATGAAGAGAAATTTTTTATCTTATCTTTAAGGAACTCCATCATGGCGAATCATATCGTATTGATCAACAAAGCTGAACAACGCGTTGCAAAAGTTAAAGTTGGTTTTAGTTGGACCTTGTTGTTTTGGACATGCTTATTCGCTCTCCCTCTTTTTATACGACGGGTTTACCCGTGGGCGTTCGGTATTGCTGCCCTCCAGTTGCTTGCTTTTATCCTTGAACGCCAGTTTTCTTTTGTTGGGATCGATTATCCATTCTTTACGTGCGAAACAACCAATTTTTGCCCATTGAACTTGTATACATATCATTTAATCTATAAATGGAGTGGATTAATCACGTTTGCCCTCTCTGTGTACTTAGGGTTCCGTGGCAATGAGATAACGGCTCGATACTATTTAAAGAACGGCTATCGTTTTGCCGAACCAGATAGCGCACTCGTGGCACTTGCAAAAACAAAGTGGCATATGCAACTGTAAAAAAGCGCGCCTGGTACAGCAACCATATAATTTTGCCACAGGGATGACAATGGAGGGACTTCATGAATTTTAACCATCTCTGCTACACTCCACCTCCGCTGGCGTGATCACGCCTTTGTCGCGACGGCGGACGCTCCACTGAGAATGCAAAGTAAGACATAGAATGAAAAAACCATCAGACTCCTCAGATGTTCCCAATCCCACCCGCCGGGACTTTCTTCTCCTGACGGCAAGTGCGGTGGGCGCTGTGGGAGCCGCCTATTTTGCCTGGCCCTTCCTTGACAGCATGAACCCTGCCGCTGACATCTTGGCCCAATCAACCATTGATGTTGACTTGAGTCCCATTGCCGAGGGCCAAGCCATTACGGTGGTGTGGCGAGGAAAACCCATCTTTATTCGTCATCGTACACAGGCTGAGATTCAAGCTGCCGAGGCAACGCCTTTAAAAGATTTGATTGATCCACAAACCGATCAGGACCGTGTGAAAAAGGGCCACAACCCATGGCTCGTGGTTGTTGGGATTTGTACCCATTTGGGATGCATTCCCACAGGCAACAAACCTACAGAGACGCGAGGCAAGTATGGGGGATGGGCCTGTCCCTGCCATGGATCCCTCTATGATGTTTCAGGGCGAGTGCGCCGCGGCCCCGCGCCGTTGAATTTAGAAGTGCCACCTTATACGTTTTTGACGGCAACAAGCATTCGGATCGGTAGCGGTGTAGCGTCCGCCGTCACGCCGAAGCTTTAGCGAAGGCGGAGTGTAGCGGAAAAAATGAGCCACTTGTAAAAAAGGACGTCAATAAAAATATGTCAAAAAAGTCGAATACATATAACGATGAGACGGTAGAGAAGAACAGCGCAGCATCTGCTCCACCGCTCCACTGCTCCACCGCTCCACTACGTCAGTGGATCGACCACCGTCTCCCCATCTTTACCTTCATCGACAAGGAACTCACGAAGTACCCCACCCCAAAAAATTTAAACTATTGGTGGAACTTTGGATCTCTGTCCGGCATTACCCTGGTCATCATGATCCTATCTGGCATTTTTCTGGCGATGCATTATGACCCCAGTGCCGACAAGGCCTTTGAAAGTGTGGAATACATCATGCGCAATGTGAACTATGGATGGTTCATGCGTTATTTGCACGCCAATGGGGCCAGTATGTTCTTTATCCTCGTGTACATTCATATGTTCCGAGGACTTTACTATGGTTCCTATAAAGCCCCGCGGGAGCTCCTGTGGATGCTCGGCGTCGTGATTCTCATCCTCATGATGGCGACCGCCTTCATGGGCTATGTGCTCCCTTGGGGGCAGATGAGCTACTGGGGAGCAACTGTCATCACCAATCTCTTTTCCGTATTCCCCTTTGGAGAGTCCATTGTGCAATGGTTGTGGGGTGGATTTTCTGTCTCAGGCCCAACCCTTAATCGTTTCTTTGTGCTCCATTACCTCTTCCCTTTCCTTATTGTGGGCGTTGTCTGTTTGCACCTTGTGGCATTGCACCAACATGGATCAAACAATCCATTGGGGATTGAATGTAAAAAAGAGGAGAAGATTCCCTTCCATCCCTATTACACCGTGAAAGATCTCTTTGGCCTCGGCATTTTTGCCGCCATTTGGTCCTACTTTATTTTCTTTGAGCCCAATTTCTTTGGAGAACCGGACAATTATATCCCCGCCAATCCTCTCGTCACACCGCCTCATATCGTGCCCGAGTGGTACTTTTTGCCGTTCTACGCCATTTTACGTTCGATTCCCAATAAGCTCTTTGGTGTCATTGCCATGTTTGGAGCGGTCCTCATTCTCTTTGTCCTGCCCTGGCTTGACCGCTCGAAGGTACGCAGCGCTACCTTCCGCCCTATCTTCAAATGGGTGTTCTGGGTATTTGTTTTGAATTGTCTCGTCCTCGGGTTTGTGGGCGCCCATTCCCCGGATTATGTCTACAGCAGTGGGGTTTCAAACCAGATTCTAGGGCAAGTCACAACCTTCCTCTATTTTGCTTTCTTTCTCATTGCTCTTCCCTTGATGGGGATCTTTGAGAAACCGCGCCCCCTTCCCACCAGCCTCCTAATGATCTTTTTCCTAAGCGGCCCCCCCGCTATTTGTGCTGATCAACATTGGTCTTTTGAAAACCCTCTCGGCACCTATGACCGCGCAGAACTGCAACATGGGTTTGAGATCTATAAACAGGTGTGTGCCGCCTGCCATGGTCTGGATCAAGTGCGCTTTCGGGATTTAGAAGGATTGGGCTATACAGGGGAGGAAGTCAAAAAGATTGCCTCCGCGTATAAAGTTGCGGACATCAATGATCAGGGAGAGCCCGCTGAAAGACTCGCTCTTCCGACAGATCTCTTTCCCAATCCTTACAAAAAATGAAAAGGCTGCTCGTGCTGCCAACAATGGCGCCCATCCGCCTGATCTCTCTTTAATCATAAAGGCGCGGGAAGGGGGGGCGCATTATGTGTTTGACCTGCTCACGAGCTATAAGGCAACGCCGCCGAAAAACGTCGAGCTTGCCGCTGGCATGTCCTATAACCCCATCTTTCCAGGAGGGCAAATCGCCATGCCCCCCCCCTCTCTCTGAGGGGCTCGTCACCTATGATAATGGAGAAAAACCGTCCGTAAAACAAATGGCCCATGATGTCACAGCCTTCCTTGCTTGGGCCGCTGAGCCGGAACTTGAGGCCCGCAAACGCATGGGAGTCCGGGTGCTGCTTTATTGTAGCGTTTTTTCCGTGTTGATGTATTTCCTGATGCGACGTATTTGGAAGAAAGTGTAGCGGTGTAGCGGTGTAGCGGTGTAGCGGTGTAGCGGTGTAGCGGTGTAGCGGTGTAGCGGAAGGGGAATGCTTGTAAAAATGGATGTCAATAAAAATATGTCAAAAAAGTCGAATACATATAACGATGAGACGGTAGAGAAGAACAGCACACCATCTGCTCCACCGCTCCACTGCTACACCGCTACACTGGAGTGGATGTCCACCCGCGTGTCTGCCATCCAAGCAGGCACTGAGCCCGAGTGCCTCTGGTTCCTTGAGCACCCACCGCTTTACACCTTAGGTACGAGCGGGAAGGCGTTGGATATTCTTCCCTCCGCCACCCTACCTACCTTTCAAACAGGCAGAGGAGGGCAGGTCACCTATCACGGTCCTGGCCAACGCATTGTCTACGCCATGATCGATTTGAGAAAACGAGAGCAAGACCTCCGTCTCTATGTGGCAACTTTGGAAGAATGGATCATCCAAGCCCTAGCCCACTTTGAAATCAAAGGAGAACGGCGCCCGGGTCGCGTCGGCATCTGGGTTGAAAAAAAGAGGAAGGACCACAAAATTGCAGCCCTCGGGGTACGGGTGCAAAAGTGGGTCACCTCCCACGGGTTTGCCCTCAACGTGTCCCCAGATTTAACAGCCTATCAGCACATTGTGCCTTGTGGCCTCTCTCAGTATGGGGTGACTTCTCTTGCCGATTTAGGTGTGACAGTGACGATGGAAGAAGTGGATGAGGTATTGATTAAAACTTGTCCATTTAACACATGAAACTCCTCATTCATCTTACCCCCAATGCGTCTCATAATAAAATTGAAGGATGGGAGATAGATGAGAAAGGGGAGAAGCGCTTGCGCATCAAGGTCACGGCCGTGCCTGAAGATGGCAAAGCCAATGACGCCCTCATCAAGCTTCTCAGCAAAACCTTCTCTGTGCCCAAATCAAAGATCACGATCGTGCGAGGGGCGAAGGCACGGCTAAAAGAGGTGGAGATTGAGGGAGGACAGGAGAGTCTTCTTATCTTATGTGGTAAAAATTAAGAAAAAATACACAATTTCGATGTAAAATAAAAACGAGACAAACATATGGAGAGAAAAAATGTACAAAAATTTATTAAAGATCACGTTCCTTCTTGGGCTTCTTGCAGTGAGTTCACAAAGTGCGATGGCTGATGCGGGTGAGTGCCCTCAAGGGCAGGTCTGGATAACATATGCACCGGAGCTGCATCATGAACCAGCTGGTGTGTGTACTCCGATGGCGACGCCGAACGAATGAGCTGCCGAGCCTATAACACGTAGTGTGAAATTGTATTCGCGGAACTTTATCCTTCCAACAACCCCTCTGCAAACTCTTTCGCTACAAAAGGATGGAGATCTTCAATCGCTTCTCCCACACCAATCGCGTGCAGAGGGAGGCCGGTTTGTTGGGCAATGGAGATGAGGACGCCGCCCTTGGCGGTCCCATCAAGCTTGGTCACAATGAGGCCGGAGACGTCCACGGCTTCTTGAAATACTTTGGCTTGCGTAAGCGCGTTTTGACCGGTGGTGGCATCGAGCACCAAAATTGTGGCGTGAGGCGCCGTGGGATCAATTTTTTGAATCACCCGCCGCATTTTCTTGAGCTCCTCCATGAGCTCACTTTTATTATGAAGACGCCCGGCCGTGTCAATGAGGACAATATCATCTTGACGCGCTTGCGCCTTTTGCAATACCTCAAAAATGAGACCGGAAGCATCTTGGGTCGTAGCCTTTTCCAAAGGAACGCCGGCACGGTTCGCCCAGATCTCCAGCTGCTCTGTAGCAGCGGCCCGGAAAGTGTCGCCGGCCACAAGGGAGAGTTGATGACCATGATGCTTCCACTGATAGGCAAGCTTTCCAATGGTCGTTGTCTTGCCAGCCCCATTGACGCCAAGCACCAAGATCACGAAGGGCTTGTGGGGTCCCTCTGGCACCAAGGGACGCGCATAAGGAGCCAAAAGAGCTTCAATCTCTTCCGCAAAATCCGCTTTGACTTCTTCTACGGTAATGTCCTGATTAAAGCGCTTTTTCTTAAGTTTTTGAATAAGGTCTCTCGCCGTTGCTACACCAATATCACTTGTGATGAGGAGGTCCTCGAGCTCTTCGAGCATTTCATCGTCAAGCTTTCGGTGGGTCAAAAGGGTTGTAATGCCCGTCGTAAGGCGGGAAGAGGACTTTTTGAGACCCTCCTTAAGGCGCGTGAGCCAAGAGGTCATACTCTTCCCTCACTTGTCATCCCCGCGAAGGCGGGGACCCAGACTTGACAGTTTTTTTTATAGATCTGATCGTTTGGGGTAATACTTCGAGAGTCATTCTGTGTTGACGAAACAAAGGTTTTAAGCCTGGGGCCCCGCCTTCGCGGGGATGACAAATTAGCTTCGCGGGGATGACACTTTTCCTGCATCATACCACC
>Ga0207091_1021_pt1 | contig 36957 bp, 34 predicted proteins | sample Alteio_BWMinHeat_47_FD_153534 | JGI IMG/M metagenome (GOLD analysis project Ga0207091, IMG submission 153534) | Enriched cells from forest soil in Barre Woods Harvard Forest LTER site, Petersham, Massachusetts, United States -... | ecosystem: Environmental > Terrestrial > Soil > Temperate forest >... | reverse complement strand
CTCACGGGCACGATTAGTTCAGTGGCAACCGCTGAACAGATACAATGTTTTTTAATAAAATTTATTGAATAATGATATAATTACCTTAGATTTTGAGGGTAATTGCCGACACGTCCTACTATAAAACGAGCTTTTCACATGTTTCAAAAACCCATAGCCATTTTCGGCGGTACTTTTGATCCCATACACTTTGGGCACTTACGCACCGCGCTTGAAATATATGATACGTGCCAGTTAGCTGAAGTACGTTTTATCCCTTGTTACCAGCCGGTCCACCGAGAACGTCCAGTCGCATCTCCAGAAGATCGACTCAATATGATCACTTTAGCAATAAAAGACGAATCTGCGTTCAAAGTAGATGATTGCGAAATCAAGCGCCAAGGGCCCTCTTACATGGTGGACACATTAGAAACACTTCGCAAAAACATATCCGATCAAACACCACTTTGTTTAATCATGGGAATTGATGCCTTGTTAGGATTTGCGCAATGGCATCGTTATGATGATATTTTAAAACTTGCGCATTTAATCATTGCGCATCGGCCAGATTATCAACTCCCTGAAAATGGCACGATTGCGCACTTATTAAAAGATAGCGTAAAAAAAGACATTCATCAAACCCGATCGGGTTCTATTATTTTACAACCCGTCACGGCTTTAGAAATATCTGCAACCGAGATACGAAAAGCGCTTGCGAAAGGCAAAAACCCGCGTTTTCTACTACCAGATAGTGTGTATGAATACATAAAGCAACATGGCATATACCACTCAAATTCGCTATAATAAAAGTGTGTACACTATACAGGATACAACGGATGCAAACAGAGCATTTGAAAAACCTCGCACTCGACGCACTCAACGATTTAAAAGCCCTCGATTTAATAACCCTAGATGTACATGAAATAACCACCATCACAGACATCATGATTATCTGCAGCGGACGCTCCAACCGTCACGTGAAATCACTCGCTGAAAATGTCGTTATGAAAGCGAAGGAACAACGTGTCAGTTACATTAAAACGGAAGGAGAAAAAGAAGGTGAATGGGTCATCGTCGACCTTGCAGATGTGATCGTACATATCATGCTACCTGCGACTCGCGCCTTTTATAATTTAGAAGATCTCTGGGAACCCATTATCGATATGCGGGAACAAGATGCGCGTACGTCTACTGGCGGTCGGTAACAAAATGCCAGAATGGGTAGAACAAGGTTTTCAAACCTACACGAGACGGTTTCCTCCGTCCTACCCATTCGAACTACTGGAAATTTCGCCTGAAAAGCGCACCCCCTCATCCAACATTCCACGTATCATTGAAAACGAAAGTGAAAAACTCATGAAAGCCCTCAAACCCGGACATGTCATGATTGCGTTGGATGTGAAAGGAGAATCCTGGTCCACGGAAAAATTAGCCGAAAAATTAAAGCAGTTTCAAACAGAAGGGAAAAATATTGATTTACTCATTGGCGGCCCAGATGGATTATCAGAAACTTGCCTCAAAAAAGCCAATATCAAATGGTCACTCTCACCCCTCACTTTCCCCCACGCACTTGTTCGTGTTTTAGTGGTCGAACAACTTTATCGTGCGATCAGTATTTTACAGGGACATCCGTATCATCGGATGTAAAAAATCCCCCCGCCTGTGCCTCGCTCGTCGCCCCCCTTTTTCAAAGGGGGTCGCCGAGCGAGGCACAGGCGGGGGGATTTATTTTCTTACTCCGGCGTTCGGAGCGCAATCACCGCATATAATTGACGTAACTTTGCACGTTGATCTTCATAGGCTTGTTTTGTCGTAGATGTCTTTTCTGTTTCGTACGCTTTTTTTAACGCTACCAATTGTGTTTGCTCATCCATCACTTCGCGTCCAAACCCTTCGGGATCTTGATTTTGTGTTTGAATCAGTGCATCAAAATCATAAGCAGCACGTCTCACGGTGTCGCATGCTGTTGTCGCTTCCGTTTCACATTGTTTGTATTGATCACTCAAGACTTTTGGATGCTCCATCAAATAGTCATACGACAATTCTGCATGACAGCTCAAAGACAGGGATAAAAATAAAATGACGACAGACTGTTTTATGAATTTCATATAATTACTTATGCTCGAAAAATGGAATGCCATACCCTACCAATTTATATAAAAAAGGCAACAATAATGTCACAATCCCTAAAATAAATAAGACAACCACGGTGCTGATGGGAGAGGCAAGCGGGTTAACACGATATTGCATAAAACGTAAGAAAGAAGCAAAAAGACAGCTGATCCCCACAATAATGCTCGCCGTGCCAATAAAATCCGATAGCATACCGACAGGCCCCATCATTTCGTTTGCTAACCCGCCAATACTGGGCGCGCTATTTGCATAACAAATACTTTGTAAAAAAAGTATCAAAAGAAAATAAGGTAGACGTACTATTTTCATAAAACTTTCATAACCTGTTGTAAAAAGATATACTATTTTTTTGTAACTTCGCCGTCATTGCGATGCCTCGTGCTTTTTACGAGGTGAAGCAATCCAAAAAGCTTTTCTGGATTGTTTCACCTCGTAAAAAGCACGAGGCATCGCAATGACGGTAGTGAATGGTATTATAGTTATGTTTCATAAAGAACGCCAATTATTCACTGATCCTCAAATAGACTACCCTATTCTCAATCATCATTTAAGCTTCGCGGATTACATTAAAGAATCAACGGAAATTATCTCGAAAACACGTAGGGATCTCAATAAAAATAATGCACAAAATATTATCCTCGCCAATGCACCTTTTGAGTTAAAGCCTAAGCATAAGCCTCTGAAAGCCGGCGCATTACTCATTCATGGTCTGCTTGATTCTCCATTTGTCATGAAAGGGATAGGAAAAGTACTAGAAACAGAAGGTTTTTTAGTCAGAGCAGTTTTACTACAAGGTCATGGTACCATTCCCGGTGCTCTTTTAAATGTCGATTATCACCAATGGCTGGAAACGGTCCGTTTCGGCATTCACTCCCTTAAAAAAGAAGTGAATAAAATTTTTTTAGTGGGTTTCTCCACAGGCGCCGATCTTGCTTTGTATCATGTATTAAAAGATCATCGTCAAATAGCAGGATTAATATTGATTGCACCCGCGCTTCGCATACATTCTTTTTTTGATTTTGCAACCCATTGGTATCGCTTATTTCGTTTTGTATCAAAACGCGTCGAATGGTTTCACATCGATAATGAAGAATTAAGTGATTATGTCAAATATGGTTCTATTCCATTTAATGCCGCGTACCAAGTTTATCGATTGGGTCGAGAAATTCAAAAAATAAGCTATCCTGATAAACCGGTTTGTCCATTATTGTTTACCATGAGTGAAAATGATGCAACTGTCTCCTCGAAAGACAGTATTCAATATTTTAAACAACATAAAAATCCTAAGAGTCGTATGATTTTATATACGCAATCTCCCCATCAAACGCCGGAAGATTCGCGGATTGTATTGCGATCCTCTGTTTATCCTGCCTTCGATATCGTCAGTTTTTCTCATCTTTGCGTACCTATTGAGCCTTCCAATGCCCACTATGGTGAAAATGGGGATTATATGTACGCCAGCCACTTAACCCACCGTCAAAAAACCCAATATGGAGAGTTTTCACCTTTTCAGTTAAAAATCAATCAATTTTTATTAAAACATCATTGGACAGAGATGCAATACGAACGACTTACTTATAATCCAGATTTTGAATTTTTATCTAATCAAATATTGGAATTCATTAATATTCACCCCCTTTGAAAAAGGGGGTAAACAGATAATTACAAAAAAATGCTTCTCTTGTCATCTTGCCGTAATAATTATTTCTTATAATCTGCCACATAAACGAGGAATGTGGATAATGTCAACACGATCAACATTTAGTCAGACGCCTATTGAAGCAGAAAAACTCCCCAAAAAACGCAGTTTTTACTTCAAAACCGGCATTGTTGCGATTGGCTACGGTATTTTTGCTTGTATTATTTCATTAGTTTTTGGTGACATAGGTGAATTTATATCCTTTGACTGGATAGATTGGTTTCTTCCGCTTGTTACCATCCCTGCTTTCATTGGAAATCATATTTCTGGGGGCACTTACTTCGGGCGCGAGGCAGACCTCATCGTACAAAAACCCCAACGGTCTTACGAAAAATCCGGCACAGCCTTAGGCATACTCTTTGGGTTAACGGTCGGAATCGGCTTAGCCATTCTGGGAGCAGGAGATTTTTTGAGTGGTGGATCGCTCGGCGGTCTGGTTGACATCATTGATATTTTATTCACCATCCTCGCCTCTGTCGCAAGCTTTGCCGGTTTTGGTAATCGATTAGGAAGTGCGGTACAAAATAGTCAGGGTGATCGTTTTTTTGAACGCCTTTCATCAGTCATCGTCAATGAAAAAAAACCCATTCTCATCGGTGCCATGGTGGGACTCACGTTTAGTTTAACGACTTGGCTTCTTGGTATTGCTGTATTCACAGGCATTGCTGGGATTAGTTTTCTTACCGGAGGATTACCACTTTGGATCATGGGAGGATTATTCGTTTTAAGTTATACGAGTTCCTTTGCTTCAGGATTTGATTATTTCGGAAGAGCCTATAGCTATATTCAAGCGACTTACAATAATGATGAAAAAGCACAAAATGAGATGGCAGGTAAAACATATCAATACAAAGGTGCTGCTATTGGTGTTGCCATTGGCGCTGTGATTGCGATCGGCATCATTATCACGCTTCTTGTGACACAACCTTATCTTTTTGCACTGGTTGCCGCAGCAGGGGTTTTCTTTGTCTGTACGGGCACATGGGGAGGGATCTGTTCACGTTTGGGAAGAATTCTTTTTGATGAGCGTACTCCTATTGAAAAACCGAAACTTGAACCAGCAGCCATTGTCGAACCTAAACCCATACCTGAGCCTGCACCTATACCCGTACAAGTTCCAATCGAACGAAAAGAAAAACCTTCCCGGCATAAAACAAGTACCCAAAATATGCTTGCTGTATTCGCAGAGCAAGAAGAACAGGAGGAAAATATAGAATTTTTTACTGCAAATAAACAACGCGACGATGATTCCATTAGTGCACTCCTCAATGGAAACCGTAATTTAAGTATTATTAACCACTGTCGTTTTGAGAGTACCAACACGAGTGAAGACAATTTTGCAGAAGGGATTGCGCTGGAGGCGTAAATCCACCCCCTTTTTCAAAGGGGGTGAATAGATATGTCTTTCTTAAACCACGCATGACAAATCAAAAGCACAGCCCCTATACAAATCGCACTATCTGCAATATTAAACGTTGGCCAATAAAAATGTGAAACGTACAATTGAATAAAATCGACCACTTGCCCATAGAGAAATCGATCCCAAAGATTTCCCAAAGCACCCCCCACAATGAGCGCCAGTGCGATGGATTCACTATAATTTCGCCATGAAATTCGCGATAACCAATAGATAAATACGATACTTGCAATTGTTGCAATACCTCCAAAGAAAAACACTTGCCAACCCGATGCACCATCCAAAAAACTAAACGCAGCACCGGTATTATAAGATAACGTCAAATTAAATCCCGGCACGATACTTAATGGGTCACCAATGCTTAAAAATGCTTGGGCAAAATTTTTAGTGAAACGATCTAAAACGATGACTAAAACCGTCACCCAAATCCAACGAATCCCACTTTGTAAAAATGCAACGTTAGGCATATTTCCGGACCTCCCCCTCTCCACTCACATTTTCCACACACCGTAAACAAAGTGTGGGAAATCCTGGATTTTGTCCCACATCTTGACGCCGATGCCAACAGCGTTCACATTTTTGAAGAGAACGTAACGAATGAATTTTAAAATGTGATTCGGCTGAATGATTGACATGGACTTTTACACTCGACGTAATCAGCACAAAACGTAACTCGTCTTCTAATAAATCCAATTGTTTTTTCGTTTCTTCATTACAAAAAACTTCCACTTCCGCTTCTAGCGATGACCCAATATCGCCCTTATTACGTACATTTTCAATGGAAATGTTTGCGCGATCTCGTAATTCGCGGATTTTTTCCCAAAATACATGATTCATGACAGTATTTTCATCTAAAGCAGGCAATTCTGTATACCATGTATTTAAAAAAACGGATGCATTTCGTTCTCCTGGAATATACTGCCAAATTTCTTCTGCGGTAAAACTTAAAATAGGCGCGAACCATCGAACTAGCGCTTCAATGATATGAAACATCGCGGTTTGTGTGGAACGTCGGGGAAGACTATCTGTTTTCGTCGTATATTGGCGATCTTTAATAATATCTAAATAAAAACTGCCTAAATCTATCGAACAAAATTGATGGACTTTTTGATAAATTAAATGAAATTGAAAAGTCTCATAGGCTTCGATAATTTCTTTTTGTAAAAGCCTCGCTTTATCCACAATAAAACGATCCAATGCCAGCATTTTATCCGGCGTTACCTTATGTTTTTTAGGATCAAATCCATCTAAATTCGCCAATAAAAAGCGCGCGGTATTCCGTAATCGTCGATAAGTGTCGGACGCGCGATGTAAAATTTCTTCCGACACAAAAATATCACCACGATAATCAATGGAAGCCGCCCATAAACGTAAAACATCTGCCCCCAATGATTGAATAATGGTAACTGGCGCAATGACATTACCAAGGGATTTTGACATTTTACGACCTTGAATATCAATCACATAACCATGCGTTAAAACGGCTTTGTAAGGCGCAACGTTATTCATCGCGATAGACGTTAATAAAGCCGAATGAAACCAGCCGCGATGTTGATCCGAACCTTCGAGATATAAATCAGCTGGGAATCCTAATTCGTGGCGTTTTCGTAACACACATTCGTGACTCACACCAGAATCAAACCACACATCCAATACATCCACACATTTTGAATAATGTTGCGCGTCTTCTCCTAATAATTCACTTGCATCTATCGCAAACCATGCTTCAATACCTTCTTTTTCGACCTGTTTTGCAACCTTTTCAAAAAGGGGTTGCGTATCAGGATGCATTTCACCCGTTTCTTTATGTAAAAATACCGTGATAGGAACACCCCATGTTCGCTGCCGCGAAATACACCAATCGGGACGATTTTCAATCATAGAATAAATGCGATTTTTTCCCCAGTCCGGAATCCACTGCGCATCCGAAATGGCATGCAATGACATGGCACGTAATTGATTTTTTTCCATGCTAATAAACCATTGTGGTGTTGCGCGGAAAATCACAGGTGTTTTATGTCGCCAACAGTTCGGGTAACTGTGTGTCACGGTGGTAAAATGTAACAAGGTATTTTGATTTTTTAATGCTTCTATGATGGTATCATTCACTTTGTTGACATGCATACCACCTATCAATGGTAAATCTTTTTGAAAACATCCATCATCCTTTAAAATATTGATGAGGGGAAGATGATATTTTTGTGCGACAGCAAAATCATCCGGCCCATGCGCCCCGGCGACATGCACGGCACCCGTTCCTGAATCCACCGTCACAAAATCTGCAAGAATGAGGGGTACATCGCGTGTAAAAAAAGGATGTTTTAATGTGAAATTTTCTAAACTGTCACCGCGCGCTTCTGCAAGGATGCGATATTCTTCGATAGAATAACGTTGCATGACCGTTTCAACTAAGGGGACAGCGATCACTAAACGTTCTTGATCTCCACACTGTACCAATGCATATGCAACAGAGGGATTTAATGCAACTGCCATATTGGCAGGCAAGGTCCAAGGCGTTGTGGTCCATATGGGTACTGAAATAGGACCCGTTCCTTCCGTTGTTTTAAAAACAGTAAGAAATGCCTTTTCGTCTTGCACATGAAACCGCACATCAATTGCGGGAGATGTTTTATCAGCGTATTCTACTTCGGCTTCTGCCAATGCCGATCCGCAATCCAAACACCAATAAACGGGTTTTACGCCTTTTTGTACATGCCCATTTTCAATAATTTTACCGAGACTTCGAATAATATCCGCTTCATAGGTAAAATCCATGGTCAAATAAGGGTGTTCCCAATCGCCGATTACACCGAGTCGTTTGAATTCTTCGCGTTGGATATCAATCTGTGATTTTGCATAATCCCTGCATGCTTTACGAAATTCAGGTTTCGTGATTTTTTGTCCGGGTTTTCCTACTTTCTTTTCAACATTTAATTCAATCGGTAAACCATGACAATCCCAGCCGGGAATAAATGCGCTATCAAAACCACTTAAGGTTTTCGATTTGACAACGATATCTTTTAAAATTTTATTGACAGCGGTTCCCATGTGAATATGCCCATTGGCATAAGGGGGTCCATCATGAAAAATAAAACGCTGGCGGTCTTTTCCTTCTTCTCTTAATTTTTTATAAAGATGGATATCCTCCCATTTTTTTAAAATATCCGGTTCGCGTTTCGCAAGATTCGCTTTCATGGGAAAATCGGTTTTGGGTAAATTTAATGTGTCTTTGTATTCGCTCATTCCTCGCTCCTAAAATATTCTCTCGCCTCAATGGCATCTTTCTCAATTTGCTCTCTCAATAAATCTAAATTCGCGTAACGTTCTTCATCACGAAATTTTTTACAAAATTCAACTGTCACATATTTGCCATAAATATTTTCATTAAAATCGAAAATATGCACTTCCAACAATGTGCGGGTACCGCCCACTGTAGGCCGAATCCCCACATTTGCGACCCCTGTCAAAGCTTCGTCTTTCAGCCCATGAATACGTACCGCATAAATCCCGAGGACAGGGGAAGCGTTTCGGTGTAAATAAATATTTGCGGTCGGAAATCCTAAGAGTCGCCCGCGTTGATCGCCATACACCACACGACCCATCATCGAATAAGGTCGCCCCAGCAACTCAAATACGAGATCGTGATCCGCATTTTGCAGCGCTTGACGTACCCAAGTGCTGCTCACACGTTTCCCTTGAAATAATACACTATGACTTGTCTCAACGGAAAATCCCAATTCCCTACCTAATCTTTTTAATAAAGTGATATCTCCTTCTCGGTCTTTTCCATAGCGGAAATCTTCTCCCACAATCACTTTTTTCACACGAAGGCTATCGTATAACACCTTCGTAATAAATGCTTCCGCTGAAAGCTCGGCAAAAGACTTATTAAAGCGCAAGACTTGCACCTGATCAATATCTAATGCGCAAAGTTGAAAGAATTTCTCCCGAAAACGCGTTAAACGTGCTACCGACTTTTCGGGTGCAAAAAACTCTAATGGCTGCGGTTCAAAGGTAATGACCAGCGATGAAGACCCTAAGATTTTTGATTCATTTTTAACTCTATCGATCAACGCTTGATGGCCCTTATGGACCCCATCAAAATTGCCTATCGTTGCAACCGCCCCTTGATGTTTTGGCGTGATATTACTTAAACCCCTGATTAATTTAGTAATCACAATTTTTCTTCCCGCTTTTTCCTAAAAAATGCTATGCTATAATATCTAGGGAACATACAAAAGAGGGTTTTTATGTTACATGTGGCGGCACCCGCATTTGAGAGTAGTACTAAAAGAATGTTGGTTCAATTCAAAAAAGATGAGACTTCTTGCCCTCATGTAACCAATGCCGATCTAAATGCGGCTATCAGAGATGACAAAAGATTAAGTGATTTATTAAAAATATTAAATGATACCTCAAACCCCGTCCCCGCTGTCGAAAGCGCAAATGCACAACTTGCCCTCACTGACAAAAACAGTGCTGATCGATATAGACAACGATTTCAAGACTTAAAACAAAAATGGCAAAGAGGGGAATTAACACAAAATGAACTCCTTGAAGCAGCTGCCTTATTAATCGTAGAAATCAAAGAAAGACATACAAAAATTTTACAACGTATCGAAAAAAGCATGGTAGATGGAAATGCAGACGCAGTTCGAGCAAGCCAAGAAATACACGAGATGCGCGATGAAAATAGAAACACGCTCGATCCATTTGAAACGAAAGTTAAAAGATGGGGTAATGAAAAACTCGAGTTGGAAGAACTCATGGGAGTCGTATTTCGAGACATCTTGGCAAATTTGCCACCCAAAGAAGCTCAAAGACTTCTTTCGACGACACCTGCGTTTGGTGGTACACCAAAACCAGGCTAAAAATCGAGTGCCTGTCTCTCGCGTATCAAAAAATCACGAACGCGTAGTCCTGTGAGCCTCAAGCTCATAAAGTAAAAAATCACGCCCATCGAAAGCAAGAAAAATAAATGTGTGATACGCCATAAAGCGCCATGCGTGACCCACTCGTGCAAATCACCCGCACCATACCATAACCAAACCGCTAAAATCACATTTGCTGTTAAGAGACGAAAAGTAAAAGATCCCCACCCAGCGCTCGGCACATAAATTTGCTTTTTGTGCAAGAAATACAGTAAAAAACCAGTATTCACAAGAGAAGCCAAAGAGGTTGCAAGGGCAATACCCGCGTGTGCGAGCGGCCAAATGAGAATCACATTAAAAACCATATTTGAAATCATCGCAAGAATACCAATGCGCACAGGTGTACGCATGTCTTGTTTGGCATAAAACCCTGCCGTTAAAATTTTAATGAGCATAAATGGTGTCACACCAATGGCAAACATCATTAAACTTTTTGATGCCATTTCAACAGAGTATGCATTAAATAATTTTCCATGCTGAAATAACGTACTTAACAATGGACCTGAGATTACACCCAATACAACACCTGCGGGAATGCTAACCAATAAAACACAACGTAACGCCCAATCTATTGTGAGAGAAAAATCTTCATGCGATTTAGTTGCATGATGCCTCGATAAATGCGGCAAAATCACCGTTGCAATTGCCACCCCAAAAACACCCAAAGGTAATTCCATCAAACGATCTGAATAATAAAGCCAAGAGACACTGCCCACCATGAGAAACGATGCAAACAAAGTATCGACCAATAAATTCAATTGCGACACAGAGACACCAAATAACGCAGGAATCATTAATTTTAAAACTCTCCGAACACCAGGATCACGAAAATCGATGCGGGGCTTCATCAAAACGCCTAATCTTTTTAAAAAAGGCCATTGAAAAAGCAATTGCACCATTCCTGCAATCGCCACAGACCATGCCAATGCAATGATGGGTGTATGGAATTGCGGTGATACCCAAATGGCTGCCGTAATCATACAAATATTTAAAAATATTGGCGTAATGGCTGCGACCCAAAATCGGCTGTATGTATTTAAAATCGCGCCAGAAAAAGCCGTCAACGAAATCAACATTAAATAAGGAAATGTGATTCTGAGCATAGTGACTGCGAGTGCATAACGTGGATCATCTGATTTAAAGCCAGCTGCAAAAATCTTCACGATCACTGGCGACAAAATTATTCCGAGTATAGTCACACACAATAATACAAATCCCAATGTCCCTGCCATCGCACTGACAAATTGTTTGATATCCTCTTTCGATTTTTGTTTTTGATATTCCGACAAAACGGGGACAAATGCCTGTGAAAATGACCCTTCTGCAAACAAGCGTCGCATAAAATTTGGAATTTTAAATGCGACGAGAAACGCATCAAATGCAGCAGATGCACCAAAAAACTGCGCAGTCACCATATCACGGGCAAACCCAAAAATTCGCGATACCATGGTGAGCGCTGCGACAAGACTCGTTGATTTAACCAGGGTTTTACTCATTTACTATTCCATTTTTTCAAATAACGTGAATTCTCATAAGCACAATTGCCTTTTATTGTGCTTATGTTAGAAGAGCCGTTATCCCGGAAAACGCTTTTGTTTATCCGGGAACCTGTCTAATTTACCACATTTGACAATACCCTAAAAGAAAGGCATATTACGGGACTTTCGATTTGACTTTAAAATTGTGGAGGATTCCCTTGGCTAATATTGCATCCGCGAAAAAACGTGCACGCCAGTCAGAAAAACACCGTCAGCACAATGCGAGCTTACGCTCCATGGTGCGAACTTATATTAAAAAAGTATACAACGCCATTGAAGCAAATGACGCGAAACTTGCTGAAGAATGCTATAAAGCCGCTCAGCCGGTTATTGATCGCATGGCAAGTAAAGGTTTTCTGCATAAAAACAAAGCAGCACGACATAAAAGTCGTATTGTGGCGCATATTAAGCGTTTAAGTGAAGCGAAGAGTTAACGAAATTGTCACCTTGTCATGCCAGCATGCTTTTAGCTGGCATCCAGAGAGGTCTTTCTGGATGCCAGCTAAAAGCATGCTGGCATGACATCTTTACTTATGCTCCAAATACCTCATCCCCTCCCTCACCAACTCTTCCGTCCCTACCCGTCCCAACGCGGAAATTTTAAAAACTTTTCCCTTCCAATCTAATCTCTTCACAATGTCATCACAACGCGCATCGGCTTCTTCTGGTATTAATAAATCTATTTTATTCAACACCAGCCATCGCTCTTTATCATATAATTCTTTGCTAAATTTTTTTAATTCATTCTCAATGGCTTGGATATGCAACACCGGGTCACTGTCATCTGGTGGAACAATATCCACCATGTGTAACAACAATAACGTGCGTGAAACATGTTTTAAAAATTGAATGCCAAGTCCTGCCCCTTCTGCCGCCCCTTCAATTAAACCAGGGATATCCGCCATCACAAAACTCCGATGGGCAGACACACGCACCACCCCCAAATTGGGATGCAACGTCGTAAAAGGATAGTCTGCAACCTTAGGCCGGGCTGCGGATACCGCATGAATTAAGGTCGATTTTCCTGCATTGGGCATTCCCACTAATCCGACATCTGCAAGGACTTTTAATTCAAGATGTAAGTGACGCTTTTCACCGGGAGAACCGGGAATTGTGCGTCTTGGGGAGCGATTCACACTGCTTTTGAAGCGGGTATTTCCAATGCCATGGGCCCCACCCTTAGCGACACAGGCTTTTTCGCCGTTCGCCGTTAAATCGGCTATCAATTCTTCCGTATCGGCATCGTACACCATGGTTCCAACAGGTACGCGCAAGATTAAATCTTTGCCGGATTTTCCGGAACAATTGCGTGTCCCGCCTTTTTCTCCATGTGGAGCTCGATGAATTCTTGCATATCGATAATCCACCAGGGTATTCAGATTCTCGTCCGCTTCAAGGTAAATACTGCCTCCATCTCCTCCATCACCACCATCGGGACCTCCATGCGGCATAAATTTAAGACGTAAGAAACTGCAACAGCCATTCCCGCCATTGCCTGCTTCAACCGTGATATTTGCTTCGTCGATGAATTTCATAGGTATCTTGTTCACCCCCTTTGAAAAAGGGGGTCGACGAGCGCAGCGAGGCGGGGGGATTTTTCAAGCTGTAAAATCCCCCCGCCATGCAAAAAGCGCATGGCGACCCCCTTTTTCAAAGGGGGTGAATAACTAAGCCGCACTTTCCGTGCTATCTTCCACAGGCAACGGCTCAATATTCACACAGCGCTTGTGCATCGCACCTTTTCTGCCAAATACGACTTTTCCTGCGACCAATGCATATAACGTATGGTCTCTACCTATGCCGACATGGCGTCCAGGATGGAACTGGGTGCCGCGTTGACGAACAATAATTTCACCGGCATTCACGACTTGTCCGCCGAAACGTTTGACGCCTAAATATTTCGGGTTTGAGTCACGTCCGTTCCGTGTACTACCGCCCGCTTTTTTATGTGCCATTGCAAAATCCTCTTAAACTTCAATCTTTTCGATTTTCACTTCAGTAAAATACTGCCGATGACCGGTTTCTTTTTGATGATGTTTACGGCGTCTAAATTTCATAATACGAATTTTTTCATGTCTACCTTGCGAAATCACAGATGCGGCAACCTTGCAGTCTTTTAAAAAAGGTTGGCCGATTTTAATATCACCGCCATTGGCCACCATCAATACTTGATCAAAATCCACTGTCGCACCGGGAGAAACATCGAGTTTTTCTAATTTGAGGGTTTGCCCTTCCATCACGCGATATTGCTTACCACCGCTCCGAATCACTGCATACATTGTTATCTACTCCAAAAATGCTTTACTCACCTGAAAGGAGTGGGATTATAGAGATTATTAAGATTTATCGCAAGTACGCTAAATCTGGTTGTTTATAAAATTTTCAAAAATGAGCGCTCGGGTTTGATAAAGGTTTCTGTTATACCTCCGAGGAAGAAAGTGTCGGACATTCTGAACGGGTTGATGAAACAACCGATCTTCGTGAAGCAAGCGTTGAGGAAAATGTCGTAAAACCTGTGCTATATATACTACCAATAGCACTGCTTGATGGAGCAACCGTTTCGGAATGAACTTCTGATGCTAGCGAAGCTCCTTCAGACTTATTTTTTACTATCCCTAGTATTTTTTTACAAAAAGCGACTCCTTCAGAGGCTTCCTGATGAGTTTTATACTGTTTATAGACATGATCATAATCATCAAGAGCATTTTTGTATTCTGCTTTGTTTCTATAAAAAAGCGCTCTTTTAAGCCGCGCTTTAACATTATCTGGATATTTACCCAATATTTTATTTAATTCATCAAACTCACTTTTTGAAACTGATGGCGAATCTAAATCTAGCTGTAAGCACATTGTCATAGTATGGTCTGAGTAATTTGTCATAGTATGGTGTGAGCACTGTGAGCGCAGCATTTCCATCTGCAATATTAAACCTTTATCTTCTGAAACTGACTTTTCTTTTGATGTTCTTAACTCACCTTCATCTTTCAATTCTGAATAAAACTTTCTAACTACGATATTTTGATCTGCCAAAACATACGCATTGATTTTTTTAAAGTCAGGACGAACGACTGATCCAGGTAAAAATCCGTCTACGCATGGCGCATCTTCCGGAAAAGATAATTTTTCTTCGAAACGCAAGGAAGCTCCTCTAAGAAGTTCCATATCAAAAGTACTCCTATCTAAATTATAATAACGAATAAAAACTTCTTGAAACTCTCGCTCAGTTAAAGGCTTAATAAATGTGTTCGGTCCAAAACCTATAAATAGATCTTCTTTAGCTTCATTTTTTCCAACACAAACGACATTAAATCCGCTTGAGGTACCAGCTGGATGTTTATTACGATAAAAAAAGACTCCTCTCAAATGACACATATCCCCAGCAACCACCGGTCGAGAACCTATTTCACCTGGGCTTGCAGTGTCATTATTTAAAACATCAAAAAAGAAAGAGGAAGTGGGTGCTGTACGTTCATAAAGGTTTTGACTAATGATTAAAGATGCGCAGGAAGTGCTAAAAAGTAAATTAAACTTTTCTTCCCCCAAAACTTTTAACAATGCTGCATATTTAGCTACTGTAATTATATTGCCACAATCCGCTATCGTAAAACCACTCATAAATGCTTTAATAGCTTCGCTAGGCTTTTTTCCATCTTTTAATTCAAAAGTACATCTGCCAGTCTTTTTCCAATATTCTGGATTGGCAAACCCTGTTCTTAGATCTTCCTTAAAAGAAATCTTGTGTTCCTGACAGTACGCATGGTAATCATCATAATACCAAACACCGCGCTGATCTCGAGGTGTTGAATTTACGAGTTGAATCGTTTCAATAAGCGCCTTGGTAAAAGTTTGTTCTAGCTCACTAGTAGCCTGACGTGTGGTAAGAGACATTTTATTTTCCTCATTTTGGTTAAAAATAACTGTTATTTAACATAATATGTTTTAATATTATACAATATTAAATAATTAAATCAATTGCTTTTCATAAATTAGGGCAAAAATTAATCAATAAATGCATTTTAAATTATGGGTCCACGATCTATCCAACTTGACAGCATGCTACCCTCCAAACTAGCATGCAACCTCTGGAATAAAAACTGCTGAGAAAAAAACCCCATGCCCTTGGAATCGATACGTTCCTTGGTCAGTCACGACTTGATCGCGACCGACCGATTCATTTGTAATGAACTAAAATCAGATATTCCATTTATTAATCAGTTGATTGAGTATATTTTGCACTGTGGTGGCAAACGCATTCGACCGCTTTTAGTATTACTGACAGCACATGCTTTTGCCCATCAAAAAGAACAACATATTGATCTTGCCGCTGCCGTCGAATTGATACATACCGCCACATTATTACACGATGATGTGGTAGATAATTCGAACATGCGTCGCGGCCGTCAAACGGCAAATGTCTTATGGGGTAATGAGGCAAGTGTGCTCGTGGGAGATTTTTTATATTCGCGTGCTTTTCAATTGATCGTCAAACTCAAAAATATTCCTATCTTAGATATTTTTGCCAATGCGACCAATATCATTGCTGAAGGTGAAGTCTTACAACTCCTTAATTGTCACAATCCCAATACCACAGAAGAAGCGTATTATGAAGTCATAGAACGTAAAACCGCAAAATTATTTGAAGTGGCAACACAAACGGGCGCGGCACTCTCAACAGATACAGAAAAATATTTAAAAGCCATGCAGTACTATGGATTACATTTAGGGATTGCTTATCAATTAATTGATGATGCATTGGACTACGCTGTCGACACCGGGAAAAATAGAGGCAATGATTTAATTGAAGGAAAACCCACCTTACCGATTATTTATGCGTTACGTACAGGGTCAGTTGCCTCGGCTACCGTATTGCGTCAAGCGATTAGCAATGGCTCATCAGAAAATCTTGACTCCATTATGGAAATTATTGAATCTACGGGTGCTATCGAGTACACTCACGAAGCTGCAAAATCACATGCAGAAAAAGCCATTAAAATGCTCATCGATATTCCCGAATCACCTTATCGAGAAGCGTTGAAGACACTGACGCAGTTTGTGGTGGAGCGGCATTATTAAAATAACCATTGTCATGCCACCCTACAGCATGCTGGCATGATAAGTTTCAAGGTCTTATTTTTATATTTAACCACGGGGTGTAGCTCAGCCTGGTAGAGCACTGCTTTCGGGAGGCAGGGGCCGCAGGTTCAAATCCTGTCACCCCGACTCAAGTCAAACATTATGATAACGTTAAAGAATGTATCTCTACGCCGCGGGACACGTGTACTTCTCAAAGAAGTCAATTGGACGATCTATCATAAACAGCGTATTGGTCTCATTGGTGAAAATGGTTCGGGTAAAACAAGTTTATTTTCACTTTTACTCGGCGAATTAGAAACCGATACGGGGGAACTTGAACTTCCTCGCCGTTTGAAATTCGCCCATGTGGCACAAGAAACCCCGGCGTATGAAAAATCCGCATTGGATTTTGTTTTAGAAGGGGATAGCGAACTACAATCCTTGCAAGACGCATTGCGCATCGCGGAAGATAAAGACGATGGACATCAAATCGCGCATTTACATGCAAGATTAGGTGAAATTGATGCCTATACTGCACCCTCACGTGCGGCACAATTATTAAATGGTTTGGGATTCAGCCAAAAAGAACAAGAACAACGGGTCAGTGAATTTTCTGGCGGTTGGCGTGTGCGTTTAAATCTTGCCAAAGCACTGATGGCACGTGGTGATATTTTATTACTAGACGAACCTACAAACCATCTGGATTTAGATGCGGTGATATGGTTAGAAAAATGGTTATTGGATTATCCCGGTACTTTGTTATTGATTTCACATGACAGGGATTTTTTAGATCGTGTGGTAGATCACATCGCGCATATTTCACATCAAATCTTAAAATTATATACGGGCAACTATTCTTCCTTCGAAAAACAACGCGTTGACGCTATGCTTTTACAACAAGCGGCATTCGAAAAACAGCAAAAACACATTGCGCATTTACAAAAATTTATCGACCGTTTTCGTGCAAAAGCTTCCAAAGCACGTCAAGCACAAAGCCGGGTAAAGGCACTCGAACGATTAGAAATCGTGAGCGCGGTGCAACAAGAATCCGTTTTTCAATTTCACTTTAAAAAACCGGAAAAGTGTCCCAATCCGCTTTTACGTTTAGAAGATGCGAGTATCGCGTATGGTGATAAATTAGTATTAGATCATCTCAACTTGAGCATTGCGCCTTCTGACCGTATTGCTCTTTTGGGACCGAATGGTGCGGGAAAATCCAGTTTAATTAAATTGTTGGCAGGTGACATCACCGCACGTACCGGTATAAGAGAAATCAGTAGCGGTTTACAAATTGGGTATTTTGCGCAGCATCAAGTCGATCATTTAAATCTTTCTGAAACGCCACTGGATCATTTAAAAAAATTGGCACCGAATAGTCGCGAACAAGAATTAAGAACCTATTTAGGCAGTTTTGGATTCCCAGAAAAACGCGTACATGAAAATGTGGAGATTTTTTCAGGTGGTGAAAAATCCCGTCTTGCACTCGCATTAATTGTTTGGCAAAAACCCAATTTATTATTGTTGGATGAACCGACCAACCATTTAGATTTAGAAATGCGACAAGCGTTGAGTTTAGCATTGCAAGAATATCAAGGCGCGATGATTCTGGTCTCGCACGATCGTTTTTTAGTAAGGAGTACCGTCGATCAATTAATGTTGGTTGCAAATCAAAAATTAAATCGGTATGATGGCGACCTCAATGATTATGAACGTTGGTTATTTGATTTTCGTAAACAAGAAAATATCCTTTCCTCGAAACCTTCTAAAAAATCGCAAGCGTCATCCCCTTTAATGGAAGAAATAAAAAAATTAGAAAAGGAAATGGAAAAATTGGAAAAAGAGTTAGATGTCATACAACAAAAATTGAATGATACACAACTCTATTGCAAGCAAAATAAGACGGAACTACAAGAACTTTTAAAAAACCAATCCATAATCACAGCCATGTTACAGGAAAAAGAAGCGGCATGGCTCAAAGCACATGACCGCGATGATTGATCACTCTCGTCGTCCCGTAATGTTTTTATACGGGACCTCTTGCCCGAGATCTCCTACAAGAGGTCCCGTATAAAAACATTACGGGAAGACGGGGTCTTACTAATAGGAAGGGAGTAAAAAGGATGTCACACTCACGAATCCAATCGCAATTTATGACAGAAAGTTCGATAGATGACAGTACAAAAACAGGGGAAATATTGTTACAAGAAGCCTTAAAATATTATCGACAGGCTAAACAATATTATGACAATCCCAACTGTAACGAAACACGCGCGAAAGTACTGATAAGAAAGTCACTGCTGTTTTTTAAAGCCGCAGAAAATATGGGCAATCTCAAAGCAAAAGAATGGTTTCTCGAAGCTAAAATCTATTACAATACAAAATCCCTTATGGATGATGAATATGTGATGGTTTCCTCTCCCGATACAAAGAGTGAGCAAGACTTAGTTAAAAAATCTGAAAAAAACAGTGAATTTATTTCAGCGGGACTTTATAAAGATTGTAGAATAAATCTTATCTCGAATTGGGTAAAAAAAAGTCCCATCTGTCGCATTGAAATCCCGACAGAAACGCATACCCCAATCATACAACTGGGTTAAGATCCTGTTACATCCTAAGGTTATGTTCCGATAGGATTTTTTTAACCCATTTAACTGTTCGATCATCACTATCATAAATATTAAATCCGTGATGACGAACCAGTTCTAACATACTCGCATTACTAGAAAAAACCATACCTTCGATAGATTTTATTCCCTTATTTTTTGCGATATTGATTAAAGACGTTAATAATTTGGATCCAATTCCTTTATGGTGCCAAGCATCTGCAACCACGATTGCAAATTCAGCTGTTTCTCCATCTGGATTAAAGATATATCGTGTAATACCAATAATCCTTTCGTGTTTTTCATCGTGATAAGATGCAACCATTGCCATTTCTTTATCGTAATCTATTTGCGTAAAACGTACTAACATTGCGGGTGATAATTCTTTTATATTTCCCATAAAACGAGAATATTTTGATTGATTAGAAAGATCATCCATGAATGCTTGTTCTAATTCTGCATCCTCTGGTCGTATAGGACGCAATGTAATTTGTGTATTTTCTATTTCAAAAGATGAAATTAGGCAATCAGGATAGGGATGAATGGCCATATGATAATAGGGAACAGAAGAGGATACTTTCTGCACCACCATCCTGGCATCAACAGCAATCGCATTTCTATCATTAACGATAATAGGATTAATATCCATCTCTTGAATATGAGGTAATGCACATATCATTTCTGAGATGCGTAATAATATATTTATGACAGCATCCATATTAACGGCTGGCATATTACGAAATTTTTTTAACGCCTTTGCTATTTTTGTTCTCGCAATTAAACGTTCCGCAAGAAATTTATTTAAAGGTGGAAGCGCAAGCGCGCGATCTTTGTTAATTTCAACAAATGTGCCACCTACGCCAAAACTGATGACAGGCCCGAACACCTTATCATTCATCACGCCGATCATTAATTCACGATCATTAGGACTCTTAATCATTGGTTCAAGCGTCACGCCTAAAATATGGGCATTAGGAAATGTTTTTTTAGCAGAATCCATTAATTTATCAAAGGTTTCTTGTACTGCCTGTTCATTCGTAATATTAAGTGCAACCCCATGCGCTTCCTGTTTATGACTAATATCAGGCGAATTGATTTTCATGACCAGAGGAAAGCCTATCTTTCTTGCCATGGTGATGGCTTCATCTTTTGTTTTTGCTTCTTGCACTTCTGAAATAGGTATTAAAAATGCTTTTAATATTTTTTTAGTTTCAGTGGTCGTTAGTATATTTCTATTTTCATTCAAAGCGAATTCAATCATTGAACGCGCTATCCCAACATCGGATTGTTGCTCCGGTGAAAATGGTTTTGGTATTTGAATAAGTAATTGTTGATTATAGTAATAATCTGCTAAATAGGAAAAGGCAGAGATCGCTTTTTCTGGCGTATTAAAAAAAGGTATTTTATGCTTTTCGAACAATTTCCATGATGATCGAACCTGTTTTTCCCCCATCCAACAAGCTAAAATTAATTTTTCTGAGCGTTTGGAATCTCGAATGATTTGTTTAGCGACTTTGATTGGATTAGACATTGCAACAGGCACGAGAATACTTAATATCCCATCCACTGCTTCCTGAGAACAAATATCAAGGACAGCATGATAACGCTCAGGGGTTGCATCTCCAATGATATCGACTGGATTATGATGTGACCATTGTGCGGGAAGAACCTTATCCAGGCTTTCTATTGCTTTCTGGCTTAATTCAGGCAATAAGACATTCAATTTAGAAGCTTGATCAGCAGCCATGACACCTGCCCCACCACCATTGGTAATGATAGTCAAACGATTGCCTTTCACTTGATAATGACGACCAGAAAGAATTTCAGCAGCAGAAAAAAGTTCATCGATCGTTACAACCCTTACGACACCCGCGCGTTTTAAAGCAGCATCAAATACATCATCATTACCAATGATCGCGCCGGTATGAGATAAAGCAGCGCGTGATCCCTGATGATTAACGCCGCCTTTTATTGCAATCACGGGTTTTGTGCGCGCAGCAGCACGCAGTCCGCTCATAAATCGTCTGGCATTTTTAATACCTTCTATATACAACAAAATACTTTTTGTTTCTGTGTCAATCGCTAAATAATCTAACACATCGCCAAAATCAACATCTGAGCCATTTCCTAGCGATATTAATGATGAAAAACCTATTTTTTTATTCACTGCCCAATCTAAAATCGCGGCTACGATTGCGCCTGATTGTGAAACGAGAGCAATACCATCTGGCAATGCAAAATTGTTATCAAAGGTGGCATTCATTTTTATATGAGGACGCATAATACCTAAACAATTTGGTCCAATGATACGAATGTGATTTTGCTGTGCTATTTTTAAAATTTGTAATTCTAATTCCTTCCCCTCCTTTCCTGTTTCACTAAATCCTGAGGAGATAATAACAGCAGCTCGAATGTTTTTTTCTCCGCATTCTGTAAGGATTTTTTGTACGGTATGGTTCGGTGTTGTAATAATCGCAAGATCAATATTTTCATGAATTTCTTTCACTGAAGAATAACAAAGTTGGCTTTGAACATTGGTATGCTTAGGATTAACAGCATAAAATTTTCCAATAAATTTTCCCTCAAGCAAATTTTTAAACACCTTCATTCCAACGGAATTTGGCCTATCACTTGCTCCGATCACAGCAATAGAATTGGGTTGAAAGAACTTAGATAGATAATGCGCCATGTGAAATATCTCTACTTAGATTTCTATTATTACTTTTAGCGCATTCGTCTCTGCCGCTTTGCTAAAAGTGCCATAAGCTTCGATAATATTATCAAATTTAAAATGATGGCTAATGAGTGAATTAGGATGAATCTTGTTAGCGATGACTGTGTTTAAAAGCATAGGTGTAGTGACTGTATCAACAAGTCGTGTTGTAATGGTAATGTTATGAGACCATAATCGTTCCAAATGTAAATCCGCTTTGCCCCCATGCACACCAATATTTGCAATAGTACCACCGGGCGCTACAAGGTCCTCACAAAGCTCAAACGTTTTGGGGATACCAACTGCTTCAATGGCAGTATCTACACCTCGTTTATTCGTTAACGCCATGACTGCATCAATAGCATTTGTGTTTTTATTGTTTACGATTGCTGTTGCACCAAAACGTTTAGCTATCTCAAGCCTGTGATTATCGGGATCTATCATGATGATTTGTGCAGGGGAATAAAATTGAGCTGTCAATAGCGTAGCCAAACCAATCGGACCTGCACCTACAATCGCGACGGTATTTCCAGGTTGGATTTTTCCGTTAAGGACACCACATTCAAAACCCGTCGGTAAAATATCACTTAACATTACCACGGCATCATAGTCAACACTTTGCGGTAGCTTATAAAGACTCGTATCCGCATGTGGTATTCTGACGTACTCGGCTTGTGTGCCATCTATTTGATTACCCAGTATCCAACCACCATCAAGGCAGTGAGAATACATTCCTTTTTTGCAGTATTCACACTTTCCACAGGATGTGATACAAGAAATAAGAACATAATCTCCGACTTTGAGTGTCGTAACACCTGCCCCCATTTTATCGACTATACCAACGCCTTCATGGCCTAGAATTCTTCCTGGCTGACAAGACGATACATCACCTTTTAGGATATGAAGGTCAGTACCACAAATGGTCGTTTTTGTTATCTTAACGATAGCATCCGTAGGATTGATAATAGTTGGAATAGGTCGTTCTTCTAGAGATTTTTTTCCAGGGCCTTGATAAACGAGTGCTTTCATACTGATTTTCCTCTTGGTGATGACATGTATATTTTTTTAATTTTAACGCCTAGTGGTGGATTAGTCTGCAAAAAGAATAATGCATCGTTTATTTGATTTAATATAGAACAATTAGAGTGATTTTTTTGATTTCAAAATCGGAAGAATAATCTTTTCTATTTTGCAATCTTGTGATTGAAGATCGCATTGAGATGACGGTAAGATATTGGACGCTAAAAATTGTTTTACAGGGCTTAGTTATGAACCCAAAATCAAAACCTGAATTGAAATCACTTTCTATCGAGCAACTCATGCGAGGGCAATATCAACCACGCCGTCATTTTGACCCCGCACAATTACAGGAATTGGCAGAATCCATTAAAACCACCGGTGGGGTACTTCAACCTATTGTTGTCCGACCAATTTCCGCCAATCGATATGAGATCGTCGCGGGTGAAAGACGTTGGCGTGCAGCGCAATTGGCGGGCTTAACTGAAATCAATTGTTTAATCAGTCATTACACCGATGAACAAGCCCTGCAAGCTTCCATGATTGAAAATCTCAATCGCGCTGATTTAAACCCCATTGAAGAAGCGGAAGCCTACCAACGTCTCATTGAAGAATTCGATTATTTACATGAAGAGGTAGCAGCGGCACTTGGAAAATCTCGAACGACCATTACGAATTCACTTCGCCTTTTAAAATTAGATGCTCGCGTACAAACTTGGTTAATTGAAGGAAAACTTTCTGAAGGTCATGGTAAAATTCTTGCGGGATTAGAAATCAAACATCAGGTACAATTAGCAGAATTTTGTATTCAAAAAAATTGGAGCGTTCGTAAAATTGAATCAGAGGCCAAGAAGCTACAAATATCGGATGCTTCTGGCCATTATAGTGATCCCAATCTCAAACAATTAGAAACTGCACTTTCTGATCATGTTGGCAATAATGTTGAGATCAGCTATGAGTCTCGCGGCGGGGGTTACATGCGGATTCGATTCAATAATATAGATGAATTAGAAGGACATTTTGCACGACTAGGGTTTAAACTTGACGATTAGGAGAAAAAACATGCTTGAAAATGCACATAAAATATTAGATATAGAAATAGATGAATTACTTTTTATCACAGATGATGAAGTCGATCATCGATATAAGGAAAAACTAAAAAAAGCGCAAGATGAAAAAACAAAAAACGACATCGAAAGTGCATTTCGGGAATTACACGAAGAAACAAAACGGGAACGATATTACGAAAAAATAACAAAACACCCGTAACCATTCACCACCGTCATTGCGAGTCGAGTGCTTTTTACGAGGCGAAGCAATCCAGAGAGACCTTCTGGATTGACGGTGAATAGTTACAATGCGCCTAAATTAGCCTGCGAGTTGCGTAAGCTCAATATTTTAAAATTCTAATTCAGAATCCATACTCGACTTTGGCCATTTTTAAATTTTTTATGTAGGGTGGGCAAAACACTGCGCATTTTTAATATGATTTGATTTATTGGTGGGCACGCTCAAAGAGCGACCTTTGCCCACCCTACAAAAACATGCGCAGTGTGTGCCCACCATTTTAAAAATGGCCAAAGTCGAGCCATAGTACCCCGTCAAATATACAAACTCAAAGTCCCCGTTCACAATTGCTAAAAAAATAATCATTTATTAAGAAAACCTTAAGAATTGCCTTATATAATTAGTTAATTATTAAAGCATATTAACGAGATATGATTATTATGAATACATCACGTGGATTCCATACGCCAAATGAAATAGAAATGACTACATTTAATAATACTAATAATGTAAATCAGAATGTATACGAACCGGATGTAAAACCAGAATTAGAAACTAATCAGGTACTTATACCTACTCAAGCATTAAAAATGGATGAAGGAAAACCATTCAACTTTACTTATCAATATGACTCTGCGGATGACTCAAGTTTTATCTATAAAGATCATTCTATTTCAGGAAGCATCTCTAAACAAACAGATGAGATAATCGTTACCATTCATAATTTACAAGATCTCAGAAAAGTATACGAATCATTTGATTTAAAGATTGAAACGCCACATTTAACCGTTGACAACACTCAGCAAAGATTTTTACACATCAAACAAACTAGAGATGACGAGGCCCCGCAACTCTTTTTGGTAACAGAAGATAATAAAGATGGAATTGAAATAAAAGATACACAAATAACAAACGAATTAAAAGACGCATTATCAAAAGGCACTTCTGAAGAAATACGAAAAATAGTCCTGCCTTTAATTCGAGCAAGAAACGTAAAAAATCATTATAATTCTTTGAATAGCTTAGAAAGTAAAATAACAGAAGAATGTGAAAATGATTCACTCCTCGAAACCGACTTATGGAAAAAGCATGTTGGGCCAAGCGTACCTGAATTTATTAAAAATTCGTTTGACGGCGGAGGCCAAGGTGCAAATACTTTAAAAATATTCATTAAAGAAAAAAGTGTACTTATTTCAGATGATGGCAGCGGATTTCCTAACACCATGGTAGAACAAAAAAACACTCTGCAACCGGCCCTAGATTTTGTACCTTACCCGGTGAATAAAGATAGAGTAGCTGTGTTGCTGAACAACACTGCATCTGATACTAAAATAACTATAGCCACACAGGAAGAAAATATAGAAGAACAAAATTCATTTAAACTGCCAATAATCAACGAAAAAAATAATTCTTATGGATATGCAAATGAACTAGGAGGAGGTTTCGGAGGATCACATCGTGGATTGGGTGATATAGAATTAAATTTTATAAGAGAAAAAGTGGATTACAAAAAATTTGATAAAACAGATTCAGACCTTGATGCAAAACAAGGACATGTTCTTATTCGAAATGGTGTAGGCAAGGATGGGAGAGGTTTAAAAGGCGCAAACGTTTTGATCGTAGCATCGCAGTTTGAGGAACATCAGCAAAGCTTTGGAAATATGCATCTTAATTCCATGCTTGATTTAGATCAAATAAAGAAAAAATTAGATGATTCTAAAAACACGACACCGAATAGTGGAAGTGCTCCACCGTCTGAAACATCTTCACAAGGGAACTCTAGAAGAGGAAGCCTTACGTTAGATGGTACACAAATTCCACCTGCAGAAATGGGTATAATGATATTTCAAAATCCTGATGGAATGGAAAACATTAAAGAAATAAAGAATAAAAACACCTACAAGCAAAGGTTAATAACTTAAAAAATTCTGCAACAACTGATATCCTCCCGAGGTCAATACAGACTCGGGATGGAATTGGACACCAAAAATAGGGAATTTACGATGTTCTAATGCCATGATTTCATTCGTGTCAGAGCGAGCCGTCACTTTTAAACAAGCCGGAAAATTTTCATCATCGACGATCAAAGAATGATAGCGTGCCGCACGAAAAGGTGTTTTTAAACTTTGAAATAAACCTTTTCCCTCATGGATAATATCAGATGCTTTCCCATGCATAGGAAATTTTGCACTTTTCACCACACCACCGAAAATTTCTCCGATTGCCTGATGACCCAAACACACGCCTAATATGGGAATCGTTGCACCAAAATAACGAATAATATCAGAAGAAATACCCGCCTCTGATGGAATGCCGGGCCCTGGTGAAATAATAATTTTATGTGGTTTTAATTGCGCAATTTCTTCTAATGAAATCGCATCATTTCTTTTTACAAGATAAGGAAAATCCAATTCTCCTACATAACGTGCAAGGTTGTATACAAAGGAATCATAGTTATCGATAAGTAAAACCAGGTTTGACCCGCGAACTGCTTTCATGTCATTGCGAGGAGCGTTAGCGACGAAGCAATCCAGCAAAGTATTGCTGGATTGCTTCGTCGCTAACGCTCCTCGCAATGACTTACAGTCAATAACGGCAAAATCACCCTCGCCCATCAACGCTCTTTTCAAAGCATACGCCTTCGTTAACACTTCCTCATATTCCGATTCAGGATCCGAATCCAAGACGATTGCCCCACCCGCTTGAAAAGTCACATCCTGATTTTTTATTGCAAACGTTCGAATCACGATAGAACTATCCATATCACCATTAAATCCCAAATAACCGATACTCCCGCAATAAGGACCTCTTGTTGTGGGTTCTATTTCTGCAATAATTTCCATTGCACGAATTTTGGGTGCACCCGTGATGGAGCCACCTGGAAAAGCCGCCATCATCAAATCGATAGGGGATGCCTCTTCTCTTAACTTTCCTGTGACAATAGACACTAAATGGTGTACGGTCGCAAAACTTTCTAACCCACATAATTGTGGCACATTGACGCTTCCTTCTTCACAAACACGGGATAAATCATTTCGCAACAAATCCACAATCATGATATTTTCCGCATGATCTTTTTCGCTTTGTAATAATTCGGTCTCAAGCATCCTATCTTCAAGCGGAGTTTTTCCGCGTTTTCGTGTGCCTTTGATGGGACGTGTTTCAACCGTCTTATTTTTCACTTTTAAAAATCGTTCAGGCGATGCAGAAACCAATTGTGTTTCATTAAAATGAAGAAATGCAGAAAAAGGTGCTGGGTTTAAAAAACGTAAGCGTTGATAAAGATCATACGCATTTACATCGGTAGGTAAAGTGGATGAAAAACAGAGTGAAATATTTGCTTCGAAAATATCGCCTTTTAAAATATAGTCGACAACTTCCCGAACTTTCGTCATATATTCTTCTCGCGTAAAATTCGAGATAATCTCTTTTTCATCGATACGAAATGTCGAATTGAATTTATTTGATACCGGTAAATTTTTTATTTTTTCACATATACTTTCCAATCTTTCTTGTGCGCGTCTTTCTCTTTTTCGAGGCGTCTCTTCAGGAAATCCACTCGAAAAAATCCATGCACGTTTTAAAAGATGATCGAATCCAATGACGATATCATAAAATCCAATCGCCATATCATCGAATTGCATTCTATCTTCTTGCTGAACGGTTATTTTTTCTAAATGATGCAATAAACCATATGAAAAAAATCCTGCAGCGCCTCCCTGAAACGGTGGTAAATCTTCTATCGTTGAAAGTCGATAGCGACTTAACATTTCTTTTAAAAAATAAAATGGATTCCCCTCGAATTTTTCTCCATTCCACTCTATTTTGTTTGCTTTACTTTTTAATATGGCGAAAGGATCAATTGCGATAAAACTATAACGGCCGGTATTCTCCCTCCGCTCTACACTTTCCAAAAGAAGACTACCACTCTTATGAAAAAAATGAGAGAACAAATGCGATGGATCTTGATAAGAAATTTCTTGTATGCAAGGATAAAACATAGTACCTATATAGAATTTCTGATAAGTCTTTTGGTAAAAAGCGACCGAAAGACTTATCTGAAATTTAATCCTCAAGTTTTTCTATCTTTCATGTTTAAAATATACAGAAGATGATATTATGTTATTAATATGTGACTTTCTGTAAGCAATAGATATTTTTTTATTATAAATAACTTGCGAGTAAAATAAAAGCAGGCATCTGGCCTTACCCACAAAATTACGGTATACTTGATACGGTCATATTTTGAGAGTTTTCGACATGATCAAAATGTCACTCCATGAATTAGGGAACATCCTAAAAACACCTTCCCCAGGTTCTCCCAATTTATACTTCCAAGGAGTCAGTACAGACACCCGCACACTCAAAGAAGAAAATTTATTTGTCGCTTTACACGGTGAAAAATTTAATGGTCATGATTTCGCAGAAAGTGCACTTCAAAAAGGCGCATCTTGTCTTTTAGTTTCCCAAAAACTCCCGCTTGATGCCCCGCAAATCATCGTCGATGATACCTTGATTGCCCTTGGAAAATTAGCTGCCGACTGGCGGTCTCGTTTCGATATTCCTTTGATTGGCGTCACTGGCAGTAATGGGAAAACCACCTTAAAAAATATGCTGGCCTCCATTTTAAAAGCGGCCTCTGATAATGAGGATGCCGTTCTCGCAACCTATGGCAATTTTAACAATCAAATTGGATTACCGCTGACACTTCTCACCCTCAACAATGCACACCGTTATGCAGTCATCGAAATGGGTATGAATCATCTAGGCGAAATTGATTATCTCACGCACATTGCAAAGCCCAAAGTTGCTGTTATCACCAATGCAGCCGCTTGCCATTTAGAAGGTGTCAAAGATCTCGCAGGCGTTGCAAAAGCCAAAGGAGAAATTTTTTCCGGATTGCAAATGGAGGGTGTCGCAATTTTAAATCGTGATGATGTATTTTTTGATTATTGGCGTGGATTAATTGGAAATCACCAGTTTCTCAGTTTTGGATTACAAAAGAACGCGGATATTTATGCAACCTCTCCCGATTCAGGTGAAATGATTTTACATACACCAACTGGTTCTATTGACATTCGATTGCCTTTGCTCGGCATGCACAATCGCATGAATGCACTCGCAGCCGCGGCAAGCAGTGTCGCATTACATCAAGATCTCGCAACCATTAAAAAAGGTCTTGAAACAGTAACACCTGCGAAAGGCCGCATGCAAGAATATATCTTAGATACGGGGGTACGCGTGATCGATGATACGTATAACGCCAATCCTTTTTCATTACAAGCCGCTGTCGATACGCTCGCTGCATTATCCGGTACTAAAATTCTCGTGTTAGGTGATATGCGAGAGCTGGGACCTGACGCGCTCGAATACCATAAAACAGCCGGGGAAAAAATTCGCGACCAGCGAATCGATTATTTATTTACTTGCGGCGAGCTATCACAAGAAACATCTCGCGCATTCGGGAAAAATGCACAGCATTTTGATAAGCATGATGCACTCATTTATGCATTGAAACCTTATCTTAAAAAAGATGCGGTTCTTTTAGTCAAAGGTTCTCGCGGTATGCAAATGGAAAAAGTGATTGCCGCCATTGTGCCCACATTAAAATAAGAGGAATACATCCATGCCATTAAAAACACCTATCACAATAGCTTTTGGAGATGGCATTGGTCCAGAAATTATGGCGGCCACCTTAAAAATTTTGAATGAAGCAAATGCTGCCATCGAGCCTGAAGTGATTGAAATCGGGGAAAAATTATACGTCCAAGGTTTTTCTTCAGGTATTCCTGACAGTGCCTGGGACTCCTTGAAACGTACCAAAGTTTTACTCAAAGGTCCTATCACAACCCCACAAGGTGGCGGTTATAAAAGTTTAAATGTCACATTGCGTAAAACATTGGGACTTTTTGCGAACGTACGTCCAACGGTCTCCTACTCTCCTTACATTCCCACCAAATTTCCTGGAATGGATTTAGTGATTGTGCGGGAAAATGAAGAAGGCACCTATGCCGGCATTGAACATCGTCAAACCGATGATGTGTATCAATGTTTAAAACTCGTCACGCGTCCCGGGTGTGAGCGTGTGATTCATTATGCTTTTGAGTATGCACGTAAATTTAATCGCAAAAAAGTCACCTGCATGAGTAAAGATAATATCATGAAAATGACGGATGGCATTTTTCATACCGTATTTAATGAAATTTCTAAAGAGTACCCAGATATTCAATCCGATCATTATATTATTGATATTGGGACGGCGCGACTTGCATCCGATCCGCTACGTTTCGATGTGATTGTGACATCTAATTTGTACGGTGATATTTTATCGGATGTGGCGGCACAAATTGCAGGGTCCGTCGGACTTGCGGGATCTGCGAATGTAGGAAACCACATGGCCATGTTTGAAGCCATACATGGATCCGCACCCGACATTGCCCATAAAAATATGGCAAACCCCTCGGGACTCATTCACGGCGCGATTCAAATGTTAATCCACATTAATCAGGGAGAATCTGCAGAACGCATAGAAAATGCTTGGTTAAAAACACTAGAAGATGGCATTCATACGGGAGATATCTTCACTGAAGAATATAGCAAACAAAAAGTCGGCACAAAAGAATTTGCAAATGCCGTCATCGCACGTTTAGGACAACAACCTCTCCACTTTAAGCCTGTCAATTATAAACAAGACATACGCACGCGCATTGAATGTTATGGTGAACATAAAAAAGTGATCAGTAAAAAAGAATTGGTCGGCGTCGATATTTTTATTGATAATCCTATTCACAATCCGGATACACTGGGCGAAAAACTGAAATCTCTCCAAACAAATCTTCAATTAATCGTCATTTCAAGTCGTGGTTTAAAAATCTGGCCAAACTGCATGATTGATACGCCTGATATGCAGCATTGTAGCTGCCGTTTTCAATCGAGTGAAGATGTGCATCATTTAAAACCGATTACGCATGCGGACATCATTCACTTATTAAATGAATTCGATAAACACAAAATCGATGTCATCAAAACAGAAAATCTATATACCTTCGATGGCAAAATTGGATTTTCACTGGCGCAAGGGCAATAGTTGTGGTCTACTAAATTTGTGATCTTAATGAGTCACAAATTCAAATATATTAAAAAAGGATAATAACTATGCCACAACTAGATCCTCATTTTAAAGAAACATTAACCGCAGAAATTCAGGATGTATATTTACAGGCGCAAGAATTAAATAAAGGAATGGATACACCCGAACAATTTTATAAAGATACCATTCAAAGAATACAATTAGCGACATCTCATACTTTATTATTAACACAATCCAAAAAAATTAATCAAGAAATCATTCGTTTACTTTCAAAAACGCTTGATGGAACGAAGGCAAAACTTGCAGGGAATTTTATTACAAATTTAATAATCATACGAATACAAATCATAAAAAAAAATTCTGATAGCTCTTTAAAAAATATATTAAATACGAAATTTCCTGAGAATGATTTCGAAACATTCATATCACACACAGAAAAATTTTTACAAATCTCGCTTTCAGGAAATCCAGCCTCGGCTATTAAAGAAATTTTTCATGAAATCATCCAATCAAACGCATACGAATATGAAACCATCTATAACAGATACATCACATTTTTTTTAGATCATTTAAATAAAGAAACCCTACAAAAACACTCAAAATCCATAGAAACCTATCTACCAATCACGAGACCGCCTACAACGATTGGTGCCACAAAAAACACTTCCCGACTGACAGGTGATGAAATTGAAATTCTTAAGCAATTATTTTTAAATACAAATACAAACGAATATTATCAACAATTAATAAAAACAAAAATACAAGCAAAAAAAATACTAAAACCCGCAGAAAAAAAATTAACAATACCAGACGAAAAGGCAAAAATTGATCTCTACGCTTTAACGGAAGAACTCTTTAAAAAAGAAAACGAACTTAAAGAAATATTTGACGGTCATCTAAATAGTGTTATAAAAGAATGGACAGATAAACACCCGGATTTTCTTCTATCCACAATAAGAAATGATTTAATTAAATCGGCTTATGAGGAACATATCTTCAATGTTTTTTTTGGAAAAATGGCTCGGGAACCAAACACAGATCAAACTGAACAATCCGATATATTGGATTACTACGCAATACCTAAAGATCGAAAACAAAAAAATCTACTCTCCGAAAGAGAACAAACATGGCAGATCACTTTTTTTTCGGAATCTTCTTGTAAAAAAACTCTTGAACATACCACAACAAAACATGCAATCCGTTAAAGTGTAAAAATCATAGAGTGGATTTTTTTAATTCCACTCTATCATGATGAAGCCCGTTCGAGTCGGTCACGAATTGCATCCCATTCGGATGTTTCTGGTAATGATTCAATGCATATTTGTGAAAGGTTTTTTTTATCAATGTTTCGTAAGGTGTGATAGAGGAGACGTGCATATTCTTTAGGATTATCCGGCATCAAAATGATTTCATGCTTTTCTATAAAAGCAGGTGATCGAAGTAAACACACCGAGCGTTTTGTTTCGTTTTGCAAAAGATGTAATAAATCCGACCGCATCATGACACGGGTTTTTGTGCGAGGCGCATAATGTAATGCATGAGAACCGGAGGCTCTGGGTGATGCAGCGTTTTTTTTGCCGAGTGGAATTCTCAAGACTTCTTCAATGCGATTTCCGGATATCATGCCGGGACGTAAAATCATAGGCACTTCCCCACTCACATCAAGAATGGTCGATTCCAGCCCCACTTGACAACTTCCGCCGTCTAATACCCAATCAACCGTTTTTCCCAATTCTTCTTCCACGGCCTCGCAGGTAGTAGGGCTAATTTTCTGAAACCGATTCGCAGAAGGTCCTGCTATTCCTCTTCCAAATTGCTTTAATAACTCAAGCGCCACAGGGTGATTCGGCACTCGAAGACCAATGGTCTCTTGGCCCCCTGTTAAAAGCGGCGAAACATGCGGCGCTTTTTTTAAAATAAGGGTCAAAGGCCCGGGCCAAAATACCTTGGCGAGCTGCCATGCAATCTCTGGAATTTCCACGGCCCAATCGGTCATTTCAGCACTTTTTCCGAAATGCACAATCAAAGGATGGTCTATCGGCCGGTTTTTCGCCTTAAAAATCTTTTGAATAGCAACCAGATTCCCTGCATCCGCCCCTAAGCCATAGACTGTCTCGGTGGGAAAGGCGACTAGGCCACCTTGTTTGAGGATTTCTACTGCACGTGTTATTTCATTCATCGACCCCACTCCACATGTTTTTTAAATATTCTACATCTTTTCCCCATTTTCCGGTAAAATACCACGTATGAATACGACTGAAGTTGCCGTTTCAACGGAAAATGTGACCCCGATCGCCTTTGTAGGAGGAGAGGCATATCTGCAACTGCCAAAAGATCTCTATATTCCACCCGATGCCATGAAGGTTTTTTTAGAGGCATTTGAAGGCCCATTGGATCTCCTTCTCTACCTGATTAAGAAGCAAAATTTAGACATTTTAAATATTCCTATCGCCGAAGTCACCCGACAATATATGGAATATGTCGAACTCATGAAATCGATCTCCCTTGAGCTCGCCGCGGAATACCTCGTCATGGCCGCTGTTTTAGCCGAAATTAAGTCACGGTTATTGCTGCCACGACCTGAAAATATAGAAGGCACAGAAGAAGACCCTCGTGCAGAATTGATTCGCCGTTTACAAGAATATGAACGCTTCAAATTGGCAGCTGAAAACCTCGATCAACTGCCCCGCCATGGTCGTGATACGTTTGTCGCGAACGCCATTATTCAAGATAAAGTCTTTGAAAAACCAAAACCACAAGTCTCTTTAGAAGAATTATTACGCGCATTTGTCGATGTCATCATGCGTGCAGAACTCCACATGTCTCATCAAATTCACTTAGAAGCACTCTCTGTGCGCGATCGAATGTCGCATATTTTATCTGCGTTACAAGAAAATGAATTTGTGGTATTTTCAAGTTTGTTTACATTCAACGAAGGCCGATTAGGCGTTGTTGTGACCTTTTTAGCCATGCTAGAATTATTGAAAGACCATCTTATTGAGTTCGTGCAAACAACGGCTTTTGGACCTATTCATTTAAAAGTGAAAGCACCATGATAAACGCAGAAAAGTTACAATGCATCTTAGAAGCTGCCTTAATGGTGGCAGGACGACCACTCACGGTGCAAAATATGCAAAAATTATTTGATGAATCGCTTAACATCGAGAATCATCAAATACGCACTGCAATTCAAGCCATTCGAGATAAATATCAAGATGGATCTGGGATTGAATTACGTGAAGTCGCAAGCGGTTATCAATTTCAAGCAAAAGTAGAATTAAGTCCGTGGGTTTCCAAACTCTGGGAAGAGCGCCCCCCACGTTATTCGCGTGCATTTTTAGAAACATTGTCGCTCATTGCTTATCGTCAACCCATTACACGTGCAGAAGTTGAAGAAATTCGCGGTGTCACAGCAAGTTCGCACATCATTAAAGCACTCATTGAACGTGAATGGATAAAAGTTTTAGGATTTCGTGACGTGCCGGGGAAACCTGCGATGTATGGCACCACAAAAGCATTTTTAGATCATTTTAATTTAAAAAGCTTAGAAGAATTACCCACCCTTCAAGAATTGAAAGATTTAGAGAGCCAGGAAGCAAAATTACAAGTGCAGCTTGAACTCAGCAATTCAGAAATAAATACTATAGAAGAACAAACGATAACAACTGATGAGTGAAAAAATCCAAAAAGTCCTCGCAACAGCGGGGCTCGCTTCACGTCGACAAATTGAAAAATGGTTACGTGAAGGCAGAATATCCGTCAATGGTCAAATCGCAAAATTAGGTGACCGAATCACCCATGATGCAAAAGTCCGTTTTGATGGCCGAGAAATTAAATTGATCAAAAGTGCTTCCCAAAAAACACGCGTGCTTTTGTATCATAAACCCGAAGGTGAAATCTGCACCCGATCGGATCCCGAAAATCGCCCCACCATTTTTGATCATTTACCTTTACTACGCAACGGCCGATGGATTTCGATTGGACGATTGGATTTTAATACCTCGGGTGTTCTACTCTTAACAAACGATGGAGAATTGGCGCATCGACTCACGCACCCTTCCAAAGAGATGGAACGGCAATATGCGGTTCGTATTCAAGGTCAAGTGTCACCTCAAATGATTCAGCAGTTAAAAAAAGGTGTGAAAATTGATCAAAAGGAAGCGCATTTTGAAGAAATTCTCGACGCCGGCGGTGAAGGGACAAATCACTGGTATCATGTGATCATCAAAGAAGGTCGCAATCGAATTGTTCGCAAATTATGGGAATCCCAAGGTGTCGTGGTTAGCCGCCTCATACGAATTCGTTTTGGCGATATTACCTTGCCGCGCGTGTTACGACGCGGGAAGTGGATGGAACTAGACAAAGAAACCGTCAAAAACCTTTTGCAAATCGTTTAATAGTCGATATGCTGGCATCCAGGACATCTTGGATGCCCAGACCCGATTACCAATTTCTTAAACTTATCTCTGCAGCACAAAGCGCAGGCAGATGGCTTTCCACCTTTTTTATGACGGATGAAACCCAATATCCGGGCTGATTGGAAACCGTCCCTACTTTTTTCGCAAATCGCGCATATTTACTATCACTTAATGATCGAGCTTGTGTAAGCAACGGTTGCACTTGATCATATTGATGCATACATTGCTCTTTACAATTTACTAAGAAGCTTGGATCCAGTTCTTTAAGTGAACGCTTTGCGGCTTTTAATATTTCATACATGCTTTCATTTTTTGGGCCTTCAGCCACTTGAATTTTTTGCCATGGCAAAGGTGGAAGGAGCGTGCTCTCAATCATTGCAAAAAAGAGCAGAGAAAAATTTTGAATACTTCCCTGCGGCTGTGGTCCTGTTTCGAATTTTAATGCCCATATGATATTTTGTATATCATCAAGCAAATCGTCACGTAACTTTTCTTGATCAGCATTATTTAGCGGTTTTTTTTCTGGAGGCGGCGTTGGGACTTGTGGTCTCAGGTGGAAAAAATCCCTTTGGTGTTGATGTTTATGTTCAACAGATGAATCAAACCGATGATTGCTTTGGCTATCGCGTTTAGCATCCGGTAAAAGTTTATCTTCTCTGAGTGATGCTTTTTTAGATTTATCATCTGAAACATGCTTTTCTAATAGCTTAGTAAAGGGTTCTTCTGGAACATACTGACTTTTTTTTGCTTCTGGAAATACATTTAAGAATTCTTCTACAATTTCCTGCACTTTGAAAGCACTTTTATACGATTCAATGGGCTCACGTGTGATAGGACAAATAGGATTATTTGAATGAATAATATTATCTGCCATTTGTTGTTCCACTACCATATTGCTCGGATATAAATTAACAGGATGGAGGAAAATTTGAAGTGTTACCGGACAGCGCAAAGATTCAGGAATTTTAAGTTCTTTTTTTTCTTTTTCTGATGAAACAGTTTCTGGATTATTTTGTTCTTCTGTATGTGACTGCATAAAAACTCCCTATTATTTTTATT
>Ga0207091_1020_pt1 | contig 37623 bp, 40 predicted proteins | sample Alteio_BWMinHeat_47_FD_153534 | JGI IMG/M metagenome (GOLD analysis project Ga0207091, IMG submission 153534) | Enriched cells from forest soil in Barre Woods Harvard Forest LTER site, Petersham, Massachusetts, United States -... | ecosystem: Environmental > Terrestrial > Soil > Temperate forest >... | reverse complement strand
GGCTTGTGAATAACTGCCAATCGCTTTTGGCGCTTCATTTGTTTGTATGACTTTTTTCATTTCTGTACCTATATTTAAAAATAAAAATGCGCATTGCTGCGCATTTTTGTTTATGAATAGAAAATTTACGGCATTGGTTTGATTTCTTCACCTTTGCAACATTTGCAGCGTTTGCACTTACAGCAGCAGCAAATACAATTATAGATTGAAGCCCAAACCCAACCGACAATCAATCCTTCTAGAAAACCCCATCCTAACCCTATGAAACCACCCTGGATCGAAGACTCATATCCCTTGTAAATCGTTGACCACTGGTCCACAAGACTTGAACCCATCCCCCACCAATGGGAGACCCAAGCCAATAACATCATGATAATACCTGATACTAATCCTAAGGAAATACCAAAGGATCCTGCACACAAACCACCACATTTACATGATTTTTCCATAAACAACCTCCGTGTTGATTTCATGAGAAAATAATAGTATATAAGAGTCCACGCTGTCATGCCAGCTAAGAGCATGCTGGCATGACAGAATTTTTTAAAAAATGGATAACCTCACGCGTCAAATTTATATCTTCACTCACAAACCTCTCCCCTTGAGGCCAACTGCGCAGCCAAGTCAATTGACGTTTTGCCAATTGCCTTGTCGCTATAATCCCTCTTTCACACATTTCATCCCAAGTGTATTTACCTTCTAAATATATCAATACTTGCCTATACCCCACTGACCGCATGGCAGGCATATCACTATTCAAATCAAAGTGCGTTTTTAAATCCCTGACCTCATCCACGAGGCCTTTTTCAAGCATTGTTTTAAATCGTATCGCAATACGCTCATGTAACAATGCACGATCCAAAGGTTCCAAAATAATATTGTAAACCTTGTAATCTAAAATCGTTTGATTTTGTTCTTTTAAAAAAGCGGTGAGATTTTTCCCTGTTAATAAAAACACCTCTAATGCCCGTTGAATACGTTGTCGATCATGTGGGTGAATGCGGCTAGCTGCATCAGGATCAACTTCTGACAAGCGGGCATGCATGGTTTCCCAACCCAAGGTTTTTCCTTGAGAAAAAAGTTCTTTACGAAGTATCGCATTGCCTTCAGGTAGGACAGCAATGCCTTGTTGTAGCGTACGAAAATATAACATCGTACCACCCACAAGCAGTGGTATTTTTCCTTTTGCTAAAATTTCTTTTATTATATTTTCTGCATCCATTTTAAATTTTGCAGCAGAATAAGATTCATTCGGATCACAAATATCAATTAAATGATGCGGCGCAATACACAGTGTCGAAGCATCGGGTTTAGCGGTTCCAATATTCATACCACGATAAATCATCGCAGAATCGACACTGATAATTTCAAAAGGAAAATGTTTAATTAATTCGAGGGCAAGATCCGTTTTTCCAGAAGCAGTCGGTCCCATAAGACAAACGATGCAAGGTGCCATTTATTTCCCTCGCAAAAATAACTTATCCAAATCCTTCAATGATAGTTTTAACCACGTTGGGCGTCCATGATTACATTGGTCACTGTGTTCTGTATTTTCCATCGCACGCAATAACGCATTCATTTCTGGAAGCGTTAATCGACGCTGCGCTCTCACTGCTGCATGACACGCCATGGTACCCAGTGTATGATGGATTTTTTCTTCATATCGATCACTTCCTTCATGAAGACTTAAATCTGTCACGATATCTTTTATAAATGAAGCGATATCACCCTCACGTAACTCGAATGGCACTTCACGCACCACCATCGTATCAGGGCCCATACGTTCCATTTTAATCTGTAATTTTTCGAAATAAGCTGCATGGTCTTCCAAGACACACATTTCCCGTTCATTGAAAACAATAGTAACAGGAATTAATAAAGGTTGAGACATCCATTGGTGACTCTCATAATTTTTCTTTAATTTTTCATAAATCACACGCTCGTGCGCGGCATGCATATCGACGAGAATTAATCCTTCTGTATTTTCTGCCAGAATATAAATATTACGTAATTGTGCGAGCGCAAAACCCAAAGGATATTCCATGGGTTTTTGCACTTGCTCAACTTGCGGAATAGACTTTGGCACTGCATCTTGTTCCACGATCAAACGGAGCGGTGCTTGCAGTGCCTCATACACAGCCATTTTTTCTGAAATATTAACAAGTGGTGTTTTGATGGGAATTGCAGGCGAATGTTCCGCGCGTGTATTTGCTAAAATATTTTTAATACTATTTTTAATAAAATCATGTACCAAACGACTTTCATGAAATCGTACTTCATGTTTTGTCGGATGCACATTCACGTCTACTTGGTTTTTTTCAATTTCTAAAAATAAAACAAAAGCGGGATAACGATCGCCATACATCACATCATGGAAAGCCTCCCTTACCGCATGATTGACTAATTTATCTCGAACGTTTCGTCCATTCACATAAAAATATTGTAAATCCGGACCCGCACGCGAAAATGTTGGCTGCGCAATCCAACCGGATAATTTTAATCCTAAAATTTCAGATTCGATTTTTATCGAATGTTCAACAAAAGTCGGCCCGCATAAAACACTCAAACGCTGTACACGTTCCTTTTCCGATTTTGCGGCACGATAATGACGAACGAGTTTTTGATTATGTTTTAACGTAAAATCGACATCAAAAAAAGAAAGCGCAATGCGTTTCACATACTCTTCGATATGTTCAAACTCTGTTTTTTCAGAACGTAAAAATTTTTTTCGTGCGGGTGTATTAAAAAATAAATCACGCACAATAGCGGTTGTACCGATGGGATGGGCTGCGAGTTTTATTTCAAAATCTTCACTTCCTTCACAGGAGACAACGCTTCCATTTTGATGAAGCATGGCAGACGTTAACGAAAAACGTGATACCGCACTGATGCTCGCCAACGCCTCTCCTCGAAATCCAAGCGTATGAATGCGTTCAAGATCTGCAAAATCGCTGATTTTACTGGTGGTATGGCGTTTTAAGGCCAGGGGTAAATCTTCTGGATGAATCCCTTTTCCATTATCTCGAAGACGTATGAGTTTCCCACCACCCTGCTCGATATCGATATCTATCACAGTTGCACCTGCATCCAAGCTATTTTCCATGAGTTCTTTGACGACGGAGGCCGGTCTTTCAATGACTTCTCCTGCGGCAATTTGATTGGCGAGCAAGGTGCTCAGTTGATGGATGCGGGTCATAGTTGTTAGTTTTGCAAGATTGAATAGTTGAAGAAGTATACATGTAATGTGAAAAACGTACAATTTTAACAGACATGATCTTATTAATTGATTTTTAAGATAATTTTTAATTAGTGCTTGACATAGGGACGCATTGGTGTATAAGTGTATATGTGCTTATGTGTTTATATAGAGGTTTTTATGAGTCAAACAATACGCTGGAACATCTCTGTATCACAAGATACCGATCAAGCACTTCGAATGTTCCTTGCTAATCAGGGCGGGGGACGAAAAGGTGATTTATCGCGATTTGTTGAAGAAGCGGTACGCACGCATATTTTAGAATTAACCGTAGAACAAGCCAAAGCGGCTAATGTAAATATCAATGAAGATGACTTATCCGCTATCGTTGAAGAAGCCGTTGAATGGGCACGTAATCAATAATGCGTGTCGTCCTAGATACCAATGTATTACTCAGCGCGCTGATCTCGCCACATGGAACGTCTGATATTATTTATCGTGCTTGGCAGAAAGCTAAGTTTGATCTCGTCACGTCTACTATACAACTCGACGAATTAAGACGCGCAAATCGTTATCCAAAATTTAAAAACATTCTGCAACCCACCCGCGTCGGAACAATGATTAACAATCTACAACATGCGATTGTATTAAAACATTTAACGAAAAAGATTGAAGCCGATGATCCCAATGATTCTTTTTTATTGAGCATGGCCGTCGAAGGAAATGCCGATTATTTAGTGACTGGAGACCGACGCGCTGGATTATTGAAAAGAAAAACGATTGAACGTACTCGTATATTAACACCCACAGCGTTTTGCTTAGAAACTATTAAAAGCTAAATGAAAAAACCATTTTAAAATGCGAAGAAAATCACATCAATGTGATTGGTGATGGTTCTTGTATTTTAAGAGAACTCCAATTTGTTGGATGACATCATTGATTTAACTTGACCTTGATTCGTTATTTTTATCATAATTTCGCAGCAATTCGATAATATAATTTTTTAATAAGGTACTAATAATGAATCCAAGAGATACATTCAAAAAAAATCTAAACGTTTGCGCTGCAGAACATGATAAACTGAAACAAATTGCTCTTAAAGAAATAGAGAGTCTTACGGAAGAAGAAAAGAATTTGATTAAAAACCCCTTAAGCACGGAAGAATTTGAAGCATTTGAGAAATCTTTGGTAAATTTAGCAAGCTTTTATCAAGATGAAAAAACAAGATCACGTTTGGCTAATACGGAGAAAACAAGATACGAGGATCTGAAGTTTAATGCAAATATTACTATAGATATTCTAAGTTATCGCGCTCTGCAGTTACATGATCCTTCGCATCGCTCGTTCCTAGACCTGTTCATTTTCCTAAAAACACAAAAATATCCCATCTTGAATTTGAAGCAATCTCAAGCTTCAACCAGCTCAGTGGAAAGCTCAAGTTCAGCATGCATCATGAAATCCATGCCTAGTACTGGCGGACCACAAGAAACAAAATCATCAGATTATTCACCCTCTTCTACCGCACCGTCTACAGTTTCTTCTGAAGCTGCGTCTGTCACTTCCACTTCAACCGCTTGTAACAACTCTCAAGAAAAAGAAGCACCTGAATTTACGTTCAGAAGAATGCGTAAGGGTTGATAAAAGCTACAGGGGTCCAAAAGGCCCCTTAAACTTTTACTTGTGAAAAATAAAGTCAAGCTGACAGTTTCTCTGTTTCAATAACAGAAGCCAAAATATAAAAAAGGGATAATCCCCTGACTTCCCATTAAAATGTCATCTTTGACTATCCAGGAAGATAATTTGCTTTTTTTGATTTGTTGGATTGTCTTATTTTTCCCGCCAATTTCAAATAAATAATCATCGACTTGAAAATCCGCTATATCACTCGCATAAATATGTTTCATTTAAGAATGGGTTCAATTTAGAATACACTCCAAAAAAATTATAGTATAGTTGGATTGTACTCCTATTGAGGCGCCTAATAAAACACCTCAATTAAATCGATGATTAACGACACTTAAAAATCATTGGAGGATGTCATCATCGTGAATCTTCCCAATCGAATCCCTTGATACAATGCCACTGCAAGTTTTTGCTGATGATTTTGATCGCGTAAACGTTTTTCTTCATCGGTATTGGTAATAAAACCTGTTTCAATTAAAAGTGAAGGAATATCCGGTGATTTTAAGACAAGAAAAGGCGCATCTTCAACTTTCGCAAAATGCAAGTGTGTCACCCTTAAAAGAGAATCCAAAATAGAAGCACCATAACGCTGACTGTCTTTAATGGTTTGCGTTTGGGCCATATCAATCAACACAGAACGCAATTGTATACTTTGATCTCCCAAATTATCGAGATCTAAGCCGCCTAATTCAGAATAATTTTCTTTTTCAGCGAGCCATCGCGCGGTTGCGCTCGATGCACCATACGACGATAATGAATAAATCGAAGCCCCTTTGGCATGTGTATCTAAATAGGAATCCGCATGAATCGCGATAAATAAATCAGCTTTATCTTTACGTGCAAATGCTAAACGATCTTCCAATGATACATAATAATCATCATCGCGTGTTAAGATCGCGTGCATATTCGGATTTCGATTAATGATTTTCTCGAGTTTTTTCGCAATCGCAAGTGTCACATCTTTTTCTTTTGTGCCTAAATCACCAATAGCACCCGGATCTTTTCCGCCATGACCTGGATCAATGACAATCGTGAAAATCTTTTTTGACGCTTCAGCTGTTTCTATTTTTGCGATACGCGTTTGCGTTACCTTTTTTTCAGGTAAGTCCTTTAACATAGCATCAATTTCTTCAGCTTCAACTAAGGTTTCTATCCTCGTGATAGACATTTCATCCTTATCTGTCTGAATACTGTGATCTTTGACTTCTGAGGTAATATCTACAACGAGCGATGCATCATTAAGAATTTTTTTAAAACGTAAAGGTTTATCAAGATCAAATACAATGCGTAAAAAATCTTTATGATACCCGAAACGCACTCGTTTAATATGAGATGCGTTCGTCAATTTTAAATTTTTCATATTCGCTAATAACTTGGTATCTTTAAAATCGAATATTAATCGATCGGGTTTTGAAAGCGCGAAAACGTGCACATCACTTGTGTGATTTCTCTCAAAAATAATTTTCGTCATCTCACCATTGATCAATTCAACACGGGTTAATTGTACGGATGCAAAAACCGGTAACATAAAAAACCACAAAAAACCTATCCAATAAGCTTTTAGATAATTATTTCTCTGCATGATGTAAACACCTCAGAATGATTTCTCCATCATCTGTTCCTGCCGTCAACGTGATAGATCGCCCTTCTTTAGAGGGGGCGATGCGACATTCCACATCTGGACGCGGCAAAAAATCAGCTCCTGCTTCAGGCCATTCAATAAGAGAAATGGCATTCATTGTAAAATAATCTTGTATCCCCATATATTCTAATTCGGAAGGGTCTGCAACACGATAAAAATCAAAATGAAAAATATTGCAGCCACCAACCTCATAGGATTCAACCAACGTATAAGTTGGACTTTTCACTAATCCTTTATATCCTAAACCTCGCAAAAAACCTCGAACAAAAGTCGTTTTCCCTGCACCCAGCGGACCATGCAAGTAAATCACCCATTCTTTTTTTATTTGATGGAAAACGTGTAATGCGAATTCTCCGCCGAACGCAAGCATAGCGATTTCATTGGGAATTGTTTTCGTCAAAATCATTTCGTATTCATCAACTGACGAAGATAAGGTAAAAGGTCGGTCGCAATCATGCCACGTTCACCATCCATTCTCGCTAAATCACCTGCTTTTGCATGTACTAAAACACCCAACTTCGCCGCATTTATCAAAGGAAGCCCTTGCGCAACTAACCCCGCGATCACCCCCGTTAAAATATCTCCCATACCCCCTGTCGCCATACCCGGATTCCCTGCATCACATCTTGCCATTTGATTTTTAGGACCCGCAATCAAACTATTGTTTCCTTTCAAGACGCACACGCCACCATATTTTTCTTGCAGTTTTTTGAGAGCAGACATTCGATCACGTTGAATCTCTTCGGTTTTCATCTTCAATAAACGAGCCGCCTCACCAGGATGCGGTGTTAAAATCCATTCTTCGTGTCTACAGGGTTTTGAAGCCAATAGATTAAGCGCATCTGCATCAACAATCAGCGGTTTTTTACTTTTTAAAACGGCTTGAAAGAGGCTCTTCGCCCAGACGGAAGTGCCTAGTCCTGGACCAATACCAACGACCGTTGCACGTTTAAGCAATGGCTTTAACATCTTGACGGTTCGAACCCCGTGACTCATGATTTCCGGTCGACTGACATTTAGGGTAACAGCAACATCGGGACGGGTTGCCACACTCACCAACCCCGCGCCCACCCGCAGAGCTGCTTCTGCTGCCATGCGTGATGCCCCCGAAAATCCTTCATCGGATCCCACAATTAAAACATGCCCATAGAGTCCCTTATGTGCATCTCTGGGTCTCGGCTTCAAAAAATCGATAAATTGCGTTAAATGTAATGTTTCAATGATCATGGTTTTTCACTTTTGGAATATATAAACTCAATATCACTGTCGTTGTAAGAATCAAAATAACCCCCGCTAAAGCATATAAAATGGGTATGTGCACCCAAGGGTCTATTAACATTTTGATCCCGATAAATGAAAGCATGATCGCAATGCCATAACGTAGCAAATGAAACCGTGCCGCCATATTTGCCAATAAAAAATAAAGCGCACGTAACCCCAAAATCGCAAATATATTCGAAGTAAAAATAATAAATGCATCTGTCGTTACTGCGAAAATCGCAGGGATACTATCCAATGCAAAAATGACATCACTTATCTCTATGAATATTAACACTAAAAATAACGGTGTGGCATACCATAATTCATTTTTTCGTACAAAAAATTTTTCGTCTTTTATTTCATCCGTCATTCGCATGTGACGTCGCATCCACTGTAACATTTTACTATCTGAGAGATTTTTGTTATTTTCTTTAAAAAATAACATTTTTAAACCAGTCCACAATAAAAATGCACCAAAAAGATATAAAATCCAATGCAATTCACTGACAAGCCAAGCCCCCCCGAGAATCATGCAAAGGCGTAAAATAATAGCGCTTAGTACACCATACAAAAGGACGCGATGTTGATATTTATCAGGGATTGAAAAAAATTGGAAAATCATGATAAATACAAATAAGTTATCGACAGACAAAGAAAGCTCAATGAGGTATCCTGTCAAAAATTGAAGCGCAGCTTTTGGCGTATCATACCACCAAATGAGTCCATTAAAAATGAACGCGCAGGAAACCCATACCAATACCCAGCTTAAGGCTGTTTTCAGAGAAACTTTTTGAGATTTTTTACGATTTAAGAAAAAGATATCGATCAATATCACGGTTATAACAAAAATAAAAAAACAAAGCCATACCCACCACCATGGTTTTGATTGCATATATTCAAATCCTTGTTATATTAATCACTCTGTGATAATTATATGATTTTACTTTTTAAAAAGAAATGACCACACCCGATTACACACAAATTGCAACCCAAATTAAACAATGGGGACAAGATCTCGGATTCCAACAAATTGGCATTACCGATACGAATTTAGACAAATACACCACGCATTTTTCTGAATGGCTCCAAAAAAAATATCATGGTGAAATGCACTTTATGGAAGCGCATGGAAAAAAACGAACGATACCCAACGAGCTAATCCCAGGAACTATACGTGTCATTTCGGCACGTATGAATTATTTACCGCCAGATACAGACATTCCCAAAGTTTTACAAAATAAAATGCTAGGGTTTATTTCACGATATGCACTCGGTCGAGATTATCATAAACTCATGCGCAAACGCTTGAACGCACTCGCTAAAAAAATTGAGTCAGAGATCGGTCCCTTTGGATTTCGTGCTTTTACCGACAGCGCACCCGTTTTAGAAAAACCACTCGCTGAAAAAGCAGGTTTAGGTTGGATCGGTAAACATACGAATGTCATCAACCGCCAAGCGGGTTCTTGGTTTTTTTTGGGCGAAATTTACACGGATCTCCCTTTACCCATTGACACACCCCTTAAAAATCACTGCGGCACGTGTACCGCTTGCATAGACATTTGTCCCACCAAAGCCATCATCGCACCTTATCAATTGGATGCGAGACGTTGTATTTCTTATTTAACCATTGAATTACGGGGCAGTATCCCAGTCGAATTTCGTTCTATGATGGGAAACCGCATTTACGGTTGTGATGATTGCCAATTGGTCTGCCCTTGGAATCGTTTTGCAAAAACAACCTCCGAAATCGATTTTTATCCAAGACATGCCTTGCAAGCTCCCAAGCTCATCGAATTATTTGCATGGACAGAAGAAGAATTTCTACGAAAAACCGAAGGATCTGCCATTCGTCGCATTGGATATGCCTGTTGGCTTCGCAATATTTCGGTAGCGCTTGGCAACGCACCCAAAAACTCCAGCATTATCGATGCCTTAAAAACAAGGATCCATCATCCATCTGCACTTGTCCGGGAACACGTGGAATGGGCTTTAGAAAATTAGAGGGATCCATTGTGATTTTATGAAAACCAGACTCGAAGAGAAAAAAAATGAGGTTAAATCCTCTATTCATATTGTTCTTGATATTGATGGAACATTAGCGCTTAGAGAACCTGATCTTTCAAATACCACTATAAATTTTTATCGTCACAGGTTCAAACTTGACGATATTATAGAGCACCGTATAAATGTAGATGGATTTGAAACCGATGTATTTTGCCTGCTTCATCCAGGTGTTCGAGCCTTTATTCAATATATCTCTCAAATACCAAAGGTTGAATTATCATTTTTTAGCACTGCGATAGAAGAAATGAATGTTAATTTTGTTGAACAGTTACTCGATAAATCGCTTGGAAATAGGAACCACCTTCTCGTTACAATTTTTTCTCGACAACATTGTGTCAATAATAAAAAAGATATATCAAAAATAATAGGGAAAACAGCATCTCTCGATCGCGTCATATTAATTGATGACACTGAATTTGTCGTTTGTCCTGGCCAAAGAAAAAATGCGCTTATTACTCGCGGTCCTACCTATTTAACTAGTGTTAATAATCAAAATTTCTTTGATATCAATCATATTTTTTATATCGTCGGTTTGCTAGCAGAAGCATTAGCGTCGGGGTACGAAAATTTTCTGGATCGCATACAAGAGAGTAAAGAAAAGTTTAAATGGCCATATTATTTACGCGGTCTCGCTGAGTTAAAAAAATTTGATCCCGAATTATATTTCTATATCGGCAATAGGCCTAGGACATTACCTGCGGTAACTAAAATTGGATGTCCATACGTTGTCGCAGATTTGTTAAATTGCAGAGAAGAAATTGAGTCATCAGATGACAATCAAAACACTGCTCTCCATATCGCTGCTAAAAACGGCAGTACTGAAGTCCTCACGCTTTTGCTTGACCGTAACGCAAATAAGGAAGCCCGAAATATTAAAAAAAATACGCCACTTATCATTGCTGCTAAATTTGATCATTTAAAAATTGCAAAAATTTTACTGGCGCGTAATGCTGATATTAACGCACAAAATACAAGCGGTGAAACAGCATTATTCCATGCATTTAATAACCATAATGCTAAACTAGTTTCGGCTCTTTTTCAACAAAGCCAATATTATAATGCGCTTAAAAAAATACAAAGCCAGAAAAAATTATTAGAAGTTGCCGATAACTGGATAAAATCGATGGATAATAAAATAGATGTTCTCATTTTATATAAATATCTTAAAAAAACACCGCCACTTGCTAAGCATCAACATGTTATTAAAAAAATTGCACAAACACGTATCTTAGAACTACAAAAACGAGAAAAGCATTCAAGCGATCAAGATAAGAATCCAAAGGTAGAACAGCATATAAGAGTTTTTCTTAAAACTTCTAAAATACCCTTTTTTAAGAATCCTCTTTTTGATGACTATCTTATGCTGCAAAAGAACATTAAGAAAAAAGGAACACGGATTGCCCCCAACATTCCTTAAAGCTCATCCTTAGGTAAATTCAACAAATTCGCGCGATAATAACGCAGCTCTTCGATAGACTCTCGTACATCCTCTAAAGCCAAATGTTTCGATTCTTTTTGCAATCCGCCATAGACTTTTGGTGCCCAACGTGCAGCCAGTTCTTTCAAAGTACTCACATCCAGCAAGCGGTAATGAAAATATTTTTCGAGTTCTGGCATAAAACGGGTTAAAAACCGCCGATCTTGATAAACGGTATTGCCACACATCGGTGATTTCCCTTGAGGCACGTATTTTTGTAAAAATTCTAATGTCATACGTTCGGCTTCTTTTTCATCAATTAAACTGGATTTTACACGTGAAACTAAGCCGGAAGCATTGTGTTGCTTCGTATTCCAACTATCCATAGCATTCAAAAGTGCATCCGATTGGTGTATAGCGATGACAGGACCCTCGGCCACAATATTTAAATCGGAATCGGTCACAATGGTTGCCATTTCAATGATGCGTTCTTTTTCAGGATCCAATCCTGTCATTTCGAGATCAATCCAAATTAAATTATCAGCGCTAAAAGTCATGAATGGATGGGTCCTATCAAAATTCATATTGTAACGCCATTCTGTTAAAATGCACATCCTATCTTGAAAGGAATACATATGTATTTAGGTATCACCGCATGTATCATCGCGTATTTATTCGGTTCTGTGAATAGTGCAATCGTCACGTGTAAAATTTTAGGCATACCAGACCCTCGAACGATAGGCTCAGGGAACCCCGGTGCGACCAATGTATTGCGTATCGGGGGAAAAAAAGCTGCCATCATCACGCTTTTGGGTGATATGCTGAAAGGCCTTATCCCCGTTTTGATCGCTAAAATGCTAGGATTCTCCACCACTATTCTTGCACTGGTCGCGCTCTTTGCATTCCTTGGGCATCTATATCCTATTTTTTTCCGCTTTCAAGGTGGAAAAGGGGTTGCAACCGTTCTGGGTTGCCTTTTGGGACTCGCGTGGCCCGTCGGATTTGCGATGATCATTACCTGGGTTGTTATTGCCTTTATCTTTCGTTATTCATCTCTCGCAGCACTCATCACAGCAATTATGGCACCTTTTTATACTTGGTATTTTACGAATGAAACTTATACCCTCATCGTTGCTATCATGAGCTTATTATTGATTTATCGCCATCATCAAAATATTCGAAAATTATTTCGAGGGGAAGAAAGTAAAATTTTTAAAAAATAAGATCAACCGCCCTATCATGCCAGCTTAAAGCATGCTGGCATGACAGATTTAGTTTTACCAACGCCGCACATGGAGTTTTACAATATCTTCACCGACTGCTTTGATTGTTTCATTTTTTTCTGCCAAAGCAATTAATAAAGTTTGTGATTTCCTAAGATTATCGATACTTAAATTAAATACTGCTTGCACTGCATCCAGTTGCTTATTATATTCTTTGATGCCATTATCATATTCAATTTTCTCACACTCTCCTTGCTCGTCCATGCAAACATGATTGCGTTCATATAATTTCAAAAGTCCTTCTTGTTGATCGAGTATGCTTTTTTCCCAATTCGCAAGTGTTGATTTTAACAAACCAAAAGTATATTTGGTTTGTAAAAGAAATTTAATATACTCTTCTCTTTCATTATCTGACAAATTTTCATTATCTAAATAGGATTTTATATGAACTTCCTCTTGGATGAGATCAGTCGCATGCATGTGTCTTTGATATTTAATTTTTACGAATTTTTCTGTGCTAAACATATTTGTATCTTCCTTGTTGTTGTTTTTATAAAAATGAGATTACACGAACTAAAATTTATTCGCAATATCTTTAGAGATGATGAAGCAAATAATAATGAGATAAAGACTTTTTGAGGGGTTCAGATGGATGAGAAATATTTTCAGATTTCAAATAATGATTTTTTTCTTGTGTGATTTGATTTTGCAAGGCAATTTTATATTTTAATTCCGTATGATACTCTTTCACGCATTGATCGAGCGTTCGATTTCGCATTTCTTCAAAATACAGAAATAAATTTAATTTTGCTTTTTCATCAAACAATAAAGCATATTTCACGATGCCAAAGAAATTACCCCATCGAAAAAATATCACTGGCGGTGTACCACCCGGCACTAATGGCGCGCCCGTAAGATAAACATTTCCACGCCAAAACATAACCTCTTCATCCGTGTAATCTTTAAAATCTAAAAATTCTTCTTGAGACATGTTGATTATCACATAACTATTTTTGTTATCTTTTAACATGGTTTGAATGCGTTTTTTTAATTCTGCAATACGCTCAAAATTCAATTTTTCATAAGGTAAAAGAAATGTCGCATGAAATTTATCTTTATGTTTTTTTAAAGAGGCAAGATAATATTGGATAATGGGATCAAAGTCGTTATTACTGATTTCTTTTTCATGCGATTCTAAAAATAATCTTTGATCAGCAGTTAACGGCGCCCCACTTGCAAAATTCCTTATAATGTCTGCGGAACTATTGTGAATGGGTTGTAAAATCAGGGTTTGTTTTTTCATATGTGTATATATTATACACTATCTATTTAGTTTAATGCAATCCCCATCGGCCCAGAGAAACCTATCCCGACAGTCGTACAAACCCCATCGATACCGCCGTCCGAATTCAGTGGACAACTAATCACATCGTCTAAACCCGAATCTGTTAGAAATACACGTGAGCCATCTAGCATAACAGCAACACCGCCGGGATTACTTGCTTCAATATCAACTGGCGCGCAGCTTGATAAAGCACCCGTGGTGGAATTGACTGAACAAACGATAAAACCTGCTTCAAAAATGAATGAAACTTCCGTGATGTAAGCTTTTGTCCCTGATGGATTTAACGCGATACCACTCGGCATAGTAAATGCAATATCCCCTGTTACTGCACAATCGGTTAATTCACCCTCAGATTCTCCACCAGATGAAACAGAACATAAAGAAACCGAATTTGAACCGGCATTCGTCACATAGGCAAATTTCCCGTTAGGATGGATGGCAATCGATGAGGGACCCGAAAAATCTTCGCCCGTTCTAGAACAAGTTAATATACCATCAATCCCGATACCGCATTTCTTCACCGTCGTCGCATTACTACTATCTGTCACAAGATAAGCAATGGTTCCGGCAGGATTCAACGCAATAAATAACGGATCTTCTTGATCTTCTAAAGCATCCGTACATGGATTAAATGTTCCATCCGCCTTGATGGGACACACAGAAACCGTTCCATTCGCAAAATTTGTCACATAGGCAAATGTCAAAGATGGGTTAAGGGCAATACTGGTCGGTGTAAAAAAAGTTGGTCCTACTGTCACACAAGGCGTCAAATTCCCATTGGTGGTATTCACATTACAGACATCCACAATACCCGTCTGCGTATTTGTGACATATGCTTGCGTGATAACAGTGATGTCTTCTCGATTGCTACCATCAGGCCTCGAACAAATTTGATTATTAAAGGCACAAACAGCAGGCGCTAGGGTAAAACTATTCGGTAACTTTTCATTTCCAGTGATACTCACAAAAAAAGTACAAAAGGCATTCGGTGCGAGTGTGCCACAATTACTACTGCTTAAAGTGACAGCAGAAGCCGCACTTCCTTCTAATCCCGCATTTGCAATCACTGTCATATTTTGTAATGTTTGGCCACTATTATTTGTCACCCTATATTCAATAAGATCCGTGCCTGAACGATCTATGCTCGTATTACCAGAAACAAACGAAATAATCATAATCGGTTTTAAGGCAAATGCCGCTAAAGGTACCCATAATATAATGATGGCCAGTAATTTCTTCATGTAAGGTATATCATCCCTAAAAAAATCCCATTTGTACTGTCAATACTAATGCTTGCGTAGCTAAATCCGATACTTTAATAGAGTTATTTAAAGAGGAATTAGGAAAACCACCCAATTGTGCTTTACCCAGATTCATGTACCGATAATCGAGTAATACTTTCCAAGCGTTCGCGGGATCCGTGCATGAAAAACCACAGCCTGAGTTGTATTGAACACCAACACCGACTTCATAAGCGAATGACGCTTCTGTATGATCACCAAACGCATTTGGAACGGGCTCCGCCGTGGATGCGGCACTGGATGGCGCTTCACTATACTTATACAATTCATTCCAAGAAACACCCAATCCCACCAAAACAAAAGGCTGCAATGCATGTGGCGTGTAGAATACGCGTCCTTCTGCCAACATCGCAAAACTTTCTGCCCTAAATTGATAACTCAGTGTATCGAAATCACTACCCGCATTGACAAAGGGATGTTCTGTGCCTTCTACTTTATCAAAATTCACATAATATCCGGCGAGAGAAAAAAATCCTGCAACTTGTGGATTGAAAAGCCAAGTATGTCCAATACCGATACCGCCTAATGGACCGACTTCGAGATCGTTATCTGCATCATATTCATTCGTCACAAAGGGACTGATTTGAACGGTTTCTTCGTTAGTAGTCCAAGAAAATGTCGCGCCGCCGGATAAATAGGCATCGATGACACTGGGAAAAGAAGTCGATGGTAAAAATAAAAAAGATACGAGAATAAATTCCTTTTTGAACATGCGGCAATCAACCATCCTTGTTGAGTCATTCGATTATAACAATTGCGATGCGGGCTGCAAATGATTTGTCAAAAACGCCTTGATCCCAGACTGTGCTCCTCTGTTTATTTATACCCCACCTGAAGTGATTGTTATTTGTGGATTATTTATACGGGTCTCAATAAATTGTCCGTCACGGGGACTGTTGTGAAGGTTACTGCGCTAGCTGATGGTGTGGAATCCTTTAGTACTGATGGTGTTATCGAGATTGACAGACTATCTTCAGGTGCTTTTGGTTGGATCCCTGGTGCTTGTGTATAAATAAGAGCGTGTGAACTGTCAAATTTGGATTTTTGAGTAGATAAATTATTTTTCTTTATCCTGTTATCAGCAGATGGTTTAGTTATTTTATTCATTCCAAAAACAGCCAATATAGAAGCAATCCATGCTCCTCCAACTGGAACAGCTGCACCAACTGCAGTTGCCGATGTTCCTGCTAGCAAGCCTCCTGAAATCCAAGCACCTGCCGATGTAAAAACTAAAGCTCCTGTAATAGCACTACCTGCCACTATTTCTAAAGCGAATCCCACCCCAGTGCATGCGACAGCAACAATTGCTACAAAACAAATGATGCCCAATACTTTTTTCCACGGCGCTAAAGTAGACCACCAATTTTTAAATTCTTGCCAGCGAGTTGGTTTATAGAATTTGTTGTCAACTAGATCTGGTTGCTCGGTCGGTACTGTTGAAGAACCAACTGCTTGAGGTTCTTCTTGCACTAATGGCTCTGCAGTTTTAGTTAAATTTTGATCGGTTATTACTTGAGATGTAACTATCTTGCTCTTAGATTCTTTGAGATCATTAAAATTTATGTGTTCATTTGTTTTTAATGTGTGAGTTTTTACGTCTGTGCCACAGCTCTCGGGGCCGTAATAAGATAATGCTTCGATCTCAAGTGTATCAGTAAATTTTATGATGTCGGAGTGCTTAGAAAAAGCATCCAATCCAGATGCTATTGACTCAGGCGGGCAGTGGTAGTCACCGCTTTTATTACTAATCATATAAATCTCATTTTGGTCATTAAAATATGCATTTCCTGAAGATAAACAACCCAGTGTCTCAAAATCTGTACGGGGATCAAATGATTTTGTTTTTTGATTGATAATACTCAATTGAAAATGCGCTGGAACTGATCCTGAAGGAGAACCTTCCTCGCCGAATACTAATGTTCCGTTTGGTCTTACTAAAAAACGGACTGTCACAGTATTTTGATTTTTCAGATTTTTTTTTCTTTCTATGTCTAGTAAATTATTTATTTCTTCTACTCCATACACTACATATTTTTCGTTGTAGTTTAACTGGTAACGCATGCTTTGCGGAAGATAAATGGTCTCCTCTTGATTATTCTGCGGAGCGAGGCCTAACTTTACTAAATGCTGTCTTCTAAAAAACATAAAAAGTACTCATAAATATAACTTGACTAATTATAATACACAACTGCACGTAAAGCAATTAAAATTGGTTACTAATTGATCAAATAAAGCATCTTGAGATTTAATAAAACTATTAAGCTATTGATTTTTAATAAAAAATCATAAGACACATGCCAAAGTAATAAAAATTTTCAATATAATCATAAAGTTAAGTTTATTTTGTTACTATCTCATGTTAAAATCATTAAGGAAGAATTGGTGAGAAGAAATCTTAATTACTTGATTAAGCCAAAGGCCATCGAGGCAGTACATGAATACTCAAATCATCGCGCTCACCCATCATGAAACGTGCGCACCCGGCGTAAGCGATCATTGCGCCGTTATCGGTACAAAATTCATGGCGTGGGAAAAATACTTTAGCATTTTCTTTGGATGCCATTGCATGGAGGGCTTCTCTTAAAGCGCGATTGGCAGAAACACCGCCTGCGACGACTAATGTTTTTAAACCGGTTGAAGACAATGCACGTCGGCTTTTGATGGTGAGGGTTTCAACGATTGCATCTTGAAACCCACGCGCGATATCCGCTTTGGATTCAGGATGTGCACTGATGGTATTTGCAGCAAACGTTTTGATACCACTAAAACTAAAATCAAACCCTGGTCGATCAATCATAGGACGAGGAAAATAAAATCGATCTGGATTTCCCGTCTCTGCTAGGGCTGCAAGTGCCGCACCCCCGGGATAACCCAAGCCTAATAATTTAGCGGTTTTATCGAACGCCTCTCCCACGGCATCATCGACAGACTCCCCTAAAATTTCATAAGAACCCATTTTTCCAACATAAACGAGCATCGTATGCCCACCCGAGACAAGTAATGCAAGAAAAGGAAAAGAGGGCGGCTCCGGTTCCAACATTGGGGCTAAAAGATGCCCTTCCATGTGATGGACGCCAATCGTTGGAATATCCCAAGCAAAGCCTAAACTTTGCCCAATGGAAGCACCCACCAGTAAAGCGCCATTCAACCCCGGGCCCTTTGTATAAGCGATTCCAGTGATATCTTTTGGCGTTGATTTCGCCACTCGCATCACTTCTTTAATCAAAGGAAGACTTTTACGTATATGATCGCGCGAAGCAAGTTCCGGCACGACCCCGCCGTAAGCTTGATGTATGTCTGTTTGACTATACACTGAATGGGCCAAAAGGCCTTCATTTTTATCAAAAATTGCAACCCCTGTCTCATCGCAGGAGGTTTCTAACCCCAAAATACGCATTTCGCTTTGCATTTCTCTCAATTAGCCATTAGAATCTGCCATTCTTTCTCAAATTATAGATGGAGTAAAGTGCCGACAATGCCAAGTATACGTGTAAAAGACAATGAAAACTTTGAAATTAGCTTACGCCGCTTTAAACGATTAACGGAAAAAGCAGGTGTTCTTGCTGATTTAAGACGCCACGAATATTACGAAAAACCCACCTGGAAACGCAAGCGTAAAAAAGCTTCTGCGATTAAGCGACATCAAAAAAAGCAATTACGCGAACAAATGGCGAAAGACAAAGATAAACAACGTTAATTTTTATTGAAGAGAATGACGTATGACCACGCAAATGATCAAGGAAGCGATCCTGGAAGACATGAAAACCGCCATGCGCAACCAAGAAAAAGAGCGTTTGGGGACCATCCGACTTATTTTAGCCGCCATTAAACAACGCGAAGTAGATGAACGCATCGCTTTAAATGACGCGCAAGTCATGACTGTTTTAGACAAAATGCTTAAACAGCGCCGTGAATCCATCGTACAATACGAAGCTGGAAACCGACCTGAACTTGCTCAAAAAGAAATGGAAGAAATAAAAGTTATTCAAAAATATCTTCCTTCTCAGCTTTCCGACCAAGAAATTAACGTACTCATTCTGTCTGCTATTAAAGAAGCGAATGCGGCATCCGTTCGTGATATGGGAAAAGTGATGAGCATCATTAAGCCTAAAATCCAAGGCCGTGCAGATATCGCGTCTGTGAGTAGCAAAATAAAAGCACTTTTGCCAGAGTAAAGCCGTCGTCCCGTGGTGCTTTTACACGGGATCTCTCGCCCGAATGCTCTGGCATGACAGGAAAGTTTATGGCCACCGACCGCATTCCAAGAGAATTTATCCAAACCCTCTTAAATCGAACAGACATCGTCGATTTAATTGATGGTCGAGTTCCTTTACGCAAAAAGTCCAGTAATAATTATTTTGCTTGCTGCCCTTTTCATCAAGAAAAATCCCCCTCTTTTTCTGTCAGTCAAAATAAACAGTTTTATCATTGCTTTGGCTGCGGGGCACACGGGAATGCCATTGATTTTTTAATACAATATGACCGCTTGTCTTTTCCTGAAGCAATAGAAGCATTGGCAAAAGAAGCCGGTTTAGCCATTCCGCAAAAATCTCAAACCGCGAAAACTTCATCCCACGAGGATTTATATGCGTTACTTGAAAAGATTGCGAAATTCTATCAAAACGCATTACGTCAATCTGACCCAGCTATCCAATATTTAAAAAAACGCGGATTATCCGGTAGCATTGCAAAACAATTTGGTATGGGGTACGCTGCCCCGGGCTGGGATCGGATTTTAAATGCATTTATGAAAGAGAAAGCAAAACTTTCTACCACTGGCATGCTCATAAAAAAAGACGATGGTGGATTTTATGATCGCTTTCGTGACCGTATTATGTTTCCCATTAAAAATCGACGGGGTCATATCATTGGATTTGGTGGACGCATTTTAAATCAAGGTGAACCCAAATATCTCAACTCTCCTGAAACACCGATATTTCAAAAAGGCCATGAACTGTATGGTCTTTATGAAACATTACAAACCGAACGAGAATTGAAACGCATCATCATTGTAGAAGGATATATGGATGTGATTGCGCTTTTTCAACACGGTATAACCCATGCGGTCGCAACGTTAGGAACTGCCACAACGGCGCATCATTTAACGTGTTTATTTCGACATACGACTGAAATTATTTTTTGTTTTGATGGAGATAATGCAGGTCGAAGTGCTGCAGAACGCGCGCTACATGTCACGCTTCCCATCATGCGAGATGATGTTCAAGTACGTTTTATGTTTTTACCCGAGAATGAAGATCCCGACTCTTTTATTCGAAAAGAAGGGAAAAAAGCTTTTGAAGAGCGCATTGATACGGCTGCTACATTATCGCAATTCTTTTTTCAAACCATAGGAACGGAAGCGGATTTAAGCCATATTGATGGCCGTGCTAGATTTGTTAAACTCGCCAAAGCACATTTAGATAAATTACCGGAAGGCATTTTTCAGCAAATGATGTTTGATGAATTGATGAAAAAAGCGCGAGTCGATATTAAAAAACCGGCTTCAGAGAAAATACGCGCCAAACCGATGAAACGGCGCACCCCCTCCAATATTCGTCTTGCCATTATGTTACTCATTCAAAATCCGCGACTTGCTTTGCAATTAGACGCACCCTTAGCCCATGCTGACATACCTGGTTTTGCTTTTTTACTTCAATTGTTAACCGTCATTAAAGAACATCATATTGAAACCACCGGCGCCCTGATTGAACAATGGCGGGATCAAAAAGAAGAAAAATTAATTGCCAAACTCGCACAAATCGAACACATGATTCCGGAAACAGGCATTCAAAATGAATTTTTGGGCGCAATCACCCGCTTAAAATCGCAGTCAATTAAAGTAACGATTGATAAACTTCTGGCAAAAGCTGCCATCCATGGTCTAAGTGTCGAAGAAAAACAGTATCTCAATGATTTAATTCAAGGACAAAAATAAGGTATAATTTGGTGTTTTTTACCAAATTATTTATGAAACACTATAATACAAAAGAAGCCCGATTTAATGTATAATGATAGGTTATTTCACACTGATAAATAGGCTGAATACTATGGATCAAGAGCAACAACGATCACGTTTAAAAGAATTGATAGCCCGTGGTAAAGATCGTGGATTTTTAACTTATGCAGAATTGAATGATCATTTACCCGCAGACATTGCTGACCCCGAACAAATTGAAGAATTTATCAGTATGATCAATGACATGGGGATTGAGGTGCGGGAGACTGCCTCCGAGGCAGAAGAGCTTTTATTAGTCGATAATGAAGTAGCCGCCGATGAAATTGCGGAAGAAGAAGTCGCAACCGCCCTCGCCACTGTCGACAGTGAATTTGGACGCACCACGGACCCTGTCCGTATGTATATGCGTGAAATGGGCAGCGTTGAGCTCCTTTCCCGTGAAGGTGAAATCGCCATTGCAAAACGCATCGAAGAAGGCATGAATCAAATGCTAAGCACGCTGGCTAATCAGCCGCAAATGATCGCAGAAGTGCTTCAGGATTATGACGCTGTACAAAGAGGCGACATTCGATTAAGTGATATTATCAGCGGTTACATTGAACCGAATATTTTTTCTGACGAAGAAGTGGATAAAGAAAAAGAAGTGGCGCCCCCCATTCCAGCGGAAGAGGATGAAGAAGAAGGTGAAGGGGGTAGCGGTGAGTTATTCGATGAAGAAACAGGCCCTGATCCTGAAATTGCGCGTGAACGTTTTGGTGAATTACGTAATCTTTATGATGAAACGATTGCCGCTGAAAAAAAATATGGGTCGCAAAACAAAAAATACACTCAAAAACGCGAACAGCTTGCCAAATGCTTCATGGATATCAAACTTGCTTCACGACAATTTAACAAATTATCACGCAAAATGCGTAGCATGCTTGATGAAATCCGTTCGCAAGAACGTTACATTATGAATCTTTGTGTGAATAAAGCACGCATGTCACGAAAAGCGTTTATCAATTCCTTTTTAAATAATGAAACCAATTTGGAATGGGTATCTCAACATAAAGGCAAAAATTATTTTACTGATTTGGATAATTATGCGAGTGACATTCAACGCGCACAAAAGAAATTAATCGCATTACAAGATCAAATGCGCATGACGATCGCAGAAATTAAAGAAGTCAATCGCCGCATGTCGATTGGAGAAGCCAAAGCAAGGCGTGCAAAAAAAGAAATGGTCGAGGCCAATCTTCGTCTTGTCATTTCCATTGCGAAAAAATATACGAATCGCGGTTTGCAATTTTTAGATTTGATTCAAGAAGGGAATATTGGCTTGATGAAAGCCGTGGATAAATTTGAATATCAACGCGGTTACAAATTTTCAACGTATGCTACCTGGTGGATTCGACAAGCGATCACGCGATCTATCGCAGATCAAGCGCGTACCATTCGTATTCCGGTACACATGATTGAAACGATTAACAAATTAAACCGTATTTCTCGTCAAATTTTACAAGAAACAGGATTGGAACCCACCCCTGAAGAATTGAGCAAGCGCATGGATTTACCGGAGGATAAAATTCGTAAGGTATTAAAAATCGCGAAAGAACCCATTTCCATGGAAACCCCGATTGGAGATGATGAAGATTCACATTTAGGAGATTTTATCGAAGATGTGAATATCGAGTCTCCTCTCGATGCCGCAACGAATACAGGGTTGTCTGAGGCCACGCAAAAAATCTTAAATACCCTCACGCCACGCGAAGCGAAAGTCTTACGCATGCGCTTTGGGATCAATATGAATACGGATCATACGTTAGAGGAAGTCGGCAAACAGTTTGATGTGACGCGTGAACGTATTCGTCAAATTGAAGCGAAAGCTTTACGCAAATTGCGCCACCCTTCACGATCGGAGCAACTGCGTAGTTTCTTGGAAGAGCAAGAGTAAAATATCACGATTCCCCTCTCCCGCTTGGCATGGAGAGGGGAGGGTGAATTTATAATTCTTGCTTTGGCTCTGTTGGAGTGGGTGTTTTTTTCTTTTTGCTAGGTTTTGTAAATACTTTCGATGGACAAGACCCTTTCGGCTCTACATCCAAACCCATCTCCTGGAACTCTTTACAAACAAACTGTTGTACAACTTGAGGCAATTGATTAAAGTTTTTAAAATTTAATGAGTAAGTAATAATTTCAAGATTATCCCATTTTGCATCTTTTTTATAAAGGCCGCTTGTATCAGAAGTAAAATCCGTATAGTAACCATGATTCCAACGATCACATATTTTCCCCTTGGTAATTTTTTTCAATACTTTGTTAACCGCTTTTTCATTATTGACGATTCTAACTTGAGGCGCATCTGAATCTAACAATGCATAACCGTGATCAGTGATAAGCTCTGTGCTCGTGGAAGAACGCATCTGAACAAATGCAACCTCCATAGGAAAATCATACGCTATTTTAGCCTGAAAAAGTTTGCTTATCTCTAACATGGTATGCTCATTACACTGCCCTCCTCGCGCATCATTGGTATGTTTCGCATAAATTTGCATTTGTTTAAATCTTTGTATGGCGATATAAATTTTATTGAAATCATTTACTTGTTGTTGTGTCATTGAAGTTTGTATTTTGTGTGCTTGGGGTTTAATTACATTCAACCAATTTTGAAAATCAACATTTACTTTATCTCGCAATAATAAAACATGATTATTGGGCTTAAATAAATGAAATAATTGTTCTTCATGCAGACAAAGCGCCATATCTCCATCCACACAAGATTTTAATACCAATTTTCCATTCAAAGCGCCTAAAGTCACATTGGGTTTGTTATAGGTAGTGAATGTTGAATCGGTACAAACCTTTTTATATATTTTCTCTTTTGCAGTTAATTTTTTCTGGGAAGGATTGTTACCAGCAGTTGATTGGGTCACTTTACTCTGTACATGAATCGCATAAGCATTGCCAAGTAACCACAGGAAAAAAAATCCCGTCATTTGCGCACGCCCTAAGCCGAGCCCTGCTCTCCGATCGCTATAATGAGAAGGAGTATGACGATGCGACTCGAATACCTGATTACGTCTTTTTTGTTCCAAATTTTTAATGTGTTGTTTGTCATGTTTAACTTTTACTGGTTTTATGTTTTTGCGCTGCATATGCTGCATATTATGTCCTCGTTTGAATAAATATGATTGATTATTATACATATATTCGCTTAAATAAGCAATTTTTGAGCACCTTTATATTGAACAGCGGAAATTATTGACAAAACAAGATTATAGGAATGAAATCGAGAAAACCTTGTTCTTTGAATAGGAAAAGCCTAGAAAATCTCAGCACTTCCATATATCATTGTCACTCCGAAATAAACGGGCCCATAGCTCAGTTGGTTAGAGCAGGGGACTCATAATCCCTTGGTCCTAGGTTCGAGTCCTAGTGGGCCCAGTAGTAAAAACAAGAAGTTACGATACTTGCCCAAAAAATAAAAATTAGCGTGTCGAAGATGGGTCGAATGGAAAAACTCGGGGAAAGGGCACGGATTTCAATTTTTATTTGGCTCCAAGTTACAAAAATAAGATTTGAAATTGCTTTGTAATTCATCAATGACCTTTTTTTCAAGCAAAACAATTTTAGCATTAACAAAATCCAACAATTTCTTAATCAAACACAAAAAGTCCTCCTTAAAAATTATTTTGATATTAACTGCCTGGTGTATTTGTATGAAAGTAGCATATGGTATATCCGCTGCGTATTTAATCGAAGTCAAAGGTGGAATAACAAGAACATATTTACACGATTCATGACTTGATTCACCTGCGTGAGCAACATATTTATGACGCATATCCATCAAATATCTATGTAACTCTTTAAATTCATTGGGTATAGCCGTCTCCTCCAATTTAATGGTCCGACTATCTGCTTGTGCAAAACATTTACCATATGTGATAACAATCGATCTTACTACAGATTTTTGTATATTTGTTCGAGCTCTTAAATTTTCATTCGAAAGTATTTCTTGCAAATCTTTATAAAAATTTGCAATGTCAGTCAAATCCTTTTTTACTGACTCCATTTGATTGTCATTTTACAAAACTCCATATATTATTCGCTAATAGACATTTTATTATAAATACGTTATTCCAATTTTAATCGGAACAAATACAGCGAGATCCTTAGGAATAATTTTTATTCCTAATTTTTCACATTGTTCATGTATATCAACATTCTCAAAATGACTGGTAACTAATACGCCCTCTTTTTGAATATTATACTGCTCGATTATGTTAATTCCAGTTTGATTACATCCTAAAAATTCTAAGTCAAATAAATATAAAAATGGCCTTTGTTGCACTTTGTATTCCGATTTCCACTCAAAAAAATCTTTTGGTGTAGTAAAATTGATAATAGAAATTTTTTGATCGATGTTTTTAAAACGTTCTTTCCAAAGCTGATGAATGGTAATGTCGTCATCTAAAATGATTAAAGTGGCATTTTCTGCAATTTCAAATCTGGGATAAAACCATTTCGGAATGTACGCGTGAGGAAATTTAAGAATAGCATCTGTTCCTTTATCTGGTTCTGAGATAATTTCTAATTTACCACCAAATTGCTCCATTGTTTTTTTAGCATGATACAAACCCAAACCAGAACCACATTGTTTATTGTAAGTTACCCCATATTGCCCAAGTTGGTGCAAAACAGAAGGTGGAATACCTTTACCGTTGTCAGAAATACTTAAATGAATATGGTTATTATTATTATGAATTTTAATACAAACCGTTCCTTTGCCTGACAATGCTTCAATAGCATTATCAATAATATTAGAAATCATGCGTTTGAATTCAGATAATTTAATTTTAACAAATAAACCGTAATTCTCGGGAGTCAATTCAAGTTCTATATTGATCTTAGATGAAGAACGAAACTGTAAGCGCTTTTCTGTAATTAAAGGGCAAATAATTGCTGCCAGTAATTGAATTGACGTATCATTTATATTGATTTTTGTTTTGCGCAAGTCACGGTTTTTTTCTACAATATCATTAGCAATATCTCTGATCCGATTTATTGCATTATACACCAATTTCTTAGACTGCTCTGTAACAGGTGTATCCTGCATAGTTAAAATATTTAAGGCCGCAAGAGGCGATCGGATATCATGTGCCACTTGCGCTGCTAATACCCCCAAAGCCCCTTTCGTTTCTATCTCCGCGAGTTTAATAGATTGTTTTTGAATAACAATATCCCTATCCTCTATAGTTAAACGCAACTTTTCTTGTAAATCCAATTTCGATTTTCTAAAATTAGAATTGATTATATAAACAACCACTGAAAATATAATTAATGGCACTATAGTAGAAATTGTAGTCTGATCAGTAAAATTAATAGCATGGACTCTATGTAAATTGAACCCGAAATATAAAATCGTAGAAAAAGATATTATTGCGTAAAAGGTAAAAACTGTAATTGGCATTAATGCTATCGCAAAATATAACTGAAGTAGTCCAAAAATATAATCACTACTCAAACCACCTGTCGAAAACGAAAAATAAGTACATAAACTGGTTATATATAATCCTGCGGCCCAAAGCGGTATTTCATAATATTTATTTTGTAATTTATATTTTGAAAAATTCCATATAACTAAAATAAATGGTAAATACCCCAGCCTAATTAAAAGCCAGCTAAAATTGAATCCAACTTTTACGAGATCCTTAGAGAAAGAAACTAAAATAATAACAGTTCCTAAATAAATTATAAATGGAGGAAATGCCTTGTTAAAATCAGCCTGAAGTGCATCTTTATTAATCGTTGAGTCAAAATCTTTTCTTGCAGTTATTTTATTCATAATTTTCAGTGTCTTTATTACAATTAAATTTATCAATTTCATTTTTTATTAACTCAATATCACCGGCATATGGAAAGTGACCATAATCAATTATCTTCAACTGACAATTAGAAATAATAGATTTTAAAAATTCTAAACATTCAAAATAGATATACGGATCATTTCGCGAAGCGATTATTAAAACTTTTTTACCTAAATCAATCCTGGGATGATTACCTGAACCAATAGATTTATTTTTTATATTAATCTTATTAATTTCAATTAATTCTTTATAAAACTGCTGAATCAAAATATAGTGGTCTCGGTATCTTGGGTCAACTTCTCCACCACTTTTTCTAACCTCATATTCAAAATCTAAATATGACATGCTTTGTATACGTACAGGATGGTTGGCCTTATTAATGTCAAAATGACCAAAAGCACCATTAAATATAATCGTGCTACCTTGAGGTTTTTTATACTTCTTCATAATGCTTATTAGCGACAATATTCCAATAGTTACTCCTATGTCATGCATAATAATTTGGTTTGGAAGAAAATCTAGTATTATGTCAGAAACAATCGGAACCAAATCAGAAATTTTTTTATTTTTATAATATCCTTGTACAAAAATATCAATAAATGGAATTATTTTTTGCTTGATATTGTTTTCAACGGGGAAAATCATATTCCAGGCTTCTGGTGCACAAGGAATACCACTAAGTATTAATTTTTTCATTTTTCAACATTAAATGAAATACTTTTCTCGTAATTCCATCTCCGCCACATCACAAAAATTAGTAACATCAATATCCAAGGAAGACAAGGCCTTATAATTTTCACCTTTCTTTCTTGCTTCAAACATATTTCTACCCAGTTTTATCATTTTATCTATAAAAGTATACAAATTTTCTTTTTGATTAGTTTCATAAATACCTTGCAATCGAACATCTATTAATTCAGCAATATAAGCTATGTGTCGCGCTTCATCAAAAATAATATTTTTAAGGAATTTTGCAGCAACGGGTTCATCACTCAAACTTTTATACAATTCTTTATAGCAATGCCTCCCAAAAACTTCCGCTACCTGAGTGCATAGCAGCCACTCAATCAATGAATTAGTGCGATGAGTATATCCATAAAAAACTAAAGCATCACGACTACTAAATAATTTGTCCTGCTGATGTTTATACGTAGGGTATAAGTAATTTAATAATTTAGAAAACCCTTCTGTATGTTTAGCTTCATCTAACAGATGTGTCGCCAGCCAACTTTTCGTTGAAATATCATCAGCTTCAGCAATACGTTGCCCAAATCCATAGAATGCTGTATTTTCACCAAAAGCCAATGCGACTAAAATTGGTGCCCATTTTAATCTTTCAACTTCCGTTTTATAATCCGAGAAAAAATCATTCTCATTATGGAAAATGTCAGAAACCGTCCAAGTATTCCGTATTGCTGCATCTATAATTTTTGCTTCGCGTTTCCCACGGTTGTCCCTATAAATAAATCGCATTAAAATTCCCAGATTAAATATTTAGTGAATCAAATCTAAAAAAATTATTCCTAATGCTTTCTGGCATTTGAATTGTCTTACCATATTCATCAACAAATATGATTTTTATTTCAGCAAATAAACATTCCACATTATTCTGATTTTGTATCTTATAATTCAGGACTAATCCTTTTGAAAATGGACTATGCGGTTGTATTTTGATTTCAAGCACATCATCAAAAAATGCGGGCTTTAAGAATTTAATATTTGTTTCAGCAACGACCCCGCCTATTTTTTGCTTTTTCATTTCAGAGAATGGGAAATTGATTTTTTCTAAGAGATCAATTCTCGCTCGTTCTAAAAATATCATCCATTGTGAATTTCCAACTAGTCCCATGTAATCCAGATCATCTAATCGAACCTTGTATTTAAAAATATAATTTTCCATTTTTTTCTCAACTTTTAAAAAATATAAATAAATAATGCATGGTCATTAAAATTATCGCATGTTAGTTAGTGAAGCCAGAAAATGCAACAGTATTTTTAAAAAATTTAGGAATGCGGAGAAATAACTGCCCATACCAAGCTAGAATCATCCGTAAGCAGATTTGCAGGATGTAGAAATCCCCCCCATTCTTTTGCTGGAATTTCCCAATATTGTTTATTTCTAAAAAATGGAATTACTTTAGCTTGGACTAAATCATTAATTATTTCTTCAGATGCACCATCTTCTTTTGCTAAATTTGATAACTCTTGAAGTTGTTTTCTACTTCTAACAACGATAAAACTCTGTTCTCTTTCAACATTAAATCCTGAAAAATCACCTTCTTTGTTTGTTAAAAAAAATGATGTTATATTATTTTCAAGAATAAGTTTCTCGAATTTTTTAAGAAAAACATCATTTTTAAGATAATTTAATTCCGAAATGTTATAAGCGGATAAACTTAATTCAGTAAAATACTTCCATTCCAGCGCTCTCACTAGACTATTCATTTTATTTAATAAATCAGGATCATCTTTTCGAATATAGGCATCTACTAATCCAACATTCAAAGCATCTATTCCAATGGAATAATCCTGCTCTCCAGTAATCAAAATTTTTTTAAATGGAAAATTTTTAATTTGGTTCAAAAAGTCTATGCCATTCATATTTGGTATATGATAATCGATTAAAATAACGCTAATATCACAAACAAATGTATTTGTAGCAATAGCATTCCATTTTTTAATTGGAATGTGAAAATTATAATATGCTGATAACTCGGAATTTGCCTGCTCTATTTCAAATAAATCAGTTTGCCTGAATACAGTATCATACTTTTTCAATAAATAATTTAATAAGCAGTGCGGCGAGGTATACGATGAAAAATGCTTATCTTGCATCTTAAACAAGATACTCTCAGTAAATATGTTATCATCATCTAAAATAATTTTTCTTGTGGGGTAAAAACAAATAGGAATGAGACTTTTCATATTTAATCCTAAGGCTTATTATTTATATTCACAAACAGCTCTTGTATTTGATCTGCTGTTTTAACAAGATTTTTCATGTTTAAAATAAACAATGGTAAAATATCGGTGGGCACTTCTTCTTTTATTAAATTAGCCAAAATAGCTTTTTGATAGCCTTCAATCAAAATAGGTAAAATATTTGTTAAAACACTTGCGATCGTTTTAATCAAATTAACTTTGTTACTCAGATCATCCAATTGACTACTGTCAAAGTGATGTTGCGCATCCAATGGCGACATCCCCAATAGCTGTTCCAAATTGACATAAAAAAAATCTGCGATTGGCTTTATTGTTAAAACCTGTGGATTAGTCGTCACCCCTGTCATCAACCGAGAAATCACGGGTTGCGCAACACCCGTTTTTCTAGCTAGCTCCGCAGATTTTATTCCCAAGTCGGACATTAAAAAAGAAAGCACATCGGATATATTTTTCACAATCGTATCTATCACACAATATTTATTATTAACGCATAATATATATGCATATATGTATTGTCAATCTGTTTATTTTTAAAATATCTTTTATTTTTAAAATAATATTATAAAAATATTGACAATTGTTGAGTCCATAAATATTCTTTAAAACATATTAAATATGCATAAATGCATAAATCTTCAATCTCATCACTAAAGGAGTAGAAAAACAATGAGCATGCAAGAAACCTCGACCCATTATTCCAATCTTCCTGAAAAAAACTCATCACCCCCTTCTTCTGGCATTTCTGTCTTAAAATTCTATATACAAAATGAACGTAAGATTTTGAAGGCATTATTATTAAGCTGCTTGCATCGTTTATTTTGTGAACTTTTTCACAATAAAATTCAATCAATTAATTCTTCAATGGAGTGCTACACAATGGACGGTAAAATTATTCAATTTCTTATAGATGGCATTATTGAAACAAAAGAATATACGTTGGAAGGAATCGCTTACTACACAAAAATCCCCTTTGACGTTATTTTTGATGCTGCTTGTGGCAATAATAATCAATTATCGATTACACCCTGGGCAAGAGTTGCTGACCTTTACCTGCAAGTAAAACCAGATGTGGTTCAATTGCTATTTAATAAATTAATCGAAATAAAAGATAAAAATCACTTTGCGCTTTCATTATTATTAAATGAACAATGAAACGTCAAAAAAAAAATAATGATACTAATCCTTTATTATAAGCGTTGAGCACTCATCCAATTAATCAATGCTTCAACACACTATCGGATTTATCCACATCATGCGACCGTGTCACTACGATGCTCTATGTCGGTAGTGACGCGGTGCGCGCTCATATTTAATTCTTTGAATCCTCAAGATATTTTTTTGATTCTTCATAAAAAATATTGAGGACAGTATATATTTCATGTTTATTTTTGAAAATTAAACGTTTATTTTTTCAAAATGACTAACACTTTTTATCTTTTTGGAAGACCGCTTTTTGGAAATTTAGAAAAACTTTTAAGATAAGCTTCTTTCTAATCTTTTTAAAAACTTGATTTCGGCTTGATAGACAGAGTAACTTTTCCTCGGACTCATTCTTTATGAGCGAGTCATGCAAACAGTGGTGCCATTTGAACTTTTACATGTATGATAAAAGTTGCGAGTTGCGATATCTAAAGAATCGCAACTCGCAACTTTTTTATTTGGTAATTTTTCCTTCTTGAATAGCCTGCCTTATGTGCCGGCTAACATTGGATTTATGTAGATTAACTTGTTCGGCTATTTGACTTTGTTTATATCCCTTTTTTGCGAGATCAATAATTTGATCATGTGTGTTTATCGATCGTATAATCCATTCTTGCATTCCGGCATCATTAATCATCAGTTGCACCTCAAAAGGATTTGCGGTTTCTCCAAAAAATCCTCGTGCTTTTTCAAAATGAATTTCAAAAATAGCGCCATCTTTAGATTTATATTCATTTGGTCTCCTAAGTGCAATCACTGTGTCTAAAATATCTTCTCGTTTGCTGGTTCCTCTTTGATGACCGCTCTTTCCCGCATGATGAATAAAAAGAACTGATTTACCCGATGCACACATTTTTAAGACCCACTCTTGAACTGGATGCCATGAATCAGCTTCATTTTCTTTAATATTTCTGCACAAAGTTGAAATATTATCGACGATGATAAGCTCAATATCATGCAAGTAAGATTCCAAATGCATTTGACCTTTAAGTGTTGCAAGGTCAAGCATCCCGAGTGATTGTAGATCCGGCGTGATTAATCGAAATGGTACTGAGAAAGGAATAGAATCTCTGACCAGCAAAGTGGCAGGTCTTTCTTGCATTAATGACGCTGGCATTTCACCATCCAAGTAAAGCACACCTCGTGGCTTGCTAGATTGCCAACCTAAAAATGATGTATTGGATACCACAGCGTAAGCGATTGCCAATGCCATATGAGTTTTGCCAACTCCGCGCGGTGCATAAATCATGGCGAGCCCTTGAACAGGCAACCATGGCGACAAAATATTTTCTCGCTTTGGTAAATCCATTTTGATAAAGTCAGTCACTTCCATGGCGTTCAATGGAAAATTTTTTTGTGGATGAACAGGAATAAAATGCTTGGTATTTGACTTACCAAGCATTTGTTTAATTTGTTTTATAAAATGATTGCCAACATGATTCTGCTGGTTTTTCTGAAAATGATTGTTATTCATCGTAAGCTCTCTTCATGGTTACGCACTGACTGGTTGATTGAAACAACGCATGCCCTCCAAGCCATGCATCAATATCTATCTTGCGGTAACGAACCATACGTCCGATTTTGACAAAGGGAACACCTGTTCCCATCCAACGATCGCGTTCAATCATCGCAAGAGAACAATCAAGAATCGCCGCAACAGTTTCCTGCGAAAATAGCGCTGAACTCGGCGCTTGTTCATATTGATGAATAAGCTCTAAACAAGATAATTTTGTTTTCATATATGGATTCTCCTAAAGATTGTGTTTTTTGGATTTACAAAAAAAAATAGAGAATAAAAAAGCCAGACCGGGTTACCGAATCTGGCTTTTGAATTTTTTAGAAAATAAAAAACCAGCGCTTAGCTGGTTTATTTGTAACTATTGCATGTTATTAACTTTATATCATAAAGTGCTAGACAACTCAATCCTTTTGAGTGTGAAGCAATTCGATATTAATCTATATTGTTATTTTGTGAGTTAATAGATTCCCCCATTAAATATATTATTTTTTGAATTACGATTATAATTTTCTTCTAAATATTTTCTTCCCTTTTTAGTTATAGCATATTTTTGGAATCGGCTTTTTGGCCTATCTGGTATCGTGTAAGCAATAACAGCAGCGCTCTTAAGTTTTTGTAAAGCTTTTTTTACATTACCACTAAGCGATTTGTAACCCAAATTTTTAATTATCTCCTTGTTTCCAATAGGGTTTTTTAGACACATCTTAAGAATTTTCAACTCTGTTTCCGTAAAGTCAACATGGGCTTCTACATGGGCCTCCACATAGGCCTCTTCTTGGGCTTGCATCCCTTCTGAGAAAGAAAGATCCCTTAAAAACTCAGGATGAATCCTTATCTCTGTCCAAAAGGATTGTCTAGCTCCGTCAGTAAAAAAAACGGGTTCTGGTGATCCATTTCTTTTCAAAGCTGAACGCATCTTTGGAACACCTGTTCCTCTGCCCTCCGTAAACTCAAGCTCTTTTAAAAATTCACCAATACGACGATTACGATATCGCCGGCTTACCATACGGCCAGCTTGCATATCTTCTAAAGTAATAGATGGATCCGGTCCAGGATGACTAACAACACTGATACTCGTGCGATTGATCCGAACTTCTATGGGTTCTCTAATGTCATAGCTACGATGGTAAACTGCATTAACCAAAGCCTCTTCAATCGCAACATAAGGATAGTTAAAATAACGCTTTGCTTTTGCTTCACCAGGAATTTTTAACACTCGCTCAATAATAAAATTATTTTTAATATGCCTCAATGCGTCGCGCAATTGTTGGTCCAATGGACCTTTAAAAATAGCCTCCTGAATAACATCCCCACCTTCATCCTCTGGAAAATAAACAACATCAATCTGAATATAAGGAAAAAATTTTTCAGGTTTATCATGAAAAAACAATAATCCTACATTACGCGGTTTTAAATATTCATTACCTCCATCAACAATGGCCATTTGTCTGCATAAATCTGCAAATAGTATATCGCTAGATTCATCAAGCAATTCACTGCCCACTTCTTTTAAAAGGATTGTATTAAAGTAAGTTTAAGATCAAGTAGTGAAGCATGATAATTGATACGATCATCAAAAGGAACGGCTGCTGTTAAGCTTATCAATTCTTTGAGATCATCATTCTTTGCTATAACTGTTGACGATAATTTTCGGATATAATATTTATATTCTTTATCTTTCCCTAATGTTGCTGGCGCAGAATAGGGTCGATCTGCCCCTCCAGGAACCCAAATGACTAGAATGTATTTATTTTGATACTCTTGACATGAAACAATAGGCGTATAAGCGGGTTTCAAATAAGAGCACGTTCTAACAATCTCTTTTTGCAATTTATCAATTTGAGTTTTGGCTATTCCTTTAGATGGAAAAACAGGATTGCCATCGATTTCCCCCACTCCAATGACAATATATCCACCACCAAAATTATTAAAATCATTCGCAAAAGCGCAAACGGTTCTCAATACCGCTTCTGGATTCCAATCTGCCTTAAATTCAAGACGGTCGGATTCCACAATCGCGCTATTTAATAAATCATGTATGTTTATTGGTAAATGCATCTTTATTTTATTTCCATGTTGTTTTAAATCATTCTTCTAACGCAATTTCATTTACCTCACACCATTCACGCGCAAACTGTTGATATCTTTCATCTCTATAACTGTACCATTCTTTATCTATGTCCAATAAAATGACGGCGTCTTTAAAACGTCTAAAAACCCCTTTTCCTAATAACTTATTTGTTTTATCTTCATCTTCGAGATTTGAAGCAAAATCTTCCATTATTTGATATTCATTCACCTCATATTGTGAAGGTAAAGCTCGGTAGTCATTTTCATTTTCTAAATAATCTTTAGCAATTTTCATATCGTCTTGCATCCAATCTGGATAGTTACGATCATCATCTTCAGCAATACGAATTGCCTCATCAGTTATCCGATAAATTTCACCTGATTTAAAGTGAATGAATGATTGTGCTTCGTCCGAATGAAACTCTATCGCATCTACAAGATCATTTAATTTTACTTTCATCACAATAACCTCCGATTTATTTTATTAGACATGATGCTAATCACTTCACCACCCAATTTAACTCCCATTAATTTCAATAAATGATCCGTAATCATCTGCATAGGCATCCGTAACCGCTCAACATCCATGATGATATAACCCGCTGTCACATCATGATACATCTTATGATTAAGCAATCGTTTTAAGGCATAGGCGGGAATATCCAAACTCTCAGCGATTGTAATAAAAGTACGTCGTAAATCATGCAATGTAAAACTTACGCCTGAAAGATCAATCACTTTTTGCATCACTTTGCGTGGTTCGACGATATAGCCTGTTTTACCCCCACCGGGAAAAACAAATGTAGTAGCAGAATTGATTTTGCGGAATTCCAGTAGATTATAAAGAAAATCAGACAAAGGTAAAATATGTTTTTGATGATTTTTCGTATCTTTTATTGTCAAAGTTTTTCCTTGCAAGTCAACCTGATCCCAAGTTAAGCGCAATGCTTCTTCACGACGAAGGCCCGTGAAAAGAATCAGCAAAAAATAATCGCGCAAAATAGCAGATTTTCCTGTCGTTCTTTCATCTTCAATTTCAATCAATGCGTTATACCAAGTTGATAATTGATGCGCTTTAATGACGGTTTGTCTGCGTTCTACTCTGTACCATGCTCGTGTATGTGATAACTGTTTAACAGGATTTTCTAAAATGAGAGATCGTCCTTTGGCATCTTCATATTGACCTGCGGCAAAATTAAAAAGAGCACGTAAAAAACGCATCGCCAAATTAGCCCGTGCCTCACTTCTTTCACCCAAATGGCTATGGCGTGCAGCGACCATATCTTTGGTGATATCCAATATGGGTTTATTCTGCCAATCTAAAAATGATTCTTTCATAATGCGTTGATAATCTAACACCGTCGTGAATTTCAATGATTTTCTAGCATCAAGATATTCTTCAAATACCTCTCGCAGAGTCACCGACTTGGCTTTTCTTTCTTTTTTTTCAGCAATGGGATCAATGCCTGTTGCAATTTGACCCAATAATTTTTGCGCCTCTTTTCGTGCTTGCTCTACAGTGAGATGAGGATAATGACCAATCGTTATACGACGTAATTTATTATTCACTAATTTCTCAATAAAAAATGCCTTTGTTCCGCCGGATGTCACACGCACACCAAATCCTTTCATTGCATCATCATAATAACGCTTTTGTGCCGTACGCCCTTTGATAAGCGCTTCGGGTACAATGAGTTTATCTACCACTGATTTTGTTATTTTCATTTTATGATCTTTTTGTGTGTCGAACATGTGTCGAAAGAATAATTAAAAATTCTTCTAAGAACGTTGGATGCATTATAAATAAAAATATCAGTAAAACAAGTAGGTTATAAGATATTTATAGCCGTGTCGAACTTATTAAAATCACCTAAAAGTGTCACTTCTTGAACTCATAATCCCTTGGTCCTAGGTTCGAGTCCTAGTGGGCCCAGAGTAGAATCAAAAAGTTACGCATCATTCGCCGCTCTGAGTAAAACTGGGTTCGTGACTTTTGCGTGACCCACCACCTTTTTAACCTGCCTTAACATCGTTAATGCAAGTCCTTGCTGACTACCACATACTTTATTTGCCGCTTCCCAGAGATTGAGTAATTCAGCAGACGAGTAATGTGTCGTAATTCTTGTGGACTTGTGGCCAAGTAAATCTTGTCTATCCTCAAATGACACACCCGCTGCTCGCAATCTTCTTCCAAACGTATGCTTAAGATCATGTACGCGCACAGATAAGCCACTCATTCGTCTCGCCTTACGCCATCCATTATTTAACATACGACATATTGGCTTCCCTTTAAAAATAAAAACATAGTCAGGATGCTTCCCTCTTTGTCTTTCAATGACAGATCGTGCAATTTTATTCAGTATTACCAAACGATCTTCACCATTTTTAACAGCATCGCCTGGAATAATAAAAACTGACTCGATTTCTGTCACAGGTACTTTTACTTCCCATTCCCAGCGTAATCCACATACTTCACTATCACGACAACCTGTATTAACTGCAAACAAAGTCATTTCTTGTAGATGTGGCGGCAAAGCGGCAAGTAGTTTAACCTGATCTTCCCAATCCAATGGGTAAGGTTTCCTTGCATCATGCTTCGGTAGTAATTTAATTTTTGGCGCAGATGCTAGCCAAGTCAGACCAAATTCGTCCATCCATTCACCTGCAGCAAGATTCAAGATATGGCGTACCACTTGCAACCCGTGATTAATCGTGCGGATTTTTATTCCTTCCTTTCTTCGTGCTGCAATATAAGGTTGTAATGTTCCCATATGAACAGCTTCTAAAGAGAGATCACCAATATAAGAATCCAATATCTTTAATCGTCCCGCATCTGAGCGAATACTTTTCTTATGTTGATTTTCCATCAAAAATTTTATAGCTGCGTCCCTAAAACTCCGTTTTGGCCTTACACCGTATATAATAAATGTACAAGATAACGGCTGTGGCATATCTAAT
>Ga0207091_1019_pt1 | contig 38603 bp, 23 predicted proteins | sample Alteio_BWMinHeat_47_FD_153534 | JGI IMG/M metagenome (GOLD analysis project Ga0207091, IMG submission 153534) | Enriched cells from forest soil in Barre Woods Harvard Forest LTER site, Petersham, Massachusetts, United States -... | ecosystem: Environmental > Terrestrial > Soil > Temperate forest >... | reverse complement strand
AATTAACACATGAAAAAATTCCTGCTTGCGTTTTTACTATTATCAGTTTCCTTCGTACACGCGCAAAACCCCATCTATTACCTGCTGGTTGGCACCTACACCACTGCCACCAACAAAAGTGATGGCATTTACGTGTACAAGTTTAACCCCAACAGAAATGAAACTACCCTTATAGGCTCGGTTAAATCTTCAAACCCGTCTTTTCTGGCAATTTCCAAAGACCAGAAATATGTATATGCTGTAAATGAAGACCACGGAGAAAGCACACCCGGCTCGGTAAGCGCTTTTTCTTTGGACAAAAAGAAAGGCACGCTTACTTTTTTAAACAAACAACCCAGCGGTGGCGACGACCCTTGCTATATTGCCATTGACTCAGCTGGTAAAAATGTGGTGGTTGCCAATTACAACGGTGGAAACCTGAGTGTGTTAAAAACAGCCGGAGACGGTACCCTGCAGCCTTATGCCCAGTTAATAGCACACGATGGCTATGGTGTAAATGTAAAACGCCAGGAAATGCCGCATGTGCACTGCACGGTTTTTTCTCCCGACCAAAAATATGTTTATGCCGCCGACCTTGGCAACGACCGCCTGTACAGGTATGGCTTTAACCCAACAGATGCAACGACACCATTGACGCCATTGGACCCGCCTTATTACGAAATACCCGATGGCAGCGGCCCAAGGCATATTGTTTTTAGCCCCGATAAAAAGTTTGCTTACCTTATAAACGAAATGTCGGGCAATGTAATAGCTTATTCGTACAACAGCAGCAACGGGCAGCTTACCTCCATACAAACCATAGAATCTGACGATTCAAAAGTGAAGGAAGACAAAGGCAGCTCAGAAATAGACATTACGCCAAACGGTAAGTTTTTATATACTACCAACAGGGTTACGTCGAATGATATTGCGATGTACAAAGTGTCATCAGATGGCACGTTGGTGCCAAATGGCCACCAGGCCACCGGCATACACCCTCGCCATTTTATGATTGACCCAACTGGACACTTTTTGTTGGTGGCAAACCGCGATAGCAATAACATACAGATATTTGTTATAAACAAAAACTTTGGCATACTGGAAGACACCCATGTAACCATCGAGGTTCCCTCGCCAGTTTGTTTAAAAATGGTGCCGGTAAATTAAACTGGCCATTTTTAAAAATTATTATAGCGGGCTGCCCTAAAAAGCAGCCCGCTTTTTTATTCTCATCAAGTCATCATTACCTCTAATTCCCCACCCGGTTCTTCTCGCTATCCACTCCATTGGCTTTATGATTACGCTGGTTTTTTATTGCTTTGCCGAAGCGGTAAGTAAAGAGGAGTTGTGCAAGGCGTGTATCGCTTATACTGTGGTAGTTGGCAGTCGTACCTTCCAAATATCCAATTTGCCAACTGTTATTTTGGAAAAGGAAAGGATCGTATATATCTAATTCAATCGTGGCACTGGCTGAAAGCTTCTTCTCGAAATCGAAATTGATGGCACCTCGCGGCGCATCAATAAACTGCTCATTTGTAAAACGGCTTTGATAAGTGCCCCAGGCCTGTAGCGTCCACCCATTTCCCGGTGTAAACGAAAGTGTTGGCCGAAACGACAATTGCTCACCGGAAGTATTCAGGGGGCCTGTATAAAAGTTGGTCACCGTGTGCAAATACCTCATCCTTGTATACAGATAGATATTGAACCATTTGGCCGGGTTCAGGTCTGCGTACAGTTCCACCCCGCCGTCATAACTGTTACCAATATTGCCAGCCCGGTTATAATAATAGCCGTTCACAATTTGCACCAACCCGTCTACACGGTTACTGGTATAGCTGTAATAAAATGTCACTTTTATGCCTTTAAAAGCATAATACAACTGGTAAGTGGTTATATATGACGGCAGCAGGTAAGGGTTGCCCACATTGTAGGTAAACTTATCCAATGGCGATAAAAACGGGTTCAACAAAGCATAGTTGGGCCTGTCTATCCTTCTGCCAACATTAAAGCCTATAACCTGCCGACCGGCGCTATCCAGCTTATATTGCGAATAAAAAGTCGGAAATAGGCTGTTATAGCTTCGGTTGAACAATGAATCGGGGTGTTGCGGGTTGCCCAGTTGATTGCCATAAGCTATTGTATTCTCAAACCGCAAACCTGCTTGCAATGAAAAGCGTTTAAAATTCTTGACGCCGTTGATGTAGGCCGCATTGATACTCTCGCTGTAAAGAAAATGGTTCGTTTCATTGTAATCGGGTACAGCCAGCCCATTTTCAATATCAAAATAGTCGGCGATATTATCGGTTTTGGTATAACTGCTTTTTGCGCCGGCGCTTAGGTTGAGGCCGCTTGCGAGGACGCGCGTATAATCTGTTTTGGCTGAGTAAATGTCAATACGTGAGGGTAAAGCGCTGGTCTGCAAAGTTTGGTCGTACATTGTACCGTCAGGATAAAAACTATTGTCGGCAAACGTCTGGGAGCGTTGGGTGTTGTAAACCACATAATCCAGGTCAGCCGACAACTGGCTGCCTTTTTTATCATAATCATGCCGGTAATTTAGGTTGATGGCGCCGTTTTTAAACTGGCGGCTGTCCCCATTATTGGCAACGATAGTTGAGTCTAATTGGTTTTGCATATTGCTGAGCTTGCTTGTACTTGTTGTTAGGCTGTTGCCCTGCGTAAACAATCCCGAAAGCACCATGCCAACCGTGCTTTTGTCGGTTAGGTAATAATCAACATTTAGCCGGCCACTGTAATTTTGAGAATGGCGGGTGACGTAAGAACCCTGCGTAAACTTAGGCGCAATGCCGGTTATTATAGTTGTGTCAAAATACCGGTTAAGGTTGATATCGTTATAATTGTTGTTGAGCGTGTAACCAAAGTTCGCGGTCACATTCAGTTTATTTTGCCTGAAGTTAAGGTTCAGGCTATTGTTGCTGCGGGTGTAAATTCCTTGAATATAGTTCAAATTAAAATTTCCGTTAAAGCCTTTCTCCTTGGTGCGTTTGGTGCGGATATTGATCACCCCGCCGGTGCCTGCGGCATCATATTTGGCGGGTGGGTTGCTCATCAACTCGATTCGGTCAACGGCAGATGCCGGCAGCGAGCGCAGGTAATTCGCAAGGTCGTCACCCGAAAGATAGGTCGGCCTGTCATCAATGTAAATCGTTATGCCGCTCTTTCCCTGTAGCTGGATGGTGTTTTGCTCCACCGTAACCCCTGGGGATTTTTCAAGAAGGTCCATCAATGTTGACGCGTCTTTGCCCGGCAAGGCATCAGCGTTAACCACCGTTCGGTCAATCAAGTGTTCAACCAATGGCCTTTTGGCAGCTACAGTCACCGCATTTAGCGCTATGTTATTTTGCTGCATGGCAATGGCAGGCAACGCGGTGTCTTTTTGCAAGGCGATAGTACCGCTTTTGTAATCAGCGTAACCTATCATTTTAACAACCAAACAGTACTGCGCGGCTTGCAGGTTAATAAAGGTGTAATTGCCGCTGCTATCGCACAAATCGGTTCTAAGCAATACGGAATCGGTTGCGCGGTCAAGATAAATGGCAGCACCCTCTAATGCCCTGCCCTCGGCAGATGTTATTTTGCCCTTTAGTGTAAGGGCGGTCTGGGCATTTAATAAAGTGGGGGCAATAAGCAGCCATGCGGCTAAAACAGCCGTCAATTTTCTGTCCATATATAAATGATTTTAGTTTTTTTGGATGGCAAGCTGGTTTAACGAGCATGTCCACGACCACTCGCCGTTGCCTGTGGAGGTCGGTACGTATTTTTGCTTGTACCGCTGAAAAATAGCGTCATCCTGTTTTGTCCCGTTAACTATAAACTCCTTGTTGGTCATAGTGAAGGTTAGTGAATTGCTGTTTGTAATAAGGCCGTCTTTTATCATATCAGTAATAACGCTGGCCTGCGCCAGGGAGTCTCTATGGGCGCGGGCGCGCATGGCTTCGGGTTTGTAAGCCGGGTCACGGCGATAATCATACCGGTAATTTGAGGTGTGGTAAGATGCCTGGGATTTTGCATAATCATAGTTTCCGTGTCCGTAACCTACAGGCTTAGTTACTGAATCAGTTTGATTGGCTCCAGACTGGGCGCATAGCAAAGTTGGGGCAATAAACAGCCATGCGGCTGCGATAGCCGAAATTTTTTTGTTCATGGTAATGAATGATTTTTAGGTTATATGTTCAGTTTTTCTTTTCATCTGCACACGGCAATCCTGTCGCGCATCAAGCGCAGTGTTGTCCTGACAAATTGTTTTATTGTTTATGCTTAAAACCGCTTACCTGCTGGAAGATGGAACATGGTGTGATTGCGTCCACGTCCAACCATTTGCATTTTCATGCGGCACATATTTATTGCGGTACCGCTGAAAGATTGCATCATCCTGTTGTTGGCCGTTTACAATAAATTCTTTGTCAGTCAGCTTAAAATCAAAACTGTTTTTCTGCGTAATAATCCCTTCGCGAAACATATCATCCGTAATTTCAACCAGCAAGGATGGAACATGGCGCGATTGTGTCCACGTCCAGCCATTTGCATTTTCATGTGGTACATACTTATCGCGGTACCGTTGAAATATAGCATCATCCTGTTGTTGGCCGTTTACAATAAATTCTTTTTCGGTCAGTTTAAAATCCAAATTGTTTTTCTGCGTAATAATCCCTTCGCGAAACATATCGTCCATAATTTCAGCCAGCAAGGCTTCATTTTTTCTTTGCAAATCGGTTCCATAAGGGCCTGCTGCACCCCTGTACCTGCCAGCAGGGTAGTTGTAACCGTACGGTCCTGGTGAAGGTTTGTAGTCGTGCCCAGAATCTTTATGTGTATTAGAAGAACCGGCGTTTGCGTCCTGGTTTTTTTGATAAGCGTTCGTGAGGGCCGAGTAAGCTTTTGGTGTTGGATTATATGGCCTGACATTATTCTTTCCTGCGGCCACCCATTCCGAATCATATTTCAATGCGGGCACCGTTACCAAACCGGGGTTTTTAACTATGGTGTCATGCTTGTCAATTGCTTTGGGTTGTACGTTTTCCCGCACCGCATGAACGTTTGATGTCTTGGGCGAAACGCTGTCTGCAACAGACTTGGGTGGTACCGGTGTGATTGCAGCGTTGGTGCCTTTTGCAGTTACAGAATCACCCTGTTTTTTCGGGAGGGGTATGGTGTCCTGCGGGGCGGTTGCTACTATAGCCGATGTATGTTTAACCTGTGGTTTTTTTGAGAACGCAAACACGCAAATACCCGATAAAACCAAGCAAACTGCCAGCAATGTTTTTTCGAGAACATTGAGTGAATGGTTACGGCTTGACGCCATCCTCTTAACCCTTTGCAGGAGACCGTGCTTATTGCCTGGAAAAGCCATTGCATTGGTTGGAGCGCTTAAACGATATTCCTCGCAGGAAAGAAGTGCGCGGATATAATTAGCCTTATTATTTTTTTTGCTTATTGCCAGGTCGTCGCAGCAGTTTTCCCTTTCGGTTTTTAGTAGTTGCGACACCCACAATACGGCGGGGTTGAAAAAGAAAACAATCTCCATGAGGCTCTGTAGCAGATTAACCAAAAAGTCGTGGCGGCGGATGTGCGCCAGTTCATGCACCAAAATAGCTTCTATCTCCCCTGAAGGCAGCGCGGTCAACAACCCCAACGGAATTAAAATAACCGGCTTTAAATGGCCGATAACCAACGGCACCTTTGCAAGGCTGGATTCCATTAACCTTATGCCCCGCCGAATGCCCAACTGCCCGGCCAGTTGCCATACACGATGCCGCCAATGGCCATCTACTATGCTAACACCCGTGTATTTCAGGCGGTACGTACCAAGCAGGCCAACCCCCAATTGAATACTTTTGGCGCAAATAATTAAAAACCAAGCCAATACAATGGCGTTGCTGTGGCTGTTCAGATACCCGGTTATTGATCCCATGAAGCCCGTTGCGGGTGTACTGGCAGCAGGCTGATAAGTTTGTAGCGCAACGCTGTTCTCAGGCTGAGGTACCATTAACTGCGAGACTTGTACCGCATGCACCACCGTTTCAAACTGTATTACAAAGGTTGCTATCACACCCACCGCAAAAAACAACAAGGCCGATACCAATAGTTTGTACCGTAAGGCCGCGCTTAGCCTTTTGGTGAACACCACAACAAGCCCTACCACCGCCGCCAATAATATGCCCTGCCACAAGGAATATATAAGCGTATCGCAAAGCGCAGTTGTCAACTGCCCGGTTATTTTTGTGTCTGTTATCAGCAACCTCATATTCTTTGTTTTACAGTTAAGACCTATAAGGTTTTAAAACCTTATAGGTCTGTGCTACTATATACTTATTGTTTCTCCAGCCTGTTTAATATCTCCCTTATGCTGTCAAGGTCTTCTTTTGATGTTTTTTTATTGCCGAGCACCTGCATAAGCAGTTTGCCTGTGGAGCCTTGATAAACTGACTCTACGAACTTGTCAAGCAAATGATCCTTGGTGTTTTGCTCCCCCTCCACTGGGTGGTAAATATGCTTCATCTGGCTTTCATCCCGTCGCACAATGCCCTTGTCAGCCATTATCTGCATAACCTTTAAGGTTGTGGTATAATTAACATCACGCTGCTCATTTAGCTTGTCATTTACAAAACGTACGGTGGCTGGCCCATGCGCCCAGAGGATGTGCAATATCTCCAATTCGGCTTTTGTAGGCTCCATTTTCTTGTTTTGATCCTCCTGTTCCTGTTTCATAATTCAAAGGTACATATATCTTCGTACGTAGTTATAGGTATGATGTATTTTTGGAGATTGTTCGGTGAAATGAGATTATTTATCGGCAAATCATGGCAGTAGGTTTTAGAAGCCGCTTTTAGGGCCAAAATCTACTACAGATACAACGGGTTCGGTTGGGATTGATTAAGATTATGACAATAGCCACCAAGAATTTTTAAAGCTCAGCTTGTGAAAGGTTTTTCCAACTCACCACATTGTATTTCGTTCGCTGCTCGTTTTCGTCACCGCCATACACAAGCATTTTCTTTACCGGTTCAGGCGCGGCAAGCATCTCAAAACGATCCATTTCCGCAAACAGGCTGGTTTTTACTGTTTGTGTCGCCTTTATTTCGGCCACTGAAAAACCCCGCGGCGTTTTCGTCAACAAGTCTACCTCATGGGCATCGCTGTCCTGCCAGAAATAATAGTCCTTGTGCATGTACAAATGATGGTTCTTCTTTTGGTATTCGGCCACTACCATATTTTCAAAAATATTTCCTTTCAGGCGGTTCTGTTCCAAGTCCTCAGCCGTTCTTATCCCCAGCAGAAAATTCAATAGTCCTGTGTCATAAAAATATAGTTTCGGAGTTTTCACCAGTCGCTTATTAAAGTTCTGATGATACGGCTGTAACAGGAAAATAATATAGCTGCTTTCAAGGATTGACATCCAAGATTTCGCAGTGGTATGGGAAATCATGCACTCGTTGGCGATGGCGCTGTAGTTAACCAATTGGCCTGCGCGACCAGCGCATAACCCCAAAAAGGTGCGAAAGAGCTTTAAATCCCTGACCTGTAGCAATTCGGTCACGTCCTTCTCTAAATAGGTCTCTACATAATTGGCATAAAATACAACGGGGTCAATACCTCTGTCAAAAATGGCCGGGTAGAACCCTTTTATACTTGCCGCCGCATAAGAATCTTCCAGTAATCCGTTCGATGTCAGCTCACTAAAATCAAATGGTAGTAATTTAAACAGTGCAACCCTGCCTGCAAGCGTTTGCGTAATTCTATTTACCAAATGAAAATTTTGTGACCCAGAGAGGATATACCGCCCCATTTGCCTGGATTCGTCTACTTTTCCCTGTATATACGAAAACAATTGCGGCACACGCTGTGCTTCATCCAGTATCACGTTGCTGTCATATTGATTCAAAAAACCGACCGGATCTTCAAAAGCAAATGAACGGGTGTTTGGGTTCTCCAATGAAACATAACGATAATCACTGAATAATTCTTTCAGCAATGTCGTCTTGCCGGACTGCCGTGGGCCGGTAACGGCCAATATCGGAAATTTCGACTGTTGGCTCCGTATTATAGGCGTTAACGTCCTATTGACTAGTGTGTCCATAAATAAAAATCTGTACAAAAATACATCGAAAATTCAATTTACATAACATTTACTTTCAATTTACAGAATATTTATTTTCAATTTGCGGGATATCTATTTTCAATTTGCAGACTGATTCATTTATTTTTCTCTTCTACAAAAGGGATGGCTCATTACAAAAAGCTTATTAACTCATTGTTTCAAAACACCTCCCCAATGTTAAATTTTTCTAAATAGACCTCCTCGTTGTAACATTATACGAAGTCAATCGTACATTTGATACGAAGATATTCGTAAAACAAAACAATTCAATCAAAAAAATTATGAAAAATGTACTTAAATCTCCGAAAACTTATATGGTTGCCGGCCTTGTTATTATTACTATTACTGCTTCGGCTTGGCAGCTACAGACAAAAAAGCAGCACCATGATACAACAACAGCAAACAACTATGCGGATGGCGACACCACAAAACCCCGAAAGCATGGTATTGACAAGGATGATTATGGAATGAGGGATGACAACATCAATATTGATATTAACCTTGACGGGCTGGACACCACCATCAACAATGCGGTAAGGGAAGCGGTTGGCAGCATTAATGTAAATGAAATTGTAAACGAGGCCCTCCGCTCAGTAAAGGAAATTGACTGGAACGAAATAAACAGGACTATCAACCAATCCCTAAAAGAGGCGCAGCAGCAAATAAAGAATATTGACGTGGACAAGATTAACTTGGAAATAAAGAAGGCCATAGATGAGGTTAATACGCGGGAAATTAGGGATGCCTTAGACAGTGCAAGACTGAAAGAAATAATAAACAATGCATTACGCAATGTGAAAATTAGTATTGACGGGCAAAGAAGACTATAAAACGCAAGAGATAATTATTAGTCCTGGCAGCTAGCTGCCATCCATTATACATCCACTAAAAAAGGGGTTGCTTTTAAAGCGCCCCTTTTTTGTGTTATATTCTAAGCAACAGGTTTATTTGTTTGTCTTTAGCAAGTCGTCCTTCGTAACTACTTTTACTTTTTGCTTGTCTTTCAACGTCTTGCTCACTATGTCATAAGGGCCAGTAATAACAGTGGCGCTATCATTAATACCGCTGGTAATTTCAATATAGTTTATGTCCTGGATATCTGATTTAACGGGGAACTTCTTTACGGTACCGTCAGGCTGTAGCACAAATACCACCTCCTGTATATCGTCGTCAGATGTTACACTGGCCTGCTGTTCGGGCTGGCCTGTTGTGTTGGTGTCATCCTTTTTTTTGGCGGTTGCATCGCTGTTTTTATCCCTCGTAGTTACGGCATTCAGCGGAACAGTCAATTTGTCTTTATGCGTTTTTGTTTGTATATCCGCGCTGGCAGTCATATCTGGCCTGAAAGGGAAAGGCTGGTTCTTCACAATAAGGTCGCTGTATGAAGAAGGCAACAACCTTATATGTACCTGATAATTTGTTACTGTTGTGGACGATGATGTACTTCCGGTGGTGGATGCCGTGGTTACCGGGTTGGCAATTTTATACACATACCCTTTAAACTTGCGGTTATTAAATGCGTCCACTTCAATTACGGCACTGTCGCCCAGCTTTACCTTGGGTATATCGTTTTCACCAACATCCACTTGTGTTTCTATACTGCTAAGGTCGGCTATGCGCATAATTTCCGTGCCTGCCATCTGTGCCACGCCCACAACCCTTTCACCTTTCTTTACTTCCAGCAGGCTTATTACGCCGTCCATCGAGGCTACGATGGTAGTGCGGCTTTCTGTTTTGGTAGCGAGGTTTAAATTAGCCTGGGCACTTTTTATTGCTGCTTCACTGGCTTTTATACCCTGTTGTGCCGCTGCATAACTGGCCTTTGCTGAGAGGTAGGCTTGCTGCGATTGTTCATATTCCTGCCGGGACACTACTTTTTGGTCAAGTAGCGTTTTTTCCCTGTTATATTGGGCTTCCGTTTGGTCAAGCGTGGCCTTTAACGCTTGCAACTGTGCCACAGAATTGCTTTCCTGTGCCTCGCTTTGCGCCACACCTGCAGCGGCCTGATCCCTTTGTGATGCGTATATATCCGCATATACCTTTGCAAGCACCTGTCCTTTTCTAACAGTATCACCTTCCTTTACATCCAACTCCACAATTTCGCCTGATATGTCAGAGCTGACCTTAACCTCTATCTCAGGAAAAATTTTACCGCTGGCGTTTACTGTTTCGGTAAGCGTGCGCTTCATTGCTTTCTCCGCTGTAACAGGTGTGCCTTCATCCTTGCCAAAAAGGCCGCCGGCCTTGGCCACGACAAGCAGCACTATTACAATGCCCAGTATAATCAATATCCATTTTAATGTCTTGCTCATGTAGGTAAGTTTCTAAGTTTAAATAATTTATAGCTTTACGCCTTGCCCTTTATAGAATTCCAATATTTTCATCCTGAAAACGTAGTTGTATCGATCAGACAATTCGGTAACCTGCGCTGTGAAGAGGTTGTTCTCTGTTAAAATAAGATCAATGGTTGAAAGCACCCCTAGGTCGTAACGTTTTTTAGCAAGGTCGTAGGCGTACTTCTGTGTTTCGTAAGCTTTAACAGCCGCGTTATAACTTTCAAGGGAAGAAACCGCGCTGGAGTAAGCCAGGTAAATATTTGACTGTAGCGTTATATTATCCTGCTTAAGAGTTAACCTGTAATTTTCCAATGTTAGTTTAGCCTGCTGATAACTTGTTTTTAACTGCCTGTTTGAGGCAATGGGTATATTGAGGCTGATGCCAAAAGACTGGGTAAAGTTGTTGGTTAAAACCTGGTCGAAGTAAGGTATTTTTGTAGTTTTAACAGTTGTATTGAAACCCGGGCTGAGTGCATAATAATTGGATCCGTTAACGGGTACTACGGCAATTGTATCGTATTTACCTGTTGGCAAGGTTGATTGGGAATAATTATTAAAGATACTGGCATAGTTGGTGCCAAGCTGCGCATATGCCGAAAGTGTTGGGTACATCAAGGCCCTGTCTGCTTTTACCCTGAATTCCTGGGAAACGATGTTGATGCTGTCAAATTTTTGGGTGGGATAACTGGCAAGCGCCGCCTGGTAAACATCTGCAGGCTGTAGTTCTGCAATGGGTTCAAGGGGTATCTTGTCCACATCGGGTATGGATACCTCAAAATTGGTCGCCATGTCAAGGCTCAACGACCCCATCAGGTTTATTTTGTTTTGGTCTGCCGTAGCTTTGGCGCTTATATAACTACTACTGTCTGTTGCCAGTTGTGCCTCAAGTTGTGCAGCATTCAGTTCGGGCATGCTGCCAGCATCAACCAATTTACGAGTATTGTCTAACTGCGACCTGGTTAGGTCTACCTTAAGTTTTGCTGAATTGGCCGTTTCAAGCGATAACAGGTAATTGAGGTAATAATTGGCGACCGAAAGCGAAATAGTGCTTCGAGTGGCATCTATAAATATTTTGCTCGCTTCCTCAAGCGCGGCAATGGATTTAAGGTTGTTTTTAACGCTGTAAAAATTAAATATTTTCACACTTGAACTAGCACCGTAGTTTTGAAAAAGCACGTCGCTCGTGGTGTACTGGTTGGTGGTGGGGTCAACGGAACGGCCCAAGTTATAACCACCCTGGCTGCTGAAGCTAAGCGTAGGGTAAGCCCATGCTTTTGCCTGTAGGGTATTCAAGGCTGCTATCCTCGCCTGTACGTCCGCCTGTTTTACTGAAATACCGTTCGCGATTGCGTAGTCAACGCAACGTCTCAAGTCCCATGTGTCTTGCGCATATATTCCTTTAGAAAGAAGGGTGAGAAGAATACATGCAAGAAAATACTTCTTCATGCGGCAAATGTAAATGAAAGCACGCCGTACATGAACTAATTTTTAGATGAACGGAAAGGGCGCGGTTTATGAGGCATTAACCATTGATTAACCACGATTTTACCTGATTTTGCTGATCAACCTGATTGAAATGTCCTTTTCCGCTTGCTTTGATCAAGAATGCATCAGTAAAACAGCGAAATATCCTGTATTCAGAAATCAGAAATGAATTATATGTATTTTTTTAATGGATCGGGCAATAGTCTTCACCTTTCACCTACTTACTATTCACTGCTCACTATTCACCACTCACGTTCAAAATTGCAGCGTAAATGCCGTGCCCTCCCCTACCAGCGATTGCACCGTAATGTTGCCTTTATGCAGCATCATAATTTGCTTGCAAAGGCTAAGGCCGATGCCGCTGCCGTTTTTCTTTGTACTGAAGAACGGTATAAAAATTTTATCAAGAAGCTCTTCTGCCATGCCCGGGCCATTGTCTGTCACCCTTATATAAGGCTTTCGGCCAAACAGTTGGGATGACGACAGCATGATATGCGGGTCTTCAATCTCTTTAACTGCCTCAATAGCATTTACCACGAGGTTTATCAATACCTGTTCAAGTAGGTTTATGTCCGCTTCAATCATCAAATCAGGGTCTTTCAGTATCACTTCCATCTCAATCTTCTTCTGGTCAAGGGTTGGCTCCATTAATTGGTGTAGGTTCTCAAACACATCCCTCACATACATCTTTTTAAGATTGAGGGTTGTTATCTTATTAAGGTTGCGGTAGGTTTCGGCAAATTTCAACAAGCCTTCGCTGCGGCGCTTGATGGTGTCTATACCAACCGCTAGGTCCTCTAACGAAGTTGGTTTGTCTTTATTTTCTGCTGATTCGCGCAGGCGATTACCCAACGTATCAGCCAGTGAAGAAATTGGCGCCACCGAGTTCATTATCTCATGTGTCATAACACTCAGCAGCTTTTGCCAGGCTTTTGATTCCGTTTCGTCCAAAGCCTCGTTCACATTTTGAAAAGCAATAAGCTTAAATACCCTCCCCTCGGTTTGAAAAGCCGTGGCGGATAATAATATTTTCAGCGAATTCTGCTCTAAGTGGGCGGTGCCGATGATATTTTCGCCTGGTTTAAGGTCAACTATCTGGGTGCATAAGATGTGATCCCGTCTGTCGAGCGACTGTATGGTCTTTAGGTATGGTATCTGCAGCAGTTTTTTTAACGATTCATTCATCCACACCACCTCACCAGTTTCCAGTTCGTAGCTAAGTATGCCCGTGTCAACAAGTTCCAGAATTTTTTGCAAGTACTGGTATTGGGTTTCTTTTTCCTTGCTGATTACTTTAAAAGTGGTATTGATGTCGTTAAACCCCTTGCGCAGCTTCTGTAAATCCTGCGGCGCATGTTTAACATCAAAATGGCGGGAAAAATCCCTGTAGTGGATGCTTTCTACAAACAACTCCACTTCCTGCTGGGCTTTTTTATGGAATCTAAAAAAATCGTACACCTGGTACATTATGATAGGTATTATTATAACCTCGTACTGGTATATTTTATCTACAATCAAGAAAGCCGACGCGGTTATCGTGACAAACATCAACAATACCTTTACGCTTATATTCCATTCGTATCTTTTAAACATCTATTTGATTCGCTTTAATAAATTTATTTGTCTCCTCTCCGTAGGAGTCCTTTGGACACCCTCGTTCCCCCTCCGCCCGGCTAACTGTCCGGACGGGGATGCCCCAAGACTATACAGGTTTATATTTGGACTTCACTTGAATATTGAGTGTTGAATATTGACTATTGGATATTTTCTTCTTGACTTAATCACCAATGACCTATTGACTATTCTTTCCCTATATCTCGTACTTGCTAAGCCTCCTGTACAACGCGGTTCTTGTAAGCCCCAGTTCTTTGGCAGCCTTGGTAATATTGCCGTTGTACTTCTCAATAACATGTAAAATAGTATTTTTTTCGATAGTGCTTAATTTCATGTCATCATCCTCCGCCACATTAACGGGTACCGATTCGATAGGCGAAAATATAAGATCTCTGCCCAGCAGCAGGTCGCCATCGCTCATTATTATTGCACGCTCAATGGTGTACTGCAGTTCGCGAACATTGCCGGGGTAGTGGTACTGCAACAGCTTTTCTATGGCGTTGTCGTCAAAGCGCATAGCCGGTTTTAAATACTTTGCCGCATAAACATTGGCAAAATGTTTTGCGAGCAAAATAATATCATTGCCCCTTCTGCGCAACGGCGGCACGGTAATTTCAACGGTATTAATACGGTAAACAAGGTCTTTTCTAAAGCGATTTTCGTTTGCAAGCTCGGTAAGCGGCAAGTTGGTGGCGCATATCAGGCGAATATTAATGGGCATCGGCACGTTGGAGCCGAGCCTCGTTACCTGCCTGTTTTGCAATACGCTCAGCAGTTTTGCCTGCTGGGTAAGACCGATGTTGCCAATTTCATCCAAAAACAACGTGCCTTCGTTGGCTGATTCAAAGCGGCCAACCCTGTCGTCCTTGGCATCGGTAAAAGCACCTTTTTTGTGGCCGAACAGTTCGCTTTCAAAAAGGGTTTCGGTTAAGGCACCCACATCCACTTTTACAAACGGCTTGCCCGCCCTTAGCGATTTTTGGTGGATGGCTTTAGCTATAAGATCCTTGCCCGTGCCATTTTCACCAAGTATCAGAATGTTCGCGTCAGTTGGGGCTATTTTCTGCGTTTTATAAAATATATCCTGCATCACGTCGCTTTCGCCAAGCAACTCCTTGCCTATTACACTATCATTTGCAAAACTGTCCTCAGCTTTACCCTTTCCCCCCGCTTTTTTGCGCAAAGCATCCTCAATAGTAATAATCAGTTTTTCGTTATGCCAGGGCTTTACCACAAAATCCGAGGCGCCTTCTTTTAACGACCGTACGGCAAGGTCAATATCACCGTAAGCGGTTATCATTATCACGCAGGTTTCAGGTTTTATTTCCTTTATGCGCTTTAACCAATAGATGCCTTCATTGCCTGTGTTTATGGACGACTTAAAATTCATGTCAAGCAGTACAAGGTCAAAATTCCTCGACAATAGGGACGGGATGTTATCAGGGTTCTTCTCTGTCACAATTTCCTTTACCTCAGTTTTTAGCAGTAAACGCACCGCTGTAAGTACGTCTATATCATCGTCAATCGCAAGTATGCTGTATTTCTTCAGGTTCATAATAAATGGTAATTCAAAATAATATCAACGATAACCATAATAATACCAAGCCTGAAAGATATGATTTTTAACGAATTACGCATAAAGCGCGGTTGAGGGGGTGTATCAAATACGTACACTTGTGTAATAAAAGCGTACAACGAGGAATTGATGGAACGCAGATTATCAGGATTTTAGGGATTGACGCAGATATCTTATACAAATAAAACTATTGGGAAAATTGTTTGGATGAAAAACGCAAATTTTCAGGAAGGCAAATGAAAAAGAAAATCCCTCTTATCTGCTCAATCCTGATAATCTGCGTTCCATCCTCCCCACTACTCCGTCCGCAAACTCTTTACCGGGTTGGCGGCGGCTGTTTTGTAGCATTGTACAATAATCAATACAAAGGCAGCCAGAAATATAAACCCGCAAACAAACAGGTAAGGCGCTACATCCTGCTGCATACGGAAAGCATAGGTTTCCAGCCAGTTATTGGTAAGGCTATATGCCAGCGGCCAGGCGATAATGTTTGAAAGAAGTATAAGCCAACCATATTCCTTCAAGAAGATGGAAATGATATTGTTCACCCCAGCACCCAGTACTTTGCGTACGGCTATTTCCTTGGTACGCTTGGTTAAGGTAAAGGCCACCACCCCAAAAATACCCATGAAAACAATGATAAGATTGAGCAAGGTGGCTATAGTGGCGGCTTTTTTCAACTGTAGTTCCGATTGGTACATCGCCTGAAATTTTTCATCCATAAAAGCATATTCAAAGCCGGCATCGGGAAACTGGTTTTTCCAAATAGCCTGCAACGCCGCCAGCGTAGCCGCGGCGTTTGCTGTATTTATTTTGACTGAATAATACCGGTATGCGCGGGTCATGGGTTCGTTAACATTGGCCATAACCAAGGGTTGCACTTTTTTTTGCAGGCTTTCCAAGTTAAAATCCTTCACCACGCCTGCAATTGTCATGGTTAGTCCACCTACGCCACCCATTACTACCCTTTTGCCAACAACCGGGTGCGTTAGTTTTAATGCCTGCAGGGCCGTTTCGTTTAACACAATCTGTGCTGGCACATAGGCCCCCCCTTCGTGTTGCAAAAAAATGCCTTCCGTTAGGGAAAGGCCATATACCTTGGCAAAATCTTCGTCAACAGTTATCATGACCGTATTGATAATGTCGCTGCTGTTGTTGGCCGACACGGGAACATTGCCGCCCCCGTTTCCATCGGGTATGTCGTAGCTTAAGGTGGCATCCTTTACACCGGGTATTTGCAGCAAGCTGCTTTTAACACCTTCCATCCTAATTACCCCTACCGAGTCAAACTGGCGCGGCAGGGATGAAATGATAACCACCTGTTCTTTATTATATCCAACATCCCTGTTAAAAAAATAAGCAACCTGTTTTGACACGTTTAATGCGCAGATAAAAACAAAAATGGCGAGTGTAAACTGCACCACCAGCAACATTTTGCGCAATATGAGGCCGCCTTTTGCAGAATCAATTTTGCCTTTTACAGCGTTGATGGTATTGGACGAGCTCAAAACAAACGCAGGGTACACGCCCGACAAAAAACCCACAGAAATAACCAGCAACAACAAGAACCCAATTTTACCAAGGTTGAATTGCCAAAAATGGTCTAGCGTCGTTTGCAATACCGAGTTGAACACAGGGAGTAATGCCTCGTACAGCCCAAGCGAAATAATAGCAGCCGAAAAGGCAATTACCAGCGCCTCCGTTATATATTGTACCATCAATTGCATTTTTGCGCCGCCAAACACTTTGCGCAAACCAATTTCCTTTAAACGGTTGGCCGACGTGCCAATATTTATGTTTATAAAGTTGATAATCGCCAACAGTAAAATAAATGCAGCGATTAACGACAACGTATTTAAAGTTTTTTGAACCCCGCTTAAATAATAATCCCCCATTGGCGCCAATTGCACTTGCAGGTTGCCTTTTACAAAGGGTGGCTGGTACTTGTTCAATACTCGGGCAAACGGGATTGCCATATCCTTTGGGGTAACACCCGGCTTTAACTGCAGCATGCTTGCCATGTATACATTCGCCCAGTTGTCACCCTTGTCGCTTTGAAAATATTGGTTGGCATCCATGGGCAGGTACACATCATAGGCTGGGCCGGTAAAATTGGCTACGGTGTTGGTGGGGCCGTCTTTTAGCACAGCGCTGATGATAAAATTATGCTTGCCGCCATCGGAAGGCGTTTGGATGGTTATCACCTTGCCAATCACGTCAGTCTTGTCAAAAAACCGGCGGGCGAAGGTTTCTGTCACGACCGCCGACTGGTTATTGGGGAAGGCCTGCATGGCATTGCCATGCGCCAGCTTAAGGCCGAACATGCTAACCAGCGTGGTATCACCGGCAGATATTTGCGTACGGAAATGCTTGCCGCCAGACGACACGATGTTCACAACGGGGTCAAACCTGTAATAGTTTGCCACAAGGGTGGGATATTCGTCCTTCATTGTTTTGGCAAGCGGGCCAAGGGTGGTAATGTCAACACCCATATTGTCGCTCTTCCACTTGCTTTTTACAATGTACTGGCTGTTAAGGTTTTTAATGTCCCCATTTACGCCTTCCTCATCCAGCACAAATACCCCTATTATCATAGAGAAAGTAATGCCCGCAGAAAGGCATAATATATTTATGGCAGAAAACAGCCTGTTTTTTGCCAGGTGCCGTAAGGCAATCGTCAGATAGTTCTTGAACATATAAAAAGTTTATAGATTGTGGTTTTTATTTTATGATCAGGCAATAGCTGTTTTATCGCACTAATAGCTAAAGTTACTGCTCAAATTTTATGCTCGATTTTTCATTAATTACGATATTATCGTAAATTTACGAATATTTCGTAATAAATGATGTTTCAAAACAAATTTTAGTGAAGGGTAATTGCGAGAAAGCAATAAAACAGGCTTCAGGGCAATTAAGGGGGTGCCGGTCTTCAACGCAATCCGCTCTTCCATAGAACAGAAATAGCCAAAAAGGGCTTCTGCGCCTCCCCGGTTTACCATGGGCCGGGTTTCCATGTTACATTAGCGGACACAAAGTGTATCAAAACCGTACACCTGCTTTCGTACATATTTTATAACAGCTTGTTACTCAATGGTGTTTTTTTTGGCATCAATCTTTAATTAGAGGGTATTGGTTACGTTTCTCATGTGCAATTACACCTGGTGTTTCTACACCGAGGTTTTTTAAAAAAATCCTGCAATTGTGGGATGTCATAAAAAAGAAGATTTGGTAAATTTACATGAGCAACCTGACCTATGGGAGCGTAAAATACCAATGGAAATATATTAACAAAAGAATTAAAAACAAAAAATCGTGGACAGAGTCATTGAAAAAAAGTTTTGGAGCAAAAAGCGCATTTTAACTATTGGCGGTATTGTTGCACTGGCTGGCTTGATTGGTTCAAGTATTTATTTTACTTCAGGGCCAAGCAGCCTGATTGTTAATAACGACAGGATTGAAATAAGGGATGTAATAAAAGGGCCTTTTGTAGAAACCATACCCGAAAATGGCGTGGTTTTGCCAAAAAACATCTTTTACTTGGATGCGCTGGAAGGGGGCAATGTTGAGCAAAGATTCGTGGACGATGGCACTATTATGAAAAAAGGAGACCCTATTTTGCGCCTGAGTAATACCGACCTTGAGCTGTCGCTTGTAAACCAGCAAACAAGTGTATACAACCTTATAGCACAAATGCAGATTGCAAGAAACGCGTCACAGGAAAATACGGTAGGCAAGCTTACGCAAATGGCTGATGTAACAAGCCTTTACAAAGAGGCAGAACGCCTGTACAACTTAGATAAAAAGCTGTATGAGCAAAAAGCCCTGGGTTTGCAGGATTACAGGTCGGCCGAAAACAACTACAATTATCTTAAAGGCAAAGTGCAGCTTCAACAAAAGATATTACAGCAGGACTCCATCACAACGCTACAACAGAACAAGGAACAGGACGAATCTGCGATAGAGTACAAAAACGCTTTAGGCATTATGCAGAAAAAAGTTGGCGATCTTATTGTGCGGGCACAAGTGGATGGGCAGCTTACCTCGTTAACCGCCGAAATAGGCCAGAACATACCCCAAGGCACACGCATTGGCGAAATAGACGTGCTTGGTGATTATAAAGTGCAGGCTAACCCTGATGAACATTATCTTAACCGTATTTACAATGGGTTGAAAGCAAAGTTTGACTACAACGATACTACTTACGAACTGGTTATAACCAAAGTGTACACCCATGTTGGCACGGACGGGCGTTTTTTGGTGGATTTGAATTTTACAGGTAAAGTGCCACGAGGCCTGCGCAGGGGGCAAACATTGCAAATATTACTGGCATTAAGCGAAGAAAGGCAGGCAGTTATGATACCCCAGGGTGGTTTTTTCCAGCAAACAGGCGGCAACTGGATATTTAAAGTAAGTGCCGACGGCACAAGGGCATATAAGGTAAACATTCAGCTTGGCAACAAGAACCAGGATTATTACGAAGTATTGAGCGGGCTTAACCCTGGCGACAAGGTTATAACCAGCAGCTACGAAACGTATGGCAACATACAGGAACTGAAGCTGACAAAATGATGAGATTGTAGACTTGCAATTGCAGATTGCGGATTGTATTGAGCAATTGGGGGGGAATCGGCAATCTGCCATGAGGAATAAAAAAAGTTCAAAACATTTGTAACTTAACACTAAACAAAAACGTATATTAACAATTTTAATCAATCCATTAAAAAAACAAACAATGGCGACCAACATGATAAAAATTTCCGACATGGAAAAAATTTACCGCACAGAAGAGGTAGAAACAGTTGCACTCAACAAGCTTAACATTGAAGTAAAAGATGGCGAATTTGTAGCTGTAATGGGCCCCTCAGGCTGCGGCAAGTCAACACTGCTTAACATTCTTGGCCTGCTGGATGACCCCGATGACGGAAGTTTTCTTTTTAACAACATTGAGGTTGCGCATTTTAACGAGCGCAAACGTGCCGACCTGCGCAAGCACAATATCGGTTTTGTGTTCCAGAGCTTTAACCTGATAGACGAGTTGACCGTGTTTGAAAATGTTGAGTTGCCCCTTATTTACACAGGCGTTAAAGCCGCAGAGCGCAAAAAACGCGTGGAGGAAGTGCTGGATAAAGTGCAGATAATGCACCGCCGCAACCACTACCCGCAGCAGCTTTCCGGCGGTCAGCAACAGCGTGTTGCCGTGGCAAGGGCCGTTGTTAACCATCCCAAACTGATACTGGCGGATGAGCCTACAGGTAACTTGGACTCATCAAACGGTAACGAAGTAATGCAGTTGCTTACCGAGCTTAACGAGCAGGGCACAACCATCGTAATGGTTACCCACAGCGAGCACGATGCACGTTACAGCCACCGCATTATACGTATGCTTGACGGGCAAACAGTGACTGAGAACATATTGATCTAATCGTCAATTGTGAATGCCTGCCCGGCCGAGATTTTGGGACGGGGTGAGTAGTGAACGGTGAATGATTATACACGATTAGCTAACCAAACAGATAGATAAACACTAAATTATATTTTATGGCCCTGCAACAACTAACAATAGCTGATACTACTAGCAATAACACCTGGTTTAAAAAATCAGCCGTTAAAGTAATGTTCCTGTTTGTTGCAGGGCTTTTATTTACAGCCGTGCTGTATAACCGCTCTGCAAATATTAACGGGCAGCTTGGCGCAACGCCGTTAAGCAAAAAAATGCCTGCTTGCCCCGGCAATACATCTAATGCAAAAGACACACAAAGCAAAGAAACACCGTCATTTTCAATAATGCCCGGCGGGTTCAGCAGGTTTTTGCAGTAGAAACCCTCACCCTCAATAGGAGTCCTTTGGACCTACCTCCGCCCGGATGAACCGTTCGGACGGGCCTCCCGCTAAAGGGCGAGGGCAGAGCGAAGAACAATTTTTATTATTGGGGACTGCCTTTTCATAATCCCACCAACCCCTTAGAAAAAAGACAAGTAGGGTGCAATTATGCCACACCTAAGCAGGCTTTTTTATTCTTCCGACTAAGCAAAATATGTAGACGGTAGGTTATAAGCCTCTCCTTTGGAAGTTTGCTTGCCAAAAAATGACTTGCAACGTTTTAATCATATCCCGCTCAACAAAACACGTTTACCTCGTGCGATAAACTGTAAACTATAAACTGAAAACTGTAAACTATTTTATATGCTTAAAAACTATTTTAAAATAGCCCTGCGCAACTTGCGCAAAAGCAAAACATATTCGTTTATAAATATTACAGGGCTTGCAGTAAGTCTTGCTGCAAGCATATTGCTGTTGCTATGGGTAAAAGATGAATTGAGTTTTGACCGCTTTAATGAAAAAATCAGCAGCCTGTACCATCTTTCCTCAAAATTTGGCGACGAAAGCAACCCAACCATTTGGGACAACACCCCCGCGCCAATAGCCGTGTTTGGTAAAAAAGAAGTGCCTGAAATTGAAAATACCTGCCGGGTAACCGGCAAATGGAATGTTACTTATTTTGAATATGCTGGTAAAAAAATTACTGAAACCAAAAACGGCCAGGCTGACCCTTCTTTTTTTAGCATGTTTACCTACCCGCTGGTGAAAGGCAATTCGCAACATCCCTTTACAGACGACCACTCCATTGTGCTGAGCGAAACAACTGCCAAAAAGTTTTTTGGTGATGAAGACCCTATGGGCAAACTATTAAAGGCCGATGATAAAAAAATATACCGTGTAACAGGTGTAATGAAGGATATGCCTTCAAACTCAACCATACAATACGATATTATTTTTGATTTTGAGCAATTGGAACGCGAATACGACACCAGTGGGTATTGGAAAAGCCTTGATGCCAACTGGGGCAATTACAACTACGATACATATGTTTTGCTAAAACCCAAGGCCAGCCCGGCAGCCGTTGGCCAAAAGCTGGCCGATATACACCGCCACAACCAAAGCGGGGAGTTTACCAAGCATTTGGCCTACCTGGCAAATCCGCTTGCCAAAATGCATTTATATTCATCGGATGGCAAGCAGCAGGGCATGATGGTTGTACGCGTGTTTTTTATTGTGGCCATAATTGTATTATTGATTGCATGTATAAACTACGTAAACCTTGTTACCGCCAGGGCCATGAAACGCAGCAAGGAAATAAGCCTTCGTAAAATTGTAGGCGCGGCCAAGTCAAGCCTTTTCTTGCAGTTTTTAAGCGAGTCGCTCCTTGTATTTCTTATCGCGCTCGTTTTGGCAACCGGCCTTATTTATCTCGTAATGCCTTTGTACAATGATATCTCAGGCAAAAATATTGTATTTAAACCATGGAACACCGACGTACTCGCCGTATATGGCCTCACACTATTGGCAACCCTGCTGCTTGCAGGTATTTATCCGGCCATAACACTATCCTCATTTAAACCGCTGGAGGCCATGAAGGGCAAGCTTAGCGGCATAGGCAGCAAAGGTGGATTTAGAAAAGTGCTGGTGGTGGTACAGTTTAGTTTTTCCATCATGCTCATCATCAGCACCATCATTATCGCCCAACAGTTAAAGTTTATACGCCAAAAGAATTTGGGGTATAACAAGGAAAACGTGTTCAGCTTTGGTATGCGCAATATAGGCGACCACTACGATGCGGTAAAAGCCGAGTTGCTAAAACAGCCGGGTATACTGGGTGTTACGGAATCGGGTGTGGATATTATAAACAGCGGCACTTCCACCGGCGATGCGGACTGGGACGGGAAGACACCCGCGCAACAATCGTTTATTACCTGCCAAATGCCCGTTGAAAGAAATTTTTTGGATGTGATGGGCATACAGCTTAAGCAAGGCAGCGGCTTTAGCGGAACGCCTGCCGACAGCAGCCATTTTATACTAAACGAAACCGCCATAAAGGTAACCGGCATTAAGGAACCAGCCGTGGGCAAACGTTTTACTTTTCATGATGTAAAGGGTACGATTGTTGGCGTGGTAAAAGACTTTCACTACCAAAACATGCACAGCCAAATATTGCCGATGGTAATTTTTTATAGCAAGGACTGGCGCTGGCGGATGTATGTAAAAACCACCGCCAAAGATGCTAAGAAAGCCCTTGCTGCCACAGAAAGCATATGGAAAAAATATAACCCCGATTATGATTTTGATTATAGTTTTTTAGACACCGCGTTTAGTGACCTATACAAAAGCGACATGCGCGTTGGGCTGCTGTTTAACTGCTTTGCTATGATGGCCATCTTAATATCATGCCTTGGCTTGTTTGGGCTTGTAACATTTACCGCCGAAAGCAAGGTTAAGGAAATTGGCTTGCGCAAAGTATTGGGTGCCGGCGTGCCGCAAATTGTAACGATGCTGTCGAGAGATTTTTTACTGCTGGTTATTATTGCCGCGTGCATCGCCTTTCCCGTTGCTTGGTACGGGCTAAGCAGCTTTTTGCAAGGCTATGCGTACAGTACCAGCATAAGTTGGTGGGTGTTTGTTGCCGCTGGTGTAATAACGCTACTTATTGCTGTAATAACCATTAGCTTTAAAGCTGTGCAGGCCGCGCTGGCAAACCCGGTGAAGAGCTTGAGGACGGAGTAGGGCTGGAACGCAGATTTTCAGGATTGAAAAGATAAAAGGGATTTATACAATGGGCTTCGCCGTTGTTGGTGTTTTCACCAACGACGATTTCAAACGGTGGGCGATAACGCGGTAGAAACTTTGTTGATGAAAACACCAACAAAGGCTACGAAAAATAGAAGAAAATTTGGAATTGGCTCAATAGAATTCAACAGTTCAAGTGTGCGACGCAACGGCAGTTTAATAGTAGTACAACAGCCCGGAACAAAAACATAAAAAACGGAATATAGGGCTACAATCTATAGACCACAAACAATAAATTTGCCATGTTCAGGAATTACTTGCTCATTGCTTGGAGAAATTTATTAAAGAATAAAACTTTCTCCTTTATTAACATCACCGGGCTGGCCATTGGCCTTGCCTGCTTTTTACTGATTGCATTGTTTGTGCTTGACGAACTAAGCTTTGACAAGTACAACGAAAAGGCCGACCGCATTTATCGCATTAATGCTGATTTAAAATTTGGCGGAGCAGACTTGCATTTCCCCCTGTCGTCGGATATGATGGGGCAGGTACTTAAAAAAGATTACCCGCAGGTTGAAGACTATGTGCGCATATACAGCTCAAGCGGCAACAAGCTTATAAAAAAAGGCGATGCATTTATTAATGAGTTTAATGTGGCGCATGCCGATTCTACCTTGTTTAATGTATTCACCTTGCCAGCCATCGCAGGCGATACAAGAACGGCATTAAACCAGCCCAACACCGTTGTTATTACGGAGAAAATGGCAAAAAAATATTTCGGCACCACGGATGCAGTTGGCAAAACACTGGAAACAAACGATAACGGCAAAACGATATATAAGGTGACCGCAGTTATAAAAGATATACCCCAGAACTCGCATTTCAATTTTGAGTTCTTCTTTTCCATGAAGAATGTTAACTATAACTGGGGGCGGTTTCTCAGCCATAATTTTCACACATACCTGCTGTTAAGGCCAGGCACGGACTACAAGGTATTTGAAAAGAATTTTGCACAATACGAAGACAAGTATGTGCTGCCCGAGGCCAAACAGTTTATGCAGATAAAAAGCATGGACGAATTTAAGAAGGCAGGCAACCTGCTGGAGTACTCATTAATACCACTTACACAAATACATTTGTATTCCAACAGGCAGTTTGAATTTATGCCGCCGGGAAATATCCAATATGTGTACATATTCTCTGCAGTGGCTTTGTTTATTTTATTGATAGCCTGTATAAATTTTATGAACCTTACCACAGCCCGCTCGGCCAAGCGAGCAAAGGAGATAGGCATACGAAAAGTATTGGGCACCGAGCGCAAAGAACTGATTACGCAGTTTCTTGTTGAGTCAATCCTTATGGTAGTCCTGTCCATGGTTATAGCCATCGCCATTGCCATGCTGGTATTGCCGGTGTTTAATGATGTCGCGGGCAAGAACATGACGATGCTAAGCCTTTTCTCACCCATTATATTGCCGTTGCTTATTGCATTACCCTTTGCCGTTGGCTTGCTGGCCGGCAGCTACCCTGCATTTTATCTTTCCGCATTTAAACCTATTGAGGTATTAAAGGGCAAGCTTAAACTTGGCGGCAAAAGCGGCGGCTTAAGAAGCGGCTTGGTGGTGTTCCAGTTTTTTGCGTCCATTGTGCTTGTAATAGGTACCATTATTATTTACAGGCAACTGCACTATATACAGACAAAAAACCTTGGTTTCAACAAAGAACAGGTATTGATAGTAAACGACGCTTATGCATTAAACAACAATATTGATGCCTTTAAAAACGATGTTACAAAACTATCCGGTGTGCAAAGTGGCACGATAAGCAGTTTTCTTCCTGTTTCATCGTCAAGCAGAAGTGACAATTCGTTCTCCAAAACACCTGTGATGGATGCCAAAAACGGGTTTGATATGCAAGTATGGAATGTGGATTATGACTACCTCAAAACCATGGGCATGCAGATGGCAAAAGGCAGGAATTTTTCAAAAGATTTCGGCAGCGACTCTAACGCCGTTATCATCAACGAAACAACTGCCAAAATACTTGGCTATGACGACCCTGTGGGCAAAAGAATTTACACGCTTTTGGGACAGGCGCAAACAACCAGTTATAATATTATCGGGGTGGTGAAAAATTTCAACTACGAGTCGTTGAAAGAAACCGTTGGTCCGCTAAGCCTTTTTCTTGGCAAAAGCACCGGCCTTGCAAGCTTTAAAGTAAATGCTACAAACATACCCGAGGTATTGAACGAGGTTGAAAGCAAATGGAAAACGATGGCCCCCGGCAAACCTTACAGCTATCGCTTTTTAGATGCAGCATTTACTGATATGTACAAGGACGAGCAGCGCATTGGTAAAATTGTGATGATATTTTCGGTGCTGGCAATTCTTATCGCTTGCCTAGGCTTATTCGGATTGTCAACCTTTATTGCCGAGCAACGCACCAAAGAAATTGGCATACGCAAGGTGCTGGGTGCAAGCGTACAAAGCATCGTGCAGTTGATTTCAAAAGAATTTATGATACTGGTGGCCATTGCATTTATAATTGCCGTGCCGGTTGCATGGTGGGCTATGAGCAAATGGCTTACCGATTTTGCATACCGTGTAAACATGGAATGGTGGGTGTTTGCCCTGGCCGGGGCGTTGGCTTTGGGCATTGCACTTGCCACGATGAGTTTCCAGGCGATAAAAACTGCGCTAATGAACCCAACAAAGAGTTTGAGGGCGGAATGATGGGGTGAGTGGTGGTGAGTTGTGAGTAGTGAAGGGGAATGATGGAGGATGACGGAACGCAGATTTTCAGGATTAAACAGATGAAAGGGATTTTATTTTATCTGCGTTAATCTTGAAAATCCCAAAAATCTGCGCTCCATCATTCGCATAACTTGAAACCTGTAACTTGTTTATATGTTTAGAAACTATATAAAAGTAGCCGTGCGTAACCTATGGCGGCATAAGGGGTTTTCGTTTATCAATATTATGGGGCTGGCCGTGGGGATGGGTGCATGCTTTCTTATTTTTTTGTATGTGCATTTTGAGCTTAGCTACGATACCTTCAACACAAAAGCCGACCGCATTTACAGGCTTGTTACCGATGTAAAAACGCCCACTGAAAAAGTGAATTTTAGTTCAACCGCGCCGATGGTTGTTAACATAAAGGCTGATTTCCCAGAAGTGGAGTCGTTTGTGCGGTTTAACACCGCAAGCCTGTTGGTACGCAAAGGCATTGTAAAATTTCAGGAAGAGCACAGTATTTTTGCCGACTCAACCCTGTTTACAATATTTGACTTGCCACTTAAATACGGCAACCCCAAAACTGCGCTGAAAGAACCCTTTAGCATCGTATTTTCTGAAACTGCCGCAAAAAAATATTTTGGCGACAAGGATCCCGTGGGGCAGCACATGTTGTTGACAGACGCAAGCTATAATGTAACCGTCACCGGCGTGATGAAAGACATACCGGAAAACTCCTCGTTCAAGGCCGATATGGTTGTGTCTATGTATTCGTTCAGGCAATTTGATTCTTCGATGGATAACGACTGGGGCGGTTTTGGTTACAATTCCTACTTGTTGCTTAAACCGGCAACAAATGCCGCGGCACTGCAAGCGAAACTGCCTGCCTTTATTGAAAGACATGATGGCAGGCAAATGAAGGCCGACCAAACGCAATTCACCTTGTTGCTGGAACCATTGAAGGATGTGTACTTAAAGTCAAACCACCCAGGCGCTGAGAAAGGCAACATCAACAACGTGTACATCTTTTCGGTTATAGCTATATTTATCTTGCTTATTGCCTGCATCAATTTTATAAACTTAACCACGGCGCGTGCCTCGGAAAGGGCAAAGGAAGTAGGCATACGCAAAGTAGTTGGCGCGGAAAAAGCCCAACTTGCCAGGCAGTTTATCACAGAGTCGGTGCTGGTATGTCTTAGCGCATTTGTATTGGCAGTTTTGTTTTGCGCTTTGCTGCTGCCTTTGTTCAACCAGTTGTCGGGCAAGGTCGTAAGCCCAGGCATTTTTTCACAGGCGGCCTACGTACCAACCTTGTTATTAATTGCAGTTGTCATTGGCTTTGTCGCAGGCATTTATCCAGCGTTCGTGCTCTCGTCCTTTCAGCCGATTGCCGTGTTAAAAGGCAGGTTTGCCACAGGCACAAAAGGGCTTTTGTTGCGTAAGGGTCTGGTGATAGCACAATTCACTATTTCAGTTGCCTTGATAATCGGTACGATAGTGGTGTACAACCAGTTAACATTTATGCGCAACCAGGATCTTGGCTTCTCCAAAAGCCAGATGATGGTGCTTGATACACATGGCGACGAACACAACCGGGCGCTTAACAACGAAATAGCCAATATTCACGGTGTTATATCAACGGCCATGTCGTCGTCCGTTCCCGGTCAGGGTGCAATGGATGCCCTGTCGCAGTTGGAGAACAGCCACGGTGATATGCAAACCACCGGCGTTGATTTGTACTTTGTGGATTATAACTATATACCACAGTACAAAATAAAGATTATTGCCGGCAGGGCTTTTTCAAAAGACTACGGAAGCGACACCACGCAGGCGATGATGTTAAACGAAGCTGCCGTAAGAATGCTTGGATACGCTTCGCCACAGCAGGCAGTCGGGCGGCGATTCTCGCAATGGGGCAGGCAGGGAAAAATAATAGGCGTGATAAAGGATTTTCATTACCGTGGCCTGCAGGAAAACATAAAGCCGCTAAGCATGCGCATTGAACCCGGCGGGGTTGACCAGATAAGCATAAACCTTGCAGGTCAAAATATGGCCGCCACCATCGCCGCCATCCAAAGCAAATGGGAAAGAATTATACCTTACCGCCCTTTTAACTATTATTTTGTTGACGAAGCATTTGACAAGCTTTACCGGGCCGAGGACAGGTTTGGCAACCTCTTTTTCAATTTCGCTGTTTTGGCTATTTTCATATCAAGCCTTGGCTTGCTGGGGCTTGCATCGTACAGCACCGTACAGCGCACGAAGGAGATAGGCGTGCGTAAAGTAATGGGCGCCAGCGTGGGCAACATCACCGTGTTGCTTTCAAAAGAGTTTGTAAAACTGGTTTTAGTAGCCGTCATCATAGCATCCCCCGTTGCTTGGTGGGGCATGGCGCAGTGGTTGCAAAGCTTTGCTTACCGTATAAATATATCATGGTGGGTATTCGCCACCGCAGGTGTGCTTGCTTTATTTATTGCCTTGGCAACAATTAGCTTTCAGGCCATAAAGGCGGCGCTGATGAACCCAGTGAAGAGTTTGAGGACGGAATGAGGGTGGTGAGTGGTGAATGGTGAATGGTGAATAGTGAAGAACGACAGGGGCTGCCCCCAAATTCTTAATTCGTTGGAGAAAAAATACAGATAGATTATTTTTTGCGATGCCTGAATATTTTTTCACTTTATTATTATGCAACAAGCGGACTAAACAGCATTATTTGCCGGAATTGTTTAATTTGGTAACGTAAACCCAAAACTAACGTTACATGCTTAAAAACTACATGGTTATTGCATGGAGAAATTTATTGAAAAATAAAATATTCTCCTTTATTAATATTACGGGCCTTGCCATTGGCCTCGCCTGCTTTTTGCTTATCGCATTGTTTGTGCTTGACGAGCTTAGTTACGACAAGTACAACGAAAAGGCCGGCCAGATTTACCGTATAAATGCCAGGATAAAATTTGGCGGTGCCGACCAGACCAACCCTTTGTCGTCGGACATGATGGGGGAAGTGCTAAAAAAAGATTATCCCGAGGTAGAAAATTATGTGCGCCTGTACAATGCCAACGGCGACAAACTTATTAAAAAGGGCAACGACTATATTAACGAGCACAATGTTGTGCATGCCGATTCCACGCTGTTTGATGTATTCACCCTGCCGGTTATTGCAGGCGATGCCAAAACAGCATTAAACGCACCCAATACTGTTGTAATTACAGAGAAAATTGCAAACAAGTACTTCGGATCTAATGATGCTGTTGGCAAAACAATGGAAACCAACGACAATACTCGCACTACATACAAGGTTACTGCCGTAATAAAAAATATTCCGCAAAACTCACATTTCAATTTTGACTTTTTCTTCTCTATAAAGAATGTTGATTACAGCTGGGGATCCTTTATCTATAATAATTTTCATACATACCTGTTGCTAAAAAAGGGGACAGATTACAAGGCTTTTGAAAAGAATTTCACGCAATATGAAGACAAATATGTGCTGCCGCAGGCAAAACAATTTATGCACATAAAAAGCATGGCCGATTTTAGAAGCGCAGGCAATATACTGGAGTATTCATTAATGCCCCTTACACAGGTGCACCTGTACTCCGATATGCAAAATGAGTTTCTGCCGCCCGGCAACATACAGTTCGTTTATATATTTTCAGCAGTGGCGCTGTTTATTTTAGTAATAGCCTGCATAAACTTTATGAACCTTACCACGGCGCGCTCAGCAAAACGCGCAAAAGAGGTGGGCATAAGAAAGGTGCTTGGCACGGAGCGCAAGGAACTGATAGCGCAGTTTCTGTTGGAATCAATATTTATGGTCATTCTGTCCATGCTTATCGCCATTGGTATTGCCTGGCTTGTATTACCTCTGTTTAATGATGTTGCGGCTAAAAACATGGCGCTGTCAAGTTTATTCTCGCCAATTATATTACCGCTGCTAGTTGCCCTGCCATTCGGTGTTGGCCTGCTTGCCGGCAGCTATCCTGCTTTTTTTCTTTCGGCGTTCAGGCCTATTGAAGTATTAAAGGGCAAATTAAAGTTAAGCGGTGGCGGTTTACGAAGCGGGCTTGTAGTGTTCCAGTTTTTTGCATCAATCGTGCTCATCATAGGTGCGACTATTATTTATAGGCAATTGCATTATATTCAAACAAAAAACGTTGGCTTTAACAAAAACGAAGTATTGATAATAAACGGCACAGGCGCTTTAAATGATGTATATGCTTTTAAAAACGCCGTTACAAAAATAGCGGGTGTGCAAAGCGGCACCATCAGCGGTTTTCTTCCCGTGTCATCATCCATGAGAAACGACAATATTTTCTCAAAAGAACCTTCAATGGATGTTAAAAACGGGTTTGACATGCAGATGTGGCGCGTTGACTACGATTATATCAACACCATGGGTATGCAATTGGTAAAAGGCCGGAATTTTTCAAATAGTTATGGTAGCGATTCAAACGCCGTTATCATAAATGAAACCACCGCAAAAATACTTGGCTACAATAACCCAATAGGCAAAAAGCTTTATAAGACTTCTTCAAAAGCAAAAGGCGATCATGAGATTATAGGCGTGGTAAAAAATTTCAACTACGAATCTCTAAAACAAACCGTTGGCCCGCTTTGTTTTTTTCCGGGTAAAAGCACTGGCCTTACAAGTTTTAAAGTAAGCACGGCAAATCTGCCAATGATAATGAAAGAGGTTGAAAGCTGTTGGAAAGCTATGGCCCCGGGCATCCCCTACAGCTTCCGCTTTTTAGATGATTCATTTAACGACATGTACAAAGATGAGCAACGCATCGGCAAAATAGTGCTAATATTTTCTGTACTGGCCATCCTAATTGCTTGCTTAGGTTTATTCGGATTATCAACTTTTATTGCAGAGCAGCGCACGAAAGAAATTGGCATACGCAAAGTATTGGGCGCAAGTGTGCAAAGCATTGTTGAATTAATATCCAAAGAGTTTTTGATTTTGGTAGCCATTGCATTTATAATTGCTGCGCCGACCGCGTGGTGGGCGATGAACAAATGGCTTGCTGATTTTGCATACCGCATAAATATTGAATGGTGGGTGTTTGCACTGGCTGGTGTTGTTGCATTTGGCATAGCCCTTGCCACAATGAGCTACCAAGCGATAAAAACAGCATTGATGAACCCCGTGAAAAGCTTGAGGATGGAATGATGATGGTGAGTGGCGTGGGATGATAGAACGCCCGTCCGAACGGTCATCCGGGCGGGCAGATTATCTGGATGGAATGGATAAAAGGGATTTAATTTTTATCTGCGTTAATCCTGATAACCTTGATAATCTGCGTTCCATCATTCGCACAACCTGAAACCAGTAACAAGAAACCTGTAAACTGGCTTTATATGTTTAAAAACTATTTTAAAACTGCTTTCCGCAATCTTTGGAAAGAAAAGGTTTCCACGGTAATAAATCTTGCTGGCTTGGCGACAGGAATGGCCTGCTGCATGCTTATCGTGGTGTACATTAAAGATGAACTGGACTTTAATACCTTTAACACCAACCTGCCCAATATTTACAACCTTAACTGGATAACCAAAAATGCTGGGCAAACAACCGTCGAGGCAACCACGCCCATCGTTTTGTCACCCGTTATCTCACCTAAAATTGCCGGCATACAATACGCAGCAAGAATGTACCAGCGCAGTGGTGAAATGCAGGCAACGAGTAATGTAAATAATCACACCGATATAAAACGTTTTCAGGAACAAAATGTTTTTTTCGCAGATGGCAGCCTGTTTAACATTTTCACCATACCATTTATTAGGGGCAATGCAAATAATTCAATTCAAGCTCTCAACACCGTTGTTATGACGGATGAAATGGCGGCAAAATATTTTGGCAATACAAACCCGGTTGGCAAGACATTGCTGTTCGAAAACAAACAGCCCTTGCTGGTAAGCGCAGTGGTAAAAAAAATGCCGGACAACTCCGATATAAAGTTTGATTTTTTAGTATCGTTCGAAACATTGTTTGCGGTTGAAATTAAAAGTACAGGCGACTTTTTAAAAAATGACTGGACGATCAACCCGGCAAGCACTTATTTTCTATTAAAGCCAAGACAAGACATTCGCTCTATTGAGCACCAATTGAACGCGCAACTGAAAATAAACGGCAATAACCGCAACAGGGAAATGAATGCGTTAGCCTTGCAGCCTCTGCGCAACATGCATTTGTATGCCGCAAATGTTATAAGCAACCCCAGCGCAAGCAGCATAACCTACATATATATATTTGCTGGCATTGCGCTGCTTATTTTGTTTATAGCCAACATAAATTTTATCAATCTCTCCGTGGCGCGTTCGGTGTCGCGCGCAAGGGAAGTAGGCATGCGCAAAGTAATGGGTGCAAGCCGGCGGCAGTTGGTCGTTCAGTTTATTGGAGAAACATTGCTGGTATGCCTTGCGGCATTTATAATTGCTTTTGCATTGGCCGCATCTGGCCTGCCAGTGCTAAACCAACTCACCAACAAGCAATTGCCTTGGCAGGTATTTTTTAGTTTGCAAAACTGTTTACTGTTTGGCGGCATTTTTTTTCTTACAGGCATATTCGCAGGCATGTACCCGGCGTTTTTTATAACACGTTTCAGCCCCGCCATTTCAATAAAAGGAAAGAGTGGCGACAAGCAAGAGCGCAACACCGTGCGCAAGGCGTTGCTGGTGGCACAATTTACCATTTCCATCGTGCTGATTATCGGTGCCATGGTAATATGGCAACAGTTGCAATACCTGCGTGACAAGCCATTGGGTTTTCAAAAACAGCAAATGCTGGTGGTACCCGTTTTCGGTAGCGGCACGTCATCCGGCCTTGGTAACGGCGTGGATGGCGCCATGCGTAAACGGATGAATGCTTTTGTGAACGAGCTTACCCGCAACAGTAAAATAAAAGCTGTTACGGCGGCGTCGGCCATGCCGGGCCAAGGTTATATAATGGGGCTTGTGGTTCCGCAAGGCCGCAGCGACCGTGACAATATTTTCGTTCCCTGGGTATCTGTTGACTACAACTTTTTAGAGGCATTTAATATTCCGCTGGTTGCGGGCAGGGGTTTCTCCAAAAGCACAGGCACGGATCATTTGTCTGCATTTATCTTAAATGAGTCTGCGGTACGTTCCTTTGGCTGGAAAAGCCCGCAGGATGCCATTGGCAAGGCAATGATACGTGGAGACCAGCAAAACGGCAAGAAGGGGCAGGTAATAGGCGTTATAAAAGATTTTGATTTTAATACGCTCGACCAGCCGATGGCTCCATTGATTATGGATGTTAATGCACCACGGTTTACACAGTTTGCTGTCAACGTGCAAGCAGACCACCTGCCATCAACCGTTGAATATGTAAGACAAACTTGGAGCCAGATGTTCCCCGAGCGTGTTTTTGAATACAGTTTTCTTGACAACGACATTGACAAACTTTACAACGACAAAGAGAACCTTGGCCGCATCATAGAATATTTTGCATTAGCAGCAATACTGTTATCGTGTTGTGGTTTGTATTGCCTCGCCTCTTTCTTGTCTGTACAACGCACCAAAGAAATCGGTATTCGTAAAGTGCTTGGGGCAACAGTTGCGGGCATCTTTTCGTTATTGTCCGGGGATTATTTAAAACTCGTATTTATTGCCTGTGTTATTGCCATACCAGCAGCCTGGTATATCATGGGCCGGTGGCTGCAAGATTTTGCATACCGCATTGCTATCTCGTGGTGGATATTTGCATGCGCAGGATTATTGGTTATGCTTGTCGCCATAATAACGGTGAGCTACCAGGCAATAAAAGCAGCGTTGATGAACCCGGTGAAGAGTTTGAGGGCGGAGTGAGAGCGTGAATCGTGAAAGGAGTAGCATGATGGAACGCTGATTTTTAGGATTTGATGGATTTACGCAGATAAAATTAAGTCCATGTTATCCGGTCCATTAAGATAAACAATTTCCAACCATTCGCAATAGAGCTGCCTGTAGATGAAGCAATATCAAAAAATATTTCACCGTTCATGTAAAATAATACAAGGGTTGTAACCTTTAAAATATTTTGCACGTATTCAACAAAAACACTGACTGCATATGTTTACAAACTATGTAAAAACAACTTTCCGCAATCTCTGGAAAAACAGGGGTTACAGCTTTTTAAACATTTTTGGCCTTGGCGTGGGCATTGCCTGCGCGGCACTTATATTTTTGTGGGTGGAAGACGAACTTACCTACAACCATTATTTTCCCAATAGCCAAAACCTTTACAAAATTAAGGATGCCCAAACTTACGACGGCATTACATACACGTTTGACGCCACGCCGGGGCCGCTAGCGCAGGGCATGAAACTTGACATACCCGGCATAAAAACAACGGCAAGAACCACATGGGGCGACGAGGAGCTTTTTGCATTGAATGATAAAAACATTTACGAACAGGGGATGTATGTTGACTCTGGCTTTTTAAAAATGTTCGGGTTGCAGTTCACAAGGGGCAATGCGGCCACGGCTTTCGGCCAACTGTACACCTTGGTGGTGTCGGAAAAGATGGCGAAGAAGTATTTTAACAGCACGGATGTTATCGGCAAAACACTAAAGGTGGGCAACGACAAAAACTATGTTATCACCGGCGTTATAAAAGACCTTCCGGATAATGTTTCTTTTAATTTTGATTGGCTGGCACCGTTTAAAATATATGAAAACGACAACAAATGGCTACAAGGGTGGGGCAGCAACGGCATACGGACTTTTGTGGAAGTAGAGCCCAATGCCAATGTTGCATCCATCAACAAAAAAACTGCACGATTATGTGGGTACCAAACAGCAGGGGGCCATCGCCAAAATGTCAATCTATCCCATGGGGCGCTGGCGGTTGTACGACAGTTTTGACAACAGCGGCAAAGAAAGAGAAGGCAGGATAAAATACGTAAACCTGTTCAGCTTAATTGCCTGGGTTATTTTAATAATTGCCTGCATCAACTTTATGAACCTGTCCACCGCACGGTCGGAGCAACGTGCAAGGGAGGTGGGTGTGCGCAAAGTGCTGGGTGCTGGCAAATTTAAACTTATCGGGCAGTTTATAGGCGAATCGCTGTTCATGTCGTTCCTTTCAACCGTACTCGCAGTGCTTTTTGTGCTTATTGTCCTTGGCGCGTTTAACGGTCTTGTACAAAAACAATTGAAGCTGGACATACTTAACCCTGTTCACGCAGGCGGATTAATAGCCATTGCGTTAATATGCGGGCTTGTTGCCGGCAGCTATCCTGCCTTTTACCTTTCGGCATTCAAGCCAGTGCAGGTGCTTAAGGGCATAAGGCTTAAAGCCTCCGGCGGGGCAGGCCTTATACGCAAGGGGCTGGTGATACTGCAGTTTACCGTATCGGTAATGCTCATCATTTGCACCGTTATTATTTACAGTCAGATACAGCACACCAAAAACAGGAACCTCGGCTACGATAAAAACAATTTGGTGTACACCGGTTTGCAGGCAAAGATGAAGGAACATTTTAACGCCTTAAAAGGCGACTTGCTGCATACAGGCACTATACAAAACGCCTGCCTCAGCTCGCAAACGGTGTTACAACTGGGCAGCAACACGGGCGGGTTTGACTGGCCCGGCAAGGACCCCAACAAACAATTGCTGGTGAGCATTGACTACGTAAGCCCCGAATTTGTTTCAACTATGGGCATGCACATAAACACAGGCCGGGATTTTTACCAAGGTTCCCTTACCGACAGCAATAATGTTATTATAAACGAGGCGTTTGCAAAAGCGATACACGCCAAAAATATCGACGGCACCATTATTACAAACGGCAACGACAAATTTACTATTGTTGGTGTAATTGATGATTTTGTTGCCAACAACGTGTACGCCTCAGCCGACCCGCTGATAATCTTCTGCCAGCCAAAGTATGCCAATGTGTTAACGGTGCGTTTTAAACCCGCCGCCGACCTTAAAAACGGCCTGGCGGGCTTTGAAAATGTAATTAAGAAAAACAACCCCGGCTTCCCCGTTGAGTATAAGTTTGTTGACGCGGAGTTTGCGCAATATTTTAAAGCGGAAACCCTTATAGGCACGCTGGCGGGCATTTTTGCAAGCCTTGCGGTGGTTATATCATGCCTCGGTTTGTTTGGCCTGGCAGCGTATACGGCAGAAAGAAGGACTAAAGAAATAGGCATACGCAAAGTATTGGGCGCTTCCGCACAAGGGATGGCGGCATTATTGTCAAGGGAGTTTGTGGTGCTGGTGATTATTTCCTGCATTATAGCATTCCCCTTGTCGTGGATGATTATGAATAACTGGCTGCAGAGTTATACCTACAGGGTTGCCATTGGCTGGTGGATATTTGCGCTGGCCGGTTTTGCAGCCGTTTTTATTGCGTTGCTTACCGTTAGTTACCAAGCCATTAAAGCTGCGCTAATGAACCCGGTGAAGAGTTTGAGAACGGAATGAGGAGCTGAATCATAAATGGCGAAATACGGCGGATGATAAAAGCGGAACCATTCCCGTCTGGTCAATCTATGTTTTTCTCGTCGTCGTTCTTCGCGGTTGTTGGTGTGTTCACAAACAGCGATTTTATACGATATAAAGCAACGCGGTAGAAACTTTGTTGGTGAAAACACCAACAAAGGCGAAGAACAATTTATTACTGTACAAATTATTGAGTAGTAGCACAATGTTCAAACAGTTCACGTGTGCGACGCCCGTCCGAACGGTCAGCCGGGCGGGCAAGAAAAGTTCAATAGCATTCCAACAGCCGGCAACACAAAAGCAAAAATACATAACGCTCAACCTTTATTTTTTCAACCGCGTAACTTTTTTAGCTGCGCATCGTTGCATGGATATAAAACCATGCCATGCTAAAAAATTATATTAAAACTGCGCTGCGCAACCTGTGGAAGAATAAAGGCTTTTCGGCCATCAATATCGTAGGCCTTGCAACTGGCGTGGCAACCTGCCTGGTTATTTTGTTGTATGTAATAGACGAACTGAGCTACGACAAGTATAACATAAATGCAAACAGGATATATCGCATAGATGAAGAAGTACAATTTGGTGACAACCATTACGATGGCACCGAGGTACCCCCGCTAATGGGGCCGGTGTTTGCAAAAAGCTTTCCGCAAATTGAGCACTATGCGAGGTTTAGGGGCCGCGGCGGCCTTACCGTTAGAAAAGGAAACGAGAAATTTAAAGAAGACAAAGTAATATTTGCTGACAGTACTTTATTTAGCGTGTTCACGCTGCCATTTATTGACGGCGACCCGAAAACAGCGTTAAAAAACCCCAACTCCTTGGTGATAACAGCCACCACAGCCAAAAAATATTTTAACACCACCAACGCCGTGGGTAAGATATTAGAGGCTGATGATAAAACCTACAAAATAACCGGTGTTATAAAGGACATACCCGAGCAATCGCATTTTAACTTTGATTTTTTTGTGCCGCTTGCCGAAGACGGGGGCAGCAATGATGACAATTGGCTTAGCAACAATTACCAAACATATTTAGTATTACGCCCAGGCTCCGATATCAACAGCCTTGCCGCTGAATTCAATAAATCGTTTGATACATATGTGGCGCCCATTTTAAAAAGCGTGATTAACCTTAACATCGACGATTTTAAAAAAGGCGGCGGCTATATAAGGGTAAGCTTGATGCCGCTTACTCAAATACACTTGCACTCAAACAAGCAGGACGAACTGGGCATAAACGGCAACATAGAATACGTGTATATATTTTCTGCCATTGCCATTTTTATTTTGTTGATAGCCTGTGTAAATTTTATGAATCTTTCCACTGCCCGCTCCGCTAACCGTGCAAAGGAGGTGGGGGTGCGCAAGGTGTTGGGCTCGCTGCGAAGCAATTTAATCGGGCAGTTTCTTACAGAGTCATTGCTTATCAGCCTTATCTCGTTCATTCTTGCCATCGGGCTTGCATTTTTGATGCTGCGCTTGTTTAACAATCTTGCGCAAAAAAACATGAGTGCCCTCGCATTGTTTAGCCCGGTTATGCTTGTGGCCATATTTGTATTGATGATTGTGGTAGGTTTGCTGGCTGGCAGCTACCCTGCTTTTTACTTGTCGGCCTTCCAGCCGATAGACGTTTTAAAAGGCAAGCTGGCAAAGGGTTTTAAGGGTTCGTTCCTGCGCAATTCGCTGGTTGTTTTCCAATTCTCTATCTCGATTGTGCTTATGGCGGCCGCCTCGTTTAA
>Ga0207091_1018_pt1 | contig 38644 bp, 35 predicted proteins | sample Alteio_BWMinHeat_47_FD_153534 | JGI IMG/M metagenome (GOLD analysis project Ga0207091, IMG submission 153534) | Enriched cells from forest soil in Barre Woods Harvard Forest LTER site, Petersham, Massachusetts, United States -... | ecosystem: Environmental > Terrestrial > Soil > Temperate forest >... | reverse complement strand
TGCCAGAGTTGAGTGCTTTCGATCGTTTTAGGCGTGGGTTGTGCTTGGGGGATCCAAGAGAGGCCCCACGCGATGAGGAAGAGGGGGAGGGCCAGGCGCCATACATGCAAAGAAGGACGCTTATGATGTTTAATCCAAAAGAGAGAAAGTGCGATAAGAGCGAGGATGCTGCTGACGCCTACTGTCCAAAGAGGTAAATGGAAGCTTAAGACCCAGCCAATCCAAAGGGCTGTGAGGGCCAAGAAAATCCCCAGAATTTTTTGCATCCAGACCATCCATGCCCCGGGCTTTGGGAGAAGAATGAAGCGCGCGGGGAGGGATGCTACCAGAAAATAAGGAGAGGCAAATCCTAAGCCAAGGCAGAGAAAGACGAGGAGGATATCGCTTGGCTCTCGGGCGAGGGCGAAGCTTAAGGCCGTTCCCACAAAAGGGGCTGAGCAGGGGGTGGCCAGGAGGGTTGCGAATACACCAGAGAGGAAGTCTTTGACATGTCCTTTTCCTTCGTGGCTGACAAAGAAATTGCCAAGGCCTGCAGGAAGGTCGATTTCAAAAACTCCCCAGAGGCTGGCGGTAAAGGCCACGAGCACGAGGAACACAAATAAAAGGAAATGGGGATTTTGAAAATGGATGCCCCACCCAAAGGCTTCTCCTGATTCTTTCAGGAGAATGGTTAAACACGCGAGCAGTAAGAAGGACGTGATAATCCCCAGGCCGGTCAGAAAAAATCCTCTTTTCGCTTGAGCACGGTGGTTTTTTTTCGAGTGTTTGATGAGGGACATGACTTTGAGAGAGAGGACGGGGAGGACACACGGCATTACGTTCAAGATGAGCCCTCCCAGCAGGGCAATGATCAGAAGCGTTATCAGGGGCGTCTCATTTTTCGGGAGCTGAAACAGAGGATCGGCAGCATCTCCGGGGTTGATCACAAGCGACAGGGGAAGATTCAACGGAACGCAGACATCGGAACAGGCCAAAAGGGACACGTTGATCTTGAGGACAATGGGCTTTGTCTTATCCGTTGGCGTGAGAGCCAGGGGGATAAGCGTTGTGCCTTTATAGACATAGGAGGGTTGACCTTGCACTTTTGTTTTATGGGAGGGGGGCCACTGACTCTCCACATGTCTGATGTTTTCCGACTTTTCCCATTGGAGAGAAGGAGGGAATCCAGCGCTTTCTTCCCCTTCAGGAGCCGGTGCATAGACATGCCACTTTTCAGGAATATCGATCTTTAAGCCTGCTTGTGTTTTTCCTGCAGAGGAGCCTCCCTTGATGAGGGTGAGGTGGACAGGGGAAGCTGCATAAGCGGTTGATATAAAGACGAGGCAAAGGCCCAAGAATGCTCTTTGGAAAGCGTGAATAAGGAAATTTCTCATGAGGTCCTTTAATCTTATCCATTCATTTGGAAAGCACTCTAGCATAGCATGCGAAAAAATTGAAGATGGGTAAAAAAAATGAAATTTTTTACGCTATCTTGTTTGACTTTTTTTGAAAGGCGCTCTAGGTTCTCTTTAAACACCTAGATCCTGGGGAATAATAAGAATGATCTTAAGGAAACGACTGATTTGTGCCATGCTGACGGGCGTTTGTGCTGTTGCAGGTTGTGATACGGCCCCGCCCCCTCCGCCTGCAATTTCGGCAAAAGCGCCTCTTGCTTCCTTAGGATCGAAGAAGACCGTGAGCCCGCCGATTGTCTATGCTTTTCAGCTTATCAAAGAGGAAAAATATAAGGACGCCTCTCGTTTTCTCAATATTGCCCTTCAAAACCAACCTAAAAACCCGATCTTTCATATCTTGAATGCCATGGTTTATGAGAAGCTTGCGGTAACGTCGGACGACTCTCAATTGGAATTGGCCGCTGTGGGATATCGCAATGCTTTAAATATTGAGCCCTCAAATATATTTGCGATCAAGCAATTGGCGATGCTGAAAGCACAACGGAAAGAATATGGCGAAGCTCAGGAGCTCTTGGCGAATGCGCTTCTTATGCGACCCAAGGATCCTGATCTCTTACATGAACTCGCCTCGGCTTCCTACTATGCGTATGATATTAAGACGGCGCTCTCTGCCATTGCGCAAGCAGAAAAATTAAAGCCGCAAGACCCCCTGGTACATCGGTCTGCGGCGATGATTCATGCGTCTGTTGGAAACTTTCCAGTGGCTAAGAAGCATTTTGAGATTTTTAAAAAGCAAGTGGGCGAGGATGTGGGGGTCGACCATGTTGCCGCACGCCTTGAGGATTGGACATCTCTTTATCAGAGTGGCCGTCTCTCACCGACCCTTGCGGATGCGCCTGGTAAGGGAGGTGATAACGCCCTTGAACCCAAGGCGATCGCGAATTTTCTGCTCGGTTCAGACAAGAGCAATGCAGGCGTTAAAAGTAAGGCGGAAGAGGTTTTAGAAAGTCCTCTTGGTGGCCCGGGGGCACCTACCGTTGCAGATCCTCAAATTATTGTGGATTGTTATCTCCTGCGTATTCAGGAAGATGCGTCGACAACGAAGGGTGTTAACCTCATGTCAAACCTGTACATGAGTCTTAACCCAGGGTCCTATCTCCGGTATTTTGGGAACGCAATGGCGACGGCGCAGCCCGGGGGGACGGCGTTGGGTCCTACCATTTCTAATCTTGGCGGTGTGTCATCCCAAAGCCCTGCTCAGCCTGCGCCGACTGCGGCATTTGCGCAGACAAGTACAGGTGTTGGGAACTTTAGCGGTAATATCTTCACGGCAGGTTTGACATGGAGCGCTTTGAACTACAGTATGAATATTGCGCAAGCATCGGATGAGCGAACAGAAGTTGTGAGCCGGCCTTCGCTCATGACCTTCCTTAAAAAACAATCGGTCTTTTTTTCAGGTCGAGAATTTGTAACCGGTATGTCGGGACAGTATGGTGGTTCGCTCGTGAAATATCCCGTAGGCACAACGATGGTTGTGACGCCCCAGAAACTGGAAGATGACATGGTGACCCTCACCATTACGATTGAAGGAAGCATCATCTTACAGTCTGACCAAGGAGCAGGAACGCTTAATCTTTATCAGTCAACCATACAAGTTCTTAAAAGTCGTATCGATACCCAAGTCAAAATGCGTCTTGGGGATACCCTTATGTTGGGAGGGATGTATGAACGTACCGAAGATGATCTCAAGTCAGGTGTTCCTGGATTGCGAGATATCCCTGTTGTCCAATATTTCTTTTCAACAGACAAAACCATCTCGTCGCGTCGATCGATTGTTGTGATGCTTACGCCTCGGTCGCCGAATATTGTGCGCGCAGCTGTTGAGCGTGCGATGCAGCGTGGCCCTCAGCCTTGTTTGAATGAGCTCATGCTACGGAAACCCGATTGGTTTAACTCGATTCCGAACATGGTTCCGCTCTTTCAATATATATCGGCCTCTCCTGTTATTTATCATGAATACCGTTCTGGGGATCTTTTGCCGCCAAGTTGGGCATGGCAACCCTCAATTGTTGATAAACTGTCTGAATTGGAAGGCTTCTTGTATTTTTAGGGGGGATGTAAATTATGAAACGTCTTTGGGTACTTTCCTTAGCCTGTTTGACAGGTTGTGCTTATCTGTTGGAGGGGGAGGCGCCGCGCGCCCTCTATACCTTAAAGAGTGATCCTGTGGTTGCTGCGCAGTCACGCACCCTCCCTGCGTTGACTGTTGATCTGCCCTTTAGTGATCTCAGTCTTGATACACCGCGCATTGCGGTGACCCCTTCCCTTTATCAGCGGGACTATCTTGCCGAGGGGGAGTGGTCTGACCGTTTGCCAAAGGCGGTGCAGGATGTTCTGATTGATAGCTTTTCCCAGCGATGGGGCGGAGAACGGGTCAATCGCAGCCTTCAGACAGATCAATTACTTCAAACGGATATTCAGGATTTTTCAGTGTATGGTCTTGGATCTTCAGCCCCTTACGTGCAGATCAAGCTTCTTTTCAAAGTGGTGGATTTCCCCAACCGGCGGGTTATTGCCTCTCACCTGTTTTGTGAAAAAGTCCCGGTTGTCCCTTGTAATTTTTATGGCATTGTGGTGGCCTTCAACAAGGGGATGAACTGTTTGGTGGGGAAGGCTGTGGTGTGGCGTGAGAAAGTTATCAGTCATCAGTGATCAGATCTGCTCTCGCAACACAAAGAACGTTAGCAGGTGCCTGACCTTAAGAAACTCTCATGTTTTCTAGGAATAAATCTAAAGCCAAGGGTGACGGGAGGATAACACAGGTTTTTGTTCTTGGAGTTTCGTTATTTAGGAGATCTGCTCACTGATGACTGACCATTGACCGCTTTCTGCTCAATGGCCTGGCGCGCTAAAGCATCTGCCCGCTCATTTTCTGGATGCCCTGTGTGGCCCCGGACCCACAGCCAGGTAATGGTGTGGTGTTGAGAAAGAGCATCAAGAATTTCCCATAAGTCTTTGTTTTTGACAGGCGCATTCGAGGACGAGCGCCAGTTTCTTTGTTTCCACCCAGGCAGCCATTTTGTGATGCCATCTTTGAGGTAGAGGCTGTCCGTATAGAGGGAGACATCCATGGGGCGGGTGAGGCTTTGCAATCCTTCAATGGCTGCTTGCATTTCCATGCGGTTGTTCGTTGTGGCAGGATCGTAGCCAAACAGTTCTTTTTCAACGCCTTGGTAGCGCAGGATCACGCCCCACCCGCCAGGGCCGGGGTTTCCTTGACAGGCGCCATCGGTATAAATTTCGACTTCTTTCATAGGAGACCTCTGTTGTTCCTGTCCTCCTCTTGTCATCCCCGGCTTAGGCTCTCTTAGCCCCGACTTGTCGGGGATTTAGAGAGCCTTGACCGGGGACCCAGGAACCAAGGTATGAAAGAATTTTTGGGCGGCTCTAGGTCCCGATCAAGAGCCTCTAAAAATTTGCGATGCAAATTAAGAGGCTCTAAGTCGGGGATGACACGTTTGGGTAGACGTGCCGAGTTATAAGGCATCAATGCCATAAATGAAACATCCTTGTCGAGCCCTTCCTTTTTCAGTAGATTGCAGGAAACGAAAGGAAGTTCTCATGATATGTGCTCAAGCTTTTAAAGTTTCTCTTGAAGAGGGAACGCCTTATTTTTGGTGTACATGTGGGCTTAGTCAAAGGGAACCCTTTTGCGATGGCAGTCATAAAGGCACGGGACTTAAGTCTCATTGTTTTACGGTGCCGGTTTCAGGGGAGGTGATCTTGTGTGGCTGTAAGCAAACAAAAACCCCTCCTTTTTGTGATGGAAGTCATGTGGAGGGTTAATCTGCGCTTTCTTGTTCCTTTTCTTGCAAGTATCCTCGTTGGGTGTGGTTCATCAACGAACCACCAGGAGGTGCCGTGCCCTCACACAGCCATTGTTGGAGAGCTTTCAAAAAGAGTTGATGCCTCAGGCGTGCGCACCGACATCGATAGTGTGCGCCCTGTGTGTCAGTGGGTTGATCATCGTCTTTATATGGATATGCGTTTGCGTATGACAAGTTTTCGAGAGACCTCCAAACACAACACCTCTTTGACGATTGCGCCCGTTTATGTGGTGGCGATCCTTAATGAGAAGGGAAATCTTCTCTCACGTACGCTTCATCAGGCAGAGATTACGTTTGAACCAGAGGAGGATACTGTGGTGTCCTTTCAACAATTGCAAGTCATGCTCGCGTCTGAAGATTGTTCAGTTTACGTGGGATTTGACTTGGATGAGAAGCAACTGAGAGCGCTTGAGAAAGAACGTGGCTCCGGGTGTGCGCGGCCATGACAAATCCCCACATTCTCTTGGTCGATGATGACGAACGGCTGCGGGAGCTTTTGTGTAAGTTTTTGATGGAGAACAATTTTTTTGTTTCCGCGGCCAGTGAGGCCTCTGAAGCACGTCAGCTCATGGATATCTTTCTTTTTGATCTGATCCTTCTTGATGTGATGATGCCGGGGGAGGATGGTTTTTCTCTCACGAACTCCATTCGGGCGGGTCCGATTGCTTACCGGGATGTGCCCATTCTTCTTTTGACGGCGATGGGGGAGACGGAAGATCGGGTGACGGGCCTTAGTTGTGGGGCCGATGATTATCTCGCCAAGCCTTTTGATCCCCGAGAGCTTCTTTTGCGGATTCAAGCGATTCTTAGGCGTCGTCAGACGACACGGGATACAGGTGTCCTTTCCATGGGAGAGGTTCACTATGATCTTCATGCGAATCGGTTGACGCGAGGGACGACGCCGATTCCGCTTACAACAGTTGAAAGTAACCTTCTGAAGATTTTTAGCCAATATCGGGGAAAGCCGCTTATGCGGGAGGATCTTGTGAGTGCTTATGAGGGGGAGCTCAATCCGCGCACCGTTGATGTGCAGATTACGCGCCTGAGGCGGAAAATTGAGGGGGATCCTAAGATCCCGCGGTACCTTCAAACCATCCGAGGGAAGGGCTATGTCCTGATTCCAGATTCATGATTCATCCCTTTAAAGCTCTTAAACAGTACCTGCCGGCGAGTCTCTTTGGACGGGCGCTTCTGATTTTAGTAGTTCCCATTGTCTTGATGGAGACCATCTCGGCCTATGTCTTCTTTGATCATCATTGGGATCGGGTGACACAGGAGCTCGCCAATAATATTGCAGGGGATGTGGCAACGCTCACGGACCTTTACACCCGCAATCCGGACCATCAAAATATTTATAAAGCCGTGGGTGGGACGCACCTTGAACTGAGGATGGAATTTATTCCGGGAGGTGAGATTCGTGAGCCCATTGCACGAAAATGGCGCAATAGTTTCTTGGACCTTGCCCTCAAAAAACAAATTTTTATTCCCTATACTTTTTCGATCACGCGCCACGACATTATTATTGAGGTGGGGGTTGATAAGGGCGTTTTGCAATTTATAACGCCGTGTAAACGGTTGTATAGTAAATCCTTCATGCTCTTTATTTTGTGGGTTGCGGGGACATCCACTTTTTTCCTCTGTATCTCGGTCATCTTTATGCACAATCAGGTGAAGCCCTTGCGGCGGCTTGCGATTGCTGCGGATCGTTTCGGGAAGGGGCGCCCCTTTGCCACTTTTAAATTGGAAGGGGCAATTGAGATTCGCAAAGTGGCGCGGGCGTTGATGACTATGAAAGAGCGTCTCCATCATCAACTGACCCAAAAAACAGAAATGCTGGCAGGTGTTTCCCATGATCTGCGGACGCCTTTGACGCGGATGCGCCTTCAGCTGGCGATGATGAAACCTTCCTCGGCTGTGGAAGGCCTCAAGCAAGACGTTGAAGAGATGAGTGCGATGATTGAAGGGTATCTTACCTTTGCAAAGGGAGAGGGGTTAGAAGAGCCGGTTGAGACCAATATGGGTGATTTGTGTCTTTCGGCCATTAAGGGACGCGCGGATCTTGACACGCAGGTGCATTATACGCCTCAAACGCTTCCCGTTATTTATGTGAGGCCGCAAGCTCTGAAACGCTGTCTGATGAATCTGATCAATAATGCTACCCGCTATGGGAATGAGGTTTGGATTGAGGTATCGCTGGAACAAGACGCCCTTATTATTTCGGTTGAAGATGATGGGCCGGGAATCCCTGAGGATAAAATCCGGGAAGTGTTTCAACCCTTCTTTCGGTTGGAAGGATCGCGCAATGTGGCCACAGGGGGGATTGGTCTGGGGCTCTCCATTGCACGGGATATCGCCCATGCCCACGGGGGGGATATTATTCTCTCTCCTTCCTTTTTGCACGGAGGATTAAAGGCAAGTTTGATTGTGCCGTTTTGAGATCAAATAATAATTTTTTACTTGCAATGTTATGTTTTGGTTATTATGTTTCTTTCGTTGATAGTTGTGCTTCTCTTTGAATGAGAGGGGCCGTTTTAAAAGGATTTATGTGATGACCAAAAAAACGCTTTTGTCTACAGTTTCAGTTCTTGCCTTGAGTGTGATTGTTTTTTCTCCTTATTCTCTCCTGGCTGCTTCTCAGTGGAGTGCACAAGAAAACTTGGACGAGTTGGAATTTTTAACCCCAGGGATGCAAGCGCGCATGAAAGCAGCGCCAGGGGCGTATGAAACAGCACAAGAAAAATTGATAACAGCAAAAGAAGCAGATAGAGAGCGCCTTACAGAAGACGCGCTCATGAAAAAAGACAACGCGGAAAGATTAAGGACCTTCGAGGAGGCTGTCAAAAAAGCGCAATCACAGGGCGAGATCGTGGCTTTATGGGCTGGGTTGTTAGAGGCAGAGTTTAAGGACGAAAAACTCAAACGAAGAAGACAGCAAGAAGCAAAAGAGAGAGCACTGCGCAATCCAATCGTAAAAGCATTGCGTGGAGAAAAATACGAAAGGAGAATGCGAGAAAAAGAGAGAGAAGAAACAAGAGAAAGAGAAGTAGAAGAAAGGAGAGCGGCAAGAGAAAGGGCAGCAGCACAAGCCGCGCGGGAAAGAGAAGAAAGAGAGGCGGCAATAGCCGCGATAGTCGCACGAGAAGACGCAGACCTAGAGGCGGCAAGAGCTGCACATGAGAGAGCAAAAGCCGCAGACGATAGAGCCAATGCAGACCTAAGGACAGCACAAGACGCACTCGAAAGAGCAAAAGATGCAGAAGAAGGCGCACTCGACAGAGAAAGAGCAGCACTACTAGCAATAAGTCAAAAAATAGACGAATTAAACGACGCAGCAAGAGCCACAACAATCGCCGCAGCAGGAGCTGCATTAAACAAAGCAACGGCAGATCTCAGAAGCCGATTCGATGCATCATACACAGAACAAGATGCACTCAAAGCCGAGAGAGCAATAGTCGCACACAGAGCCACATTGGAAGCATACAAAAGGGCCACAACGCCGCGGCATATGCTACCGGCTGAAGCATCTTCCTCTCGTTCTTTGGGGTCAGTTCCTGCAGACTCAGATCTGGCAGCGAAAAATGCTGAATTTGCAAACGCAAAGGCAGCATACAGGACAGCAAAAGAAAGAGTCGTCGCCCTACAAGAAGAACTCAGAGTCATAAGAACGAGAGTCGACAGCGAATGGTTTGTACGAGCAGAAGCAATGAGAAGAACAGAAGAAGCATTCACAGCTATAAGGGAAAGAGTCGAAAGAGCAAGAGCAGAAAGAGCAAGAGTAGCAGCAGCACAATAGTCAATGGCACTAGAAGAAATACCATAAAAAAACACTATAAAAACCCCACTTTTTGTGGGGTTTTTTCTTTTAACCATACGTCATCTTAAGGATGCGTGCGTCTTATGACCAGAAAGTATGCATCTGAAGGAATTTTTATGGCAATGGAAAATATTTGTGATATACCAATCACTTAGGCTTCTTGTAACCGCACCCCTCTCTGGGGTGGCTTTTTAAAAGGATTTATGTGATGACCCAGAAAACTCTTTTTTCAGCCCTTGCCCTCAGTATGCTCATCTGCTCTTCGTCTACTCTCTTGGCTTCTCATTTGTTGCTTGATCCAGAACATGTTTCTGTAGCGGCAGCAGCTCACTCAAGTGCAAAAACACAAGCAGAGCATCAAAAAAGAGCACCTCTAAGAATAAACGTAGAAGAGACGCCCGAAGACAGTCCGCAAGAAGATGAAGGGTGGCGGTCCCTAGCGGAGGCTCGTATGAGTGAGTGTTTGCAAGCAGAGAAAGCCTTAAGAGCTGCCTTAGAAGAGAAGCAACGTCAGCAAGAAGCCAGTCAGGAAGCAAAAGTGGGTAAAGACCGTAATGTCCATATTCCCATACAAGCTATGGGAGAACATGCTGAGATCCCAAAAAAAGCAGGAATACCGCAGGGGCTGTCATAGAAAGGCAAGAAGACTGGAGGTGAACCACCGCAGACTTGTGATTTTTCATCAAACCCCGCTTTTGGCGGGTTTTTTTTGTGCACCATGGTCCGCGCAAGGTCGCTTGCCTCCTATGTCCTGATATCGAGTGCCTTGGCCTGCACATGAAAACGACTCTTCTTAATAAATCACCCCTGTTTACAGAAAATTAAGATGATCGGCTTATAATTGGGGCAGTTTAATAGAACTTTCGTTAAGACTTAGGAATGAGAAAGTTTCTTGAACTGATATGACCCAAACTTATAATATGGAGAAAGATGATGAAAAACTTAACAACTTTACAAAGAATTTTAGGAGGAGCGATGCTCGCTCTTCTTTCTACCACAGCAGTTGAAGCTCAAACGCCACCAGCTGAAGCTCAAACGAAGCCGACGCTGGAGAGGAAGCCTGCTATGGCGATTGCGCATGATGATGCAGAAGATAAGAAGCCAATGTTGGAGAGGAAACCTGCTATGGCGATTGCGCATGATGATGCAGAAGATAAGAAGCCAATGTTGGAGAGGAAGCCTGCTATGGCGATTGCGCATGACGATGCAGAAGATAAGAAGCCGCCACTGCTCAGAAAACCTGCTATGGCTGTTGTTGCTGCCGAGGAGGCAGAAGAAAAAGCGGATGATAAAGCTAAGGTGGAAGAAGCAAAACAAGTGGAAAAAGCTGAGATAGCAGAAGCAAAGCAAGTTGAAAACGCTGAGATAGCAGAAGCAAAGCAAGTTGAAAAAGATCAGCTAGACGGCAAATAAGGCTGAATGATGCTGAAATCTTAATCGATAGCTGTGGAAGCTAACGTTAAACTTTGACTCAGCATTGAAGTGACCTGCCAAAATCTTAAATTGTCATCCTCGCTTTTGCAGGGATGGCAATTTTTTTGCGTGAGCCGATTGATCAGCCAAAAAATCCTATGCATTTCGGATGAATGTGGTATAACCGACCTCAATTCAACTCTTCTGCTATCTTTGGAATAGGATCATATGAAAATATTCGCTCAATTACTCGGTAAACTTTCTTCAGATATGGCGATTGACTTAGGAACGGCGAACACGCTTGTCTATGTTAAAGGGCAAGGCATTGTTCTGAATGAGCCTTCCGTTGTGGCCACTTATATTGGCCGCGACAAGAAGCATGTTTTGGCGGTGGGGGAGGAAGCCAAACTCATGGTTGGGCGGACGCCCGGGAATATCCAAGCGGTGCGACCTCTGAAAGATGGGGTGATTGCGGATTTTGAAGTGGCTGAGGAAATGATCAAATACTTTATGCACAAGGTGCATAAACGGCGGCGGTTTGTGAGCCCGCGGGTCATTATCTGTGTGCCTTCTGGGTCGACGGCGGTTGAACGGCGCGCCATTCAGGAATCGGCCGAAAGTGCAGGCGCGCGGAGTGTTTACCTGATCGAAGAACCCATGGCAGCAGCGATTGGCGCAGGCCTTCCTGTGACGGAACCAACGGGCTCGATGGTTGTCGATATTGGAGGTGGGACCACAGAAGTTGCCGTTTTGTCTTTGGGCGGTATCGTTTACTCCCGTTCCGTTCGTGTGGGAGGGGATAAGATGGATGAAGCGATTATTAGTTACATCCGTCGTAACCATAACCTTCTCATTGGTGAAGCCAGTGCGGAGCGTATTAAGAAAGGCATTGGATCGGCAATTCCGCCTGCGAAGGGCGAGGGGCGCACCATGGAAATTAAAGGGCGTGACCTTTTGCATGGGGTTCCTAAGGAAATTATCATTTCAGAAAAGCAAATTGCAGAAAGCCTTCATGAGCCGATGATGGCGATTGTGGAAGGTGTGAAGTTGGCGCTTGAGAATACGGCGCCTGAGCTTGCGGCGGATATTGTGGATCGTGGTATTGTGATGACGGGGGGAGGGTCTCTTTTGTCAAACATTGATGTTCTTTTACGAAATGTGACGGGCCTCCCGGTTATTGTTGCGGATGACGCTTTGTCCTGTGTGGCCCTTGGGACAGGGAAAGCACTTGATCTCATGGGGCATCATAAGAATGTCCTCATTACGGTTTAGGGGGCGGGAAGTGTGCCGTTTTTCATTCGTCACAAAGATCTAAAACCTGTTAAGCCCACGCCTAATCCTTATTCCTCTCGCTTGCCTTGGTGGCGGCAACATATGGGGCTTTGGCCCCTTTTATGCCTTCTGCTCTTGGGCGGCAGTTTTCAATTTTCTCCCCACTTTCATGCATTTGCGGAGCAGGTTTTTTTTGAGAAAGTGTCTTGGTTGGAAGGCGTTGTGGCGCGCCCTTTTCATGCGGTTGCCTCTCTTTTTGCGGAGGCTACGGCATTTCGTCAGGATATGGTTTCTTTACGCTCAGAAAATGAAGCCTTAAAGTGGAAAACGCAAGCTTTGAGCCGACTTCACGCTGAGAATGCTGCCTTGCGTCGCGCCCTTCATGTTCCGGATATTACGCCTTATCGCTCGATTGTTGTTCCCGTGCTTGCTACCCCATATGACGGACTCCATCATCTCTTTTTGGTGGGGAAAGGGAGTGCACAAGGTCTTATCAAAAATCAGGCCGTTATTGTGCCTGAGGGGGTCGTGGGACGGTTAGAGAAGGTGGGGCAGGAAGTTGCCCATGTGTTGCTGCTGAACGATCGGCGGTCAAGACTTCCTGTGATGACGGTGAGCTCGGAGCAAAAAGCGATTCTCGCAGGGGAGGGGGATGGGTTTCCTGTACTTGTGTATGTAAGCAATACACGCAACGTGAAACGGGGAGAACAGGTGGTGACTTCCGGTCTTGGCGGCATGTTTCCTGTGGGGCTTCCTGTGGGGATTGTTGAAGATGTTGTGAATGGAAAAATTCGGGTGAGGCCCTATGCCCCTTTTCAAAAACTTGACTGGGTCCATGTGCTGCAGCTCCCTGCGACAGGGGAGATCGGGCGTGCTTTAGAGGAGTGTCAGGGGTGAAGGTTTCCCAAGGTCTTCTCTCCTTTCTCGTGAAATGCCTCCCCACGGTGTGTATTGCTTTTCTGATCCTCTGTGGATGTTCGATGCAGATGGGGGGCGCGCCTCTTCTTCCTGTGCTTTATCTGATCCCTGTTTACTATTGGCTTGTTTTTCGGCCCACTTGGCTGCCGATCGTGAGTTTGCTGGGAATTGGATTTTTTTATGATGCCTTGATGGGAAGAGAGTTGGGCTTTTCGTCGGCGATCCTTCTCTTCAGCGCTTTAGGTCTTCCCTATGTGCGTGTTTTCATTACGCGTCATGTGTTTTATTTGATGTGGGGATTGTTTTGTGTGTATAGTCTCGTCGTCCTTTGCCTCTATGGACTGTCAGGGGGGATCCTTTTTCGATCGTGGATTTATGGCATTTCCTTGTATCCTCTGATCGCCTGGTGTCTCAGTCATTTTCATGTCCGATGTGACGCTTATGTCTGACAAAAGGAATGCTCAATTTTTATCGCGCATCTTTGTTATTGGCCTTTTGCAGGGGATATGCCTCCTCATTTTGGTGGGGCGGATGTATTATCTCCAGATTGTCCAAGGAAATTATTATCATCTTTTGGCAGAGGGGAACCGTGTGGCTACCCGGGCTCTGTTGCCTTCAAGGGGTGAGCTCTGTGATCGCCACGGCGTTCCTTTCGCTCAGAACACGACGACCTTCCGCCTTGTTTTTTTGATGGATAAGCGAGACAAGGTGGAAAAGACGCTGGAAGCTTTGTCGAAATTAATTGTTTTTTCAGATGAAGAAAAAGAAGAAGCACTTAAATCGACCCGTAAAAAACGGGGCCTTGATGCTGTTATTCTTAAAGAAAACCTTACCTGGGCGGAGGTCTCGACCATTGAGCTGCATGGCGCTGATTTGCCTGGCATTTCTGTTGAGGTTGGGGGAGTGCGTACCTATCCAGAGAAAAGTGTCGGGGCTCATGTGCTGGGATATGTTGCGGCTCCTTCTGAAGAAGAGCAGGAGGGGGATGAGGCTCTGGCCATTCCTGGAATGAAGGTGGGAAAGAATGGGCTGGAAAAACATTTTGAAAAGCGGTTGCGGGGGGTGCCCGGGTATAGTGCCTTTGAGGTGAATGCGCGCCGTAAAGTCGTGCGAGAGTTGGACCAAAAACCCAGTGCGCCGGGTCAGACGATCCGATTGACATTGGACGGAAATCTTCAGGCTTATGTTCAAGAGACCTTGGAAGCCCATCCCAGTGCGGCTGCCGTTGTGATGGATCTGCGCAATGGGGATATTCTCGCTCTTGCGTCGACCCCTTCTTTTGATCCGAATCTTTTTCCCCAAGGGATCAGCCATAAGGAATGGAATAAGCTCAGAGATAACGTTTATGTTCCGCTTACGAATAAAGCCCTTTCGGGTCGGTATCCTCCCGGATCCACGATTAAGCCGCTTGTGGCCTTGGCAGCGCTTCACGCGGGAGTGATTAATGCCAATACAACCGTTCATTGTCCGGGGTACATGTATGTGGGGACCCATAAATTTCATTGCATATGCAAGGAAGGGCACGGTCCTGTCAATGTTTCGCAAGCCCTTGCACGATCTTGTGATGTCTTTTTTTATGAGGTGGGAAAAAAGGTAGGGATTGATCGTCTTGCCGCAGTTTATCAAGATTTTGGTCTGGGGAGCGGAGGTCTCCCAGACTTTCCCTATCAAAAACGGGGTTTGGTGCCGACGAAAGCGTGGAAGCAGGAAAAGAAGGGCGAAAAATGGACCGTCAGCGATACGGTTCAAGCCAGCATTGGCCAGGGATATATGTTGGCAACGCCTCTTGAACTTGCGATTGTCATTGCCCGTCTTGTGGGAGGTACGCGCCTTATGCCACGGCTTGAGGGAATCCATGGGATGCTCTTTCCTCAGATGGACTATAAACGAGAGCATTTAGATCTTGTGTTGGGGGGCATGGGGGATGCTGCCAATATGCTAGGCGGGACGGCCTTCAGGTGGCGTATCCTTGATCCAGGATATGAAATGGGGGGGAAGACAGGGACCAGTCAGGTGCGGCGTATTACGCGCCAACAGCGGGCGCTGGGGCAAACGCGGACCTACCATTTGCCTTGGAAATATCGTGAACATGGTTTGTTTATGGCCTATGCACCGGTTCATGATCCACGCTATGTCGTTGCTGTTTTGATTGAGCATGCAGGGTCTTCAGGACCTGCGGTTCAAGTGGCACGGGATATTTTGCTTGAGGCGCAATTGATGGAAAAGGAAGCAGAGTTATGATTCTTAAATCTTTTTTTCAAAAAATGAAGCCTCTTAATTGGGGCATCGTCGGTCTCATTTTTGTGATTGCAGCCCTGGGGTGGGGGCTTCTTATTTCTGCAGCCGGGGGGGATATCTCCCCTTGGGCGTCTAAGCAGATTGTGCGATTTAGTATTGGTATCCTTATTATGGGAGGGGTGGCGCTGACGAATTTACGGTGGTGGCTCCAGTTTTCTTATATTTTTTACTGGATTTCCTTTGTGCTTTTGTGTGGTGTTGAGTGTATGGGCTTCATGGGCATGGGGGCAGAGCGGTGGATTGACCTCTATGTGATTCAACTGCAACCTTCTGAACTTATGAAAATTGCCCTTGTGATGGCGCTTGCGCGGTATTTCCATAGTCAATCACTTCCCCTGTCCCTCGCCAAAGTGTGGTTTCCAACCCTTCTCGTCCTCCTCCCTGTGTGTCTCGTGTTGCGCCAACCGGATTTAGGGACGGCAATGGTCCTTCTCCTGACAGGGGGCATGATGTTTTTCTTGGCAGGTGTTTCTTTGTGGTTTTTCGGCGTTGCTTTGATGGGGGCGGCTGCGAGTATCCCCCTTTTGTGGAATTTCCTCTATGACTACCAAAAAAATCGCATTCTGATTTTCTTTGACCCAGGGCAAGATGCCCTTGGGAAAGGATACCATATTAATCAATCAAAGATTGCTCTTGGATCTGGGGGATTATGGGGGAAGGGTTATATGCAAGGGACGCAAGCCTCCCTTGGGTTTTTACCGGAAAAGCAGACGGATTCCATTTTTACGCTTTTGTGTGAGGAATGGGGGTTTATGGGAGGGCTTTTCCTGATTGGCCTTTATGTGGTCCTTCTGATTGCTTGTTTTCGTATCATTCTTACGACTCAAAATGTGTTTGGGCGTTTTGTGGCCGCTGGCATCACGATCACCTTCTTCCTCTATGTCTTTATTAACATTGGTATGGTGATGGGCCTCTTGCCGGTTGTAGGTGTGCCTTTGCCCCTTGTGTCTTATGGGGGGACGGCCTTGCTGACGCTTCTCATGGGGTTTGGATTCTTGCTCAATGTGGGTGCGCACCGGACGGCAAAGCTGCCGCGATAACAGGAAGCAGAAAATAGGAATCAGGCAAAAAGCCCTTCCCGATTCCTGCCTCTTCAAAAGGCCACTCGCAAAATTTGAGCCCTCAAAAAATTTCTGTAAACTGAAGGCAGAACAGGAGGAAACTAAAATTTCCTGATTCCTGCTTTCTGATTCCTGAAACCCGGAGGATTATCTATGATTATCTATCGTCATGAAAAAGGCGCACCCCTTACATCTGAAGAAGTCGATGGCAATTTCCATGAGCTTGCAGCGCGTCTCAAGGCCCTTGAAGACCACCCTGGGATGGGAGAAGGGATTGGGAAGGTGCGTGTTCAAGGTCATCACATGACCCTCATTGGGACATTTGGAACAGATTTTGGGACGTTTTCTTTGCCCGTTCCCACCCTTGCTTTTCGGGGAGCTTGGCAACCTCAGACTCCTTATCGCAGGCTTGAGTTTGTGACGCATGCCTATGGGCTCTATGTTTGTGTGCACGATCACCAGAGCCAGACGTGGGAAGGGGAGAGGTGGCACGAGATGATAGCGCCGCCCCCACATTTATCTCCCCTTCTTTTATATGAAAAGGCTACCCTTCCGCCTCAGGCTCCTCTTGGAACACAAGCTCTTTTTCTGGATGAGAAGGGGGCGTCCTTGATCTTTTTTGAAGGAAAACGTTGGCATCGCCTTATCACAGGAGACCCCTTATGAATGCACAAGATCGCGATGTTTTAGCTCGCACCCTTTATGGGGAAGCGCGCGGGGAATATGCCCGCAGTGGGATTGCGGCTTTTATTGCCATTGGAAACGTGGTGATGAACCGGGTGCAGCGGGGAGGGTGGTATGGCCGCACGGTTGCGGAGGTGTGTTTGAAACCTCAGCAATTTTCTTGTTGGAATGAGGGGGATCCCAATCGATTCCTTCTCGACAAAGCGGATCTTGGCACCAATTCCCTCTTTCGCCTCATCACCACGGTGGTTGAAAATTTGGATTCTCAAAGGTGGCCCGACTTGACCGGTGGGTGCGACCATTACCATGCGGCTTCGTGTCATCCTTCTTGGGCCAAAGGACGCAATGTTCAAGTGCATCTTGGAAATCATCTTTTTTACCAGCTTGAAAAGAGGTTCTCATGACTTTTCCCTTGGTTGGTTTCGTCTCTGCGTTATCTGAATTTGCACCGATGATTGGGCGGTGGATCAACGGAGAGGAGGGGGCCAAGACAGCTCAAAAAGTTGCTCATATTGCTCAGACGGTGACAGGGGAGGGAGAGACGTCCAAAATTTTACAGGTGCTTCAATCAGATCCGCGCGTCCTTATCCAATTTCAACAAGAGATCCTCAAGCTGGATCAAGCGTTAGTGATGGAGGAATATAAAGATCGAGAAAGTGCCCGTCTGCGTGACATTGCCCTTGCTAATGCCGGACGCAGTAATTTTCGGGCAGATATTATGGTAATTGCGGCCGCCATGGGCCTGGTTTCTTGCCTGATGACAATTGCTCTGTATCGTAGCAGTCTTCCCGGAGAAGCCGTGGGGATTATTTCAACCGTGGCTGGTATTTTTGGATCCTGTCTTAAGGACGCCTATGCCTTTGAGTTTGGGTCCTCTCGCGGGAGTAAATTAAAGGATAGTCGGTTTTTTTTTGGGAAGTGAGAAAAATCACTCCTCTTTACGAAAAATTAAGATTGTCCGCGTATGCTCGGAGACAAGGCTATATGAGCCTTCTGTTGAAAGCCAGGAATGAAAAGGGCGATTGGGGAAGAACTCGTGAGCAGAAAGAAGATGTAACTAAATCTTAAACATGGAGAAAATGATGAAGAACATAACAACTTTACAAAAAATTCTAGGAGGAGCTTCACTCATTGCGGTTGCTCTTCTTACCACCACTACGCAAGTTAAAGCACAGGCAGATATAAGAGCAAGGGAAGAAGCGCTTTATAAAAAAGAACATGCTCAGGAGGCTTCTGGAACACCAGCATCTAATGCGACACCAGCATCTGATGCGACGCCAGCATCTACTGGAACGCCAGCATCTGCTGGGACACCAGAATCTACTGGAACGCCAGCGTCTACTCCTCCAGCACCGGCGGGTGAGACTGCTGCTGAAAAGACGGCTGATAAAGCTGATAAAAATCTTGTGAAAGCTCAAACGGCTGCTGATGCTGCTCATGCAAAGCTTGCGTCTGCTCAAACGGCTGCTACTTCTGCTGATGCAACGGCTACTTCTGCTGATGCAGCGGCTACTGCTAATCCTACTAACAAAGCTGATCAAAAGGCTAAGCAAAAGGCTGATAAAGCTAAGCAAAAGGCTGATAAAGCTCTTGCTAGCGCTAAAACTGCAGCTACTAAGGCTGATGAAAAGCTTGTGGCTGCTAAAGAGGCTGCTGCCAAGGCTGATAAAAAAGCTGGACGGACTCCTCACTAAAAAGATTGAAGCCGACCAAAAAGATGGACCAAGTGAGAATCTTTTCAAAAAGGTTCTCACTTGAGTCGCATATGCGAGTCTCATAGATACTGGGCTCACACACACAAAAGATTTTTACTTGAGAGAAGCTGAGAGTCCTGTTAGGATTCGTTTGTAAAAATTAATAATAAGAGGGCTATAATGCGCTTTCTCACACGTCTATCTCGCGTTTCTTTTTTCCCTCTTCGCACTCTTGGTTTTGCATCCACAGGTGCAAGCCCGATGATACTTTCCTGTTTGCTGTCTTGCCTGTGCGTCTTGTCCCCTGCGAGGGCTGATGCTCCTGCATCCGCAGCTCAGTCCGGGAAGGCACCTGCCGTTTCCTTACCTGTTGTTGCCCCGAAATCAGCTGTTACCCCGAAATCAACGGCGGCAAAACCTGCACAGCCAAAAAAACCTCAGGCTGTAACGTCAATGACAAATGCCGAAGCTGCGGCTACAGCTGCGGCTACAGCTGCTGCGGTTGCTAAAAAGGATGCAGAGGCAACAGAGGCTGCTGCCGCTGCTGCTGCAAAAGCTGCCGCTGCTGCAAAAGAAGCTGCAAAGCATGAGGCAGCTGTGGAAAAAGCGGAGAAAAAGTATCATGAGGCGCAATCAAAAGTGGACCTCATGCGTAAAAAACTTGAGGATACGACTGAGGAAAATAAAGCTCTCAAACAGGAAGTGAGAAAGGCCCAGATGATCTTTAAGAAGCATGGATTGTCTGTTTATGATATTTCTTCTCAACAAAGAGAAGCCTTTAAACTACCTCAAAAGCATGTCAGAGATCGACTGCGTCGCGAGAGAGAATCTCTGGAGAAGCTGGAGGAAAAACTTAAAATAGCTGCTGAAGAACTTGAAGACTTGACCCATCAGTCCGTTTCTTCTCTTGAACCCGTTGTGCCTGCAGAAGATGATAAGCAACCAGTGGATAAGCATCCTTCAGAGGGAGCGTCTGCTGACGCCAAGCCGGGCGCTGACAAATCTAACTCAGCTGCTGCCAAATCTAAGGATAAATCTCCTCCTCCTGCGGCTGCAGGCGCATAATGATTGTTGTAACGGGGGCGGCAGGCTTTATCGGATCAAATTTGGTCGCAAAGCTTGAAGAAAACGGCTTAGGGCCTCTTGTTGTCTGCGATACCCTCGGGTCTGACGAACGGTGGCAAAACCTCAAGCGTCGTGCCATTGTGGATCTCATTTCTCCTGAAGATTTAAAGCCTTTTCTTGAGCGGCATGGGCACGATGTTCAGATGATCTATCATTTGGGCGCCAATAGTTCGACCACGGAAACCAATGCTGACTTGATGATGTCGATGAATTTTAAATTCTCGATGATGTTGCTCGAGATGTGTCGGCAACAAGATATTCGATTGGTCTATGCGTCTTCAGCAGCGACCTATGGGGATGGCAGTGTGGGTTTTGATGATGCGTCTCCGCTTGCCAATCTTGTGCCTTTAAACGTGTATGGATGGAGTAAACATCTCTTTGACCGATGTGTTGAAGCTGCAGGCTCACGGGTGCCCCCTCAATGTACGGGTCTCAAATTTTTCAATGTTTATGGCCCCAACGAATACCATAAGGGGGATATGCAAAGTGTTGTGTCAAAGACATTTCGTCAGATTTCTCAAGGAGAGCCTGCGCGTTTGTTTAAATCTCATCGGGAAGGTTTTGAAGATGGGGGACAGCTGCGCGATTTCATCTGGGTCGGTGATTGTGTGGATACCATGATTTGGCTTTACCATCATCCTCAGGTGAGTGGTCTTTTTAACTTAGGCACAGGAAAAGCGCGTAGTTTTTATGATTTAGCGGTGGCGGTTTTTAAAGCTTTAGGCAAAGACCCTGTGATTGAGTTTGTGGATATGCCCCTTTCCTTACAACCGAAGTATCAATATTTTACGGAAGCTGTCATGACGCGTCTGCGTGGCACAGGATATGATGCGCCTTTCACGTCTCTTGAGGAAGGGGTGCGGCAGTATGTGCAGCAGTATCTTGTGAAGGCGGATCCTTATCGGTAGTTGAATATTTGTCATCCTCGGACTAGAAAAGGCTTGTTTTTTTCTTCAAAAAACAATGACTTTTCTTGATCCGAGGACCTGATTCATACTGTGATTGAGACGGTACTCGGGTCAAGAAATGCTGGAATTTTCTAAGAAGAAAATTAAGCATTTCTCCTGGCTACGCCAGCCGCGGCGAGAGCCCGAGCATGACAAGATATTATCCTAAAACACATTCGTCCGCGGGAATCCAGGGGGCGGCAAACGCCCTCCTTGCCCCCGCTTACCAAGCCAGGGCAGAAGATTTTTCTCACAGCGGGTTCTTTCACCACTTTTCCAGGAGAGTCCTTCCTCAAGGGTGAGAAATGTTGCATCTGACAGTCCCCCATCCTTGTAGCGCTGGAGGATCACGCCCCGGCCGCGGGTCATTTCGGGAATCTCCTCTATCTTGAAAATGAGGAGTTTTCTGTTTTTTCCGATGAGAGCAATGTGATCTCCCGTCACTTCTCGGCAAAGGGCGGCAGAGGTACCTTCCACCATTAAGATTTGCTTGCCTCCCCGTGTTTGAGCCACCAGGCCTGCACGGGAGGTTAAGAATCCTCGGCCCTCTCTTGAGGCGACTAAGACTTGTTTATCTTCGCCAAAGGGAGAGTGTGTCAGAAGAGAGACCACATCTTCGTCTGTGGCTAGGCTGATTGTGAGGCGCAAAGGATCGCCATGACCCCGCCCACCGGGGAGTTTATCCACATCCAGGGAATAGACGCGGCCTAGGGTTGTAAAGACAAGTAGTTTATCTGTTGTTTCAGCACGCAAGATAAAACGTTCTTGATCCCCGTCCTTGTACTTCATTTCATTTGCGGGCACAGTGTGTCCTTTAAGCACCCGGATCCAGCCTTTCTCGGAACAGACAATCGTGACCGGCTCCCGTTCTGCCATGGCTTGGAGAGGGATCTCAATCTCTTCGGGAGGGTCGGATAGAAGGGTACGGCGCTGGCTTTCAGTCCGGAATTGCTTTTGTAGTTTTTCTAATTCTTGAATAATCTTTTTTTGCTGGAGAGAGGGATTGTCGAGAAGCGCCAGCAGGCCTTCCTTTTCTGCCGTGAGGTTCGCGTGCTCAGTGCGAATTTCGATTTCTTCGAGTTTACGCAAAGAGCGTAGACGCATGTTGAGGATCGCTTCCGCTTGGTTTTCTGAAAGGCCCCACCGCTGTTGCATGAGGGGGCTGGGATTGTCTTCCTCACGAATCAGGCGAATCACTTCGTCGAGATTGAGATAGGCAATCAGGAATCCCTCAAGCATTTCCAGACGGTGATTGATCTTATCCAAGCGAAAGCGGGTGGTGCGGCTGAGAATATCGAGACGATGCTCATAAAAGGCTTCCAGCACTTGTTTGAGTGTCATGACCCCTGGGATGCTATTCTTATCGATCACATTCATGTTGAGGGGAATGCGCACTTCGAGATCGGTGAGGCGGAAGAGGGATTCCATGAGGACAGTGGGGTCAATGGTGCGAGATTTGGGCTCCAAAACGAGGCGAATTGTATCTGCCGATTCTTCGCGCAGATCCCCTAACAGGGGAAGTTTTTTGTCATCGAGGAGATCAGCTATCTTTTCAATTAGTTTTGATTTGGGAACCTGATAAGGGATTTCGGTGATGACGATTTGATATTGTCCATTGGTTTTCTTCTCTACTTCCCATTTGGCGCGCAAGCGAAAGCTGCCTCGGCCTGTCTCATAAGCCTTGAGGATGGACTCACGGGATTCCACCAAAATGCCGCCTGTCGGGAAATCGGGGCCAGGGATGTAGTGTGCCAGCTCTTCAGTGGACAGCTGGGGTTTGCGGATCAGAGCAATGAGGCCTGTGCAGACTTCTTCAAAATTGTGGGGGGGGATGGAGGTGGCCATTCCAACTGCAATGCCGGAGGCGCCATTGATGAGGAGGTTTGGAAAGCTTGCGGGCATGACAAGAGGTTCGGCGTTTTCCCCATCGTAGGTGTTCCTGAAGTCAACGGCATTTTGCTCGAGTCCTTCCATGAGAGCCATTGCTGCGGGGGTGAGGCGCGCTTCTGTGTAGCGTCGTGCAGCCGCTGGATCCCCATCGATGCTCCCAAAATTTCCCTGGCCATCCACAAGGGGCAGGCGCATCGAAAAATCCTGAGCAAGGCGGACCAGCGCGTCATAGGCTGCATCTTCCCCATGAGGATGGAATTTTCCTGTTACATCGCCCACAACGCGAGCGCACTTTTTGTACCCTGTTTTTGGGCTTAAATTCAGCTCCTGCATCGCATATAAGATACGGCGATGGACAGGCTTTAACCCATCGCGTACATCAGGGAGCGAGCGCTGTATAATGGTCGAGAGCGCATAGGAAAGATAGCGTTCCCCGAGCGCTTCCACTAATTTTACATCCCGGACGGCCATGAGATTCCCTTTATGATTATGTATGATTAGGCGATAGCAGATTTTGGATCTTTCGGCTAGAGTTGATCGTGAGGCACCAATGGTTAAAAAATTATTGCCTGGATCTTGCTATCTCATTAATGACGTGCTATATGAAACTTGTATATTTTGTAATGGTTAAAAAGGGATAAGAAAATGGTAAGATATTTAGCAATTTCCTTTCTGTCCGCGAGTGTTATGTTCGTGGCTTTTTCTGCCCATGCAGATTTTAGCGATATGGGTGGGTGTCGGGTCGTGCATCGTCCCCTTAACCACGCAGAGGTTAAGGAGCTCAATGATGAGGCCGAGCGGTTGTCTCAAGCCGAAGAGGCGTCTGATAGCGAGTCATCGGATCGCTGATAAGACGGCAAAAAGCATAATTGAGATAAATTTTCTCTTTACGTCCTCTGTTTCTCTCTTTTAGATCAGTCCTAAAACGCTTTGCGCCCAAGAAATTCCAGTCTATGAGGAGATTTTCCCTCCTCTCTCTTGATCTTTTTACACTCCTGGCATCGCCCCTTCTTGTAAGTGAACGGGGCTTTTTTTAAATGGGGAATTGGGTCTGGAGTTGGGATGATGCGTGGCGAAGAAGCACAAGATACGACAGGCTTGAGCCCGTGGAGTTTCACACAAGACTGTGTGGGAACGACGTCCTCACTCTTTTCTCTGAGCGTTATCCTAAATATTTTCTCTCTTTACTCTGTTAATGCTTGCATTTTTGTTTGTGCGCTTCTATATAAGAACATATTGATTTGTATTCATTACATAAGGAAAAGAGCGATATGATGAAGTCACGGTTAGATTTTCCGAAGCAGATTTGGGTCCATCTTATTCGTCCCTATTGGACGTCCCATGAAAAATGGAGCGCTTGTGGGTTGCTGGGAGGGTACCTGATTTTGATGGGGATTTTTATTGCCGTCTCTGTTCAGCTTAACTACTGGCACAATGATTTCTATACGGCCCTGCAAAAGTTAGATATAAACGCCTTTTTTAAGTTGCTCGGTATTTTCTTGGGGTGGGCGTTTCTGTCGATTATCGTCTTTATCACCAAGAATTATCTCCTCCAAACATTGGAAGTTCGCTGGCGGTCATGGATGACGCGGCATTCTCTTGAAACATGGATGAAGAACAGGCGGTATTATGCGTTGCAACTGCAGGGAAATGGATCGGACAACCCGGATCAACGGATCTCGGATGATATCAGTTCATTCATTAATATCTCTCTTTCGATGATGCTTGGTCTTTTTCAACAAGTGATTACTCTGATCTCCTTCTTTGGTATTTTGTGGTCCCTTTCCGGGACGCTTCGTTTCTCTCTCGGCGGTGTTCTGATTTCAATTCCAGGATATATGTGTTGGGGTGCGATTCTTTATGCGGTTGCGGGAACCTTTCTGAGCTTTTACTTTGGAAGGGGGCTCACAAAACTGAGTTATGAGCATGAAAAAAGGGAGGCTAACTTTCGGTATAGTCTTATTCGTTTTCGCGATAACTCAGAAGGGATTGCTTTTTATCAAGGAGAGAAGCGGGAACAGGGTATTTTCCAGGACCGGTTTCAGCAGATTAATCAAAATGCTTATGCGGTTATCAAGCAGATGCTCGTGATGAACTCATGGGGGTCGTTTTATGGACAGTGGCAAGCTCTCTTGCCTGCTCTTCTTGCAGCGCCTCGGTTTTTTGCGAAAGAAGTGACGTTTGGATCTTTGATGCAAATTTTCTCTGCCTTTAAACAAGTGAGTGACTCCCTTTCCTTCATTATCACGAACTATGTGGGGATCACGGCTTGGCGGGCCACAACCGTCCGGTTGCTGGAGTTCACCATGAGCTTGAGTGGTGAATTGCCCCCTGCCACCCTTGCCCATGTGCGCCATTGGGAAGATGGACTTGAAGTGATGTGTGATCATCTTTCCCTACCTCATGGGGGACGTTTGCAGGAGAATATTCGCTTAAGTGTGGCGCCTGGAGATCATACCTTGATTTCAGGCCCTACGGGAACGGGGAAGAGCACCTTAGCGCGGGCGATTGCAGGCTTGTGGCCTTACGGGAAGGGTGAGATTCGGATTCCTGCGGGTGACTTTTTGTTCTTGCCCCAAAAACCCTACCTTCCTTTGGGGAGTCTCAAGGAAGTTCTCCTGTACCCGAAGTCGGAGGCTTCTTTGGAAGAGCTTTGCGATGGATTGGATGCGGTGGGGCTTGGTTCTTTCAAGCCACGGCTTGGGGAAGTGAATGATTGGGCGCGTGTTCTCTCGTTGGGTGAGCAACAGCGGGTTGCGATTCTGCGAGCTCTTTTGGCAAAGCCCCACTGGCTTGTGATGGATGAGGCGACCTCTGCCATGGATGAGGCGTCGGAGGCGCATCTCTATGGGCTTTTGAAGCAGACCTTGCCAGAGACAACATTGGTGTCGATTGGTCACCGGGAGAGCCTCAAGACGCTTCACGTACAGGAGATGCGTCTTGGGGTGGTGGCAGAGAAAGCGGCCGTTTTCGGTGTAGCAGTATAGCGGTGGAGCGGTTAGTCAGAAAAGTAATACAAGAGAAAAGAAGATATTGACTGGTCTTTTTTCACTTGTTCTCTTCTCACCGCTACACCGCTACACCGCTACACCGCTACACCGCTACACCGCTACACCGCTACACCGCTACACCGCTACACTTTTTCCTTTGATCCCCCACACCGCCAATCCTGTCGTACACAGCGCAAATCCTGTCCCAATAACCATGTTCAGGGAGAGGCCATGCACAAAGGCCTCATTCACCCAAGTGAGGAGCTGAGGGACTTGGTCGACAGGGAAGTCTTTCAGTTGGGCGGCTGAGTGCTCCACTTGTGAGATAATGTTGACAAGATCTTGGTGTTGGGAGGCGGACAGATTCAGGGTTTGCGTGTGCGCCAATAGATCGTGTTTTCCAAAAAAGACCACAAGGGTTGTGCTGAGGATAACGCTGAACGTATTGCCCAACATCATCAGCATGGTGTAGAGGCCCGAGGCCACATTTAGGTCTTCCGAGGGAATGGGACGCATCATGGCTGTGTTGCAGGCAGGAAAATAGGTTCCGAGTCCGATACCTGCGAAAAAGAGGCATGTGCATACATAAGTCAAAGAGGAATCCGTCTTTAAAAAAACCATGAGAATGTTTGCGAGCAATATTGCGAGGCCTGCAAAAATCATGGGCGCTTTGATATCCCAAATATCAATCATCTTGCCGCCAATGAGGGACAGAAGTCCCATGGTGATGGTCATGGCCACGAAGATGAGTCCTGTTTCGTAGCTGGAATAACCGAGTGTATTTTGGAGATAAAGCGCCATGAGGACGATAATCATGGAAAAGTTCATGGCCATGAAAAATTCGCCGAAAGTTGCGGCCATATAGGGTTTGTTGCAAAAAAGGTAGGGGGGGATCATGCGGACGGTCTGTTTTTTGTCTTGTTGCCAGTAGAGAGTCATTAAGAGGCCGCCTGCGCCTAAGAAGCTTAAAACCACGGAATCTGTGAGCCCCAGTGTTTCAATTTGACTGAGACCATAGACAAAGGAACAAAGGCCGCTGGCGAGGAGGGCGGTGCCTTTCAAGTCTAATTTTTGAACGTTCTTGGCAATGACATCTTTGGGAGCGAAACGCAAAAGAATTCCAATGACCAGGAGACTTAAAGGGACGTTGATATAAAAAATGCCGCGCCAGCTCCATTCTTCAATCATGAAGCCGCCAAGGGTTGGGCCTGCGGCTAAGCCAAAGCCTGCGAAGGAGGTGACGATGCCCATGGCAAGGCCCTGCTTTTTGGGAGGGGCGAAGGTGAAAATACAGGCCCAGGCAGGGGCGGAAAAGACAGCAGCACCGACGCCTTGTAGGATACGTCCTCCAATGAGGGCAGGAAGAGAGTCCCCGAACCCTGTGAGGCAAGAGCCTGCCATGAAGCCGATTAAGCCGAGTACAAGCGTGTTTCGTTTTCCATAAATATCGGCAAGGCGGCCTGCTGGAATGACGAAGGCGGCCCATACCAAGACATAGCTGCTGATTAGCCATTGCAGATCGATCAGGTCGCCGCCGATTTCTTCTGAGATTGGCACAAGGGTGAGGTTGACGGCTGTATAGTCAATGTTTGTGAGGAAGAACAAGACGCCAATGGCTGCAATCACGCACCACGCGTGGAAATAATTTGTTTCTTGTGTCATGAGGGGGACCTCTTCGCATAAATTTTCGTTATTAAGCCTTATTTTCCATCAAAGGTAAAGTAGGTATGGGGAAAGGGCTCATCCTTGAGCCCGAAGTGCTTTTTTGTTGACTTTTTATCTTTATTTTAGGAAAATGCGGCCTATGTTGTGGGCACGACTCAAATCTTATTTTACGAAATACTTGGCGGTGCCCCTGCAATTTCAGGAGCTCAGGCGCGTGTGGGTACTGTGTTTCCTGAATATGGGGGTCATCCTCCTTCTCGGTGGTGTGATGGTCGGCCTTTCAGGCAACACGGCCTATCTTCTTCTGACAGTCATCATGTTGTGTGGGGCGGGGAGCATGATCGTCTTTCTGCTCATGGCCCTTGAGAAGCTCAAAACGACGACGACGACTCAACAATTTTCCGTGACAGCTTATGAGAAAGCGCCGCTTGCGCTTGTGATGGTGACGCCCGATCTCCAGTTCTTTTGTAAAAATCAACAAGCGCGAGAAACCTGTTGGTGGCTTGGGAATTTGCCTGCCGCCCTTAGGGATAAGGGCAGTCAAACGGCCCTTGAGCGCCTTTTCAAGAGTGTTCAGCAGAAGACGTCTGCGACGGTGTCTCTCTCCCTTCGTTCATCGGAAGGGGAGGAGGTGTGGCAGATTCACACGACGCCTGTGGAGGAGGGCGCGGTGTGGTCTTGTTCTCAGAAGGGAGTTTCCGAAACCGCAAAGGAGACGTCTCAAACAGAGATTATGACAGTCCTTTTTGAGCAATCCCCGGAGGGTGTTTTCTCTCTGAATGAAAAAGGGATTGTGGTCTTTTGTAATACAAAATTTGCTGAATGGTTAGGGTATGCGCCTGCAGAGGTGGTCGGTCTCCCCTTTTCAAAACTTCTTTTAAACCCGAGGCCTAAGGAGATCTCGCGTCCTTTTGATATTCAAGGGCGGTGCGAATTAATGACGGCCACCTCAAGAGGGAAGACGGTTTATCTTGATCAAGTTGTGCTTCCTCATGGGGGAGGATTTCTGACCCATTCGGTGGCTTCTGAGGGGGTGAGTCAGGGGGACTTGAAGAAGAGTTTTGCTTTATTGCCCTTTCCTGCCGCTTACCTTGATGTCAACGGCATGATCCAAGATATGAACCCCCTCTTGCGGGATCGGCTGTGGCCGAAAGAAAAGGTGCCTGAGGAGGCCTGCTTCCTTGACTATATTGCGGATTTTCAGCGGGAGGATGTGGAGGGACTTCTGCAATCCCTTGCAAAAGGAAATGAAAAAGGGGTGGCTCTTGATCTCCAGCTGAGCGATGGGAAAGAGTCGGTTGTGTCCGCCTACCTTGCGCCGCTGTCCCTTAAGGGGGGCCAAGGGTTCTTCCTTCAATTTCATGAGGTGACGGGAAATACACCTTATGAAAACCAACTGAGTCAATCGCAGAAAATGCAGGCAGTGGGCCAGCTGGCGGGCGGGATTGCCCATGACTTTAATAATCTGCTGACGGCCATGATTGGCTTTTGTGATCTCTTGCTTTTGCGCCATACGCCGGGGGATCAGTCCTTTACGGATGTGATGCAGATTAAGCAGAATGCCAATCGGGCGGCGAACCTTGTGCGCCAGTTATTGGCGTTTTCCCGTCAGCAAAAGTTAAAGCCTAAGATTATGGATGTCACAGAGACGATCACGGAGCTCTCCGCCTTTTTGCGTCGATTGTTGGGCGCCACGGTTGAACTCAAAATAAAGCATGCGCGAGATTTAGGGTTGATTCTGGTGGATCAGGGCCAATTTGAGCAAGTGATTACGAATCTGGTGGTGAATGCGCGGGATGCATTAGAAGGGGCGGGGGGCGTGATTACCCTGACAACCCAGAATCGTGACTTTAAGAAAGCCAAACGATATGGGCATGATGTGATTCCGGCGGGATCATATGTCCTGGTGGAGGTTGAGGATGAGGGAACGGGGATTTCCCCTGAAATTATTGACCGCATTTTTGATCCCTTCTTTTCCACAAAAGAAGTGGGCTCCGGGACGGGACTTGGCCTTTCGACAGTTTACGGAATTGTGAAGCAAACAGGGGGCTTTATTCATGTGGAATCAACGGTGGGGCAGGGCACGGTGTTTAGTATCTTCTTTCCCACCTATGGGGGCAAGCTTGAGGATGTCAAACACGCTGATCCGCGTCCCAAAGAAGTCGCGCCTCCTCATGATCTCACAGGATCTCACACGATTTTGTTAGTGGAAGATGAGGATGCGGTACGACTCTTTAGTGCGCGGGCGTTGCGCAGTAAGGGCTACACGGTGATTGAAGCCATTAATGGTGTGGAGGCCCTTGAAGTGATGCAAGCGAAACGGGATAAAATTGATCTCGTAATTTCGGATGTGGTGATGCCCCACATGGATGGGCCTGTTTTTGTGAATGAGATGAATAAGCTCGGGGATCCGCCTAAGGTTCTGTTTATTTCGGGCTACACAGAGGATGCTTTTTCGGAGCATTTTGAAAATGAGGAAGAAATTCATTTTCTGTCCAAACCTTTTAGCCTCAGTGATTTGGCTGTGCAGGTGAAGGCGATTCTGGGGTAGGCCAGGAGTCAGGAGTCAGGAGTCAGGAGACAGGAAACGGGAAGATTATCCTGACTCCTGACTCCTGAAACGGCCATTCGACACATTTGATCCCTTAAAAATTTTCTGTAAGCTGTGGGGAGAAGAGGGACCCTCAGTGTCATCCCCGACTTAGACCTTCTTAATCCCCGCTTGCGGGGATCTAGAAGGTCTTGATCGGGGACCCAGAGCAACGTGAAAACTCTTTCATACCTTGGCTCCTGGGTCCCGGGTCAAGTTCCTCTAAGCCTCCGACAAGTCAGGGCTAAGAGGAACTAAGCCCGGGATGACACCCTCGTGGATGTCTAGACTTAATTCAAAAACGCTCTAATCACTACAAACGGAGTTTGCCCATGAAAAAATGGATGGATCGTCTACGCCAAACGAAGGCCAGTGCAACGGCTCCCCTGTTTATGACAACAGGCGGGAGCCAACCCATTTGGACGCCGCGCCAATATGATACGCTGGCGGAGGAGGGGTATCAGAAAAACATTGTTGTTTATCGGTGTGTTTCCCTGATTTCCCGAGGGGTTGCGAGTGTTCCTTGGCAACTTTATGAGAAGGATCGGCTCCTGACGCGCCACCCTTTGTTGCAGCTTCTCCAAAATCCGAATCCACAGCAGGGATTGCCACGGTTTATGGAAGCACTCATCTCCTATCTTCTTCTAGCGGGGAATGTGTATATTGAAGCGGTAATGGCGGAGGGGGAGCCTTTCGAGTTGTACCTCTTGCGTCCGGATCGCGTGCGGGTTGTGCCCGGGAGGACAGGGATTCCGGAGGCTTATGAATACACGCTGAATGGACGGTCTGTGCGGATCCCTGTGGACCCTCTCAATGGAAAGTCACGGCTTCTTCACTTGCGGACTTTTCACCCCCTTCATGATTGGTATGGAATGAGTCCCATTGAGGCGGCAGCGCACGCCATTGATCAACATAATGCGGTTGCAGGACATAATTTATCTCTCCTGCAAAATGGGGGACGGCCCACAGGCGCTTTGGAGGTGAAGTTGCCCTACGGGACACAGCTTACGGAAGAGCAGCGCGCGCGGTTGCGCAAGGAGCTGCAGGATACCTATGAAGGGGCGCGGAATGCGGGACGGGTGATGCTTTTGGAGGGAGACTTCGTCTGGAAAGAAATGGGTCTTTCCCTAAAGGATTTGGATTTTATCGAGGGGAAAAATTTATCGGCGCGAGAGATTGCACAAGTTTATGGGGTGCCACCCATGCTTGTGGGAGTGCCGGGCGATGCCACTTTTGCGAATTACAAGGAAGCGCGGTATCACCTTTGGGAGGATACAATTCTGCCACATCTTGAGATGATTAAGAATGAGCTGACTCACTGGCTTACACCTTTTTTTGGGAGCCATTTAAGGTTGGATTATGATACAGAGTCGATTTCAGCTTTAGCGCCGAAGCGGGAGGCCTTGTGGGGAAAAATTGCAAATGCAAGCTTTCTGACCTGTAATGAAAAGCGGGCCCTTGTGGGATACCCGCCTCTTGGGCAGGAGTCAGGGGACAGGATCGAGGAGTCAGGGTTACTTTCCTGACACCTGTCACCTGATCCCTGTCACCTGTTACATTACATGCCGCAAGGTGTTGGGCATACAACTTGTTCAACGCAGCACTTGTTCAAGCCGCCGTCAAAGATGCCGCGGTTTGCTGGGCAGCATGTTGGCATGCAAGGGCATTCCATTGGGCAAGCGCAAGAGTTGCATCCAGTTGATGCGACGCCAGCCATTGGGGCAAAACGAATAAGATTCTGTTGGCTTTCAAGACCAACAGCAGCTTGTGCATTTGCGCCAAAAGTTACTGCAGCCATAAGAGCTGCAAAAGCGAGTGTATTTTTCATTGTCGTTCTCCTTTGTGTGTACATGTTATTTGTTTTTTTTCTTATTGTTGATCTCAGTATATCCATGAATTCATAATATTTTATTAACAGCGCCATTTTTCTTGTTTTTTTTTAGAGTTCTCGGAACTTTTTTTGAGAAAGGATCTTAAAATGATGACACAACACCCATCCTTAGTAACGGCCAGAAACCCTATGATTTCTGGGTATGCGAGCGTTTTTAGAGTGGTGGATCGGCAGAATGATGCCATCGCCCCGGGGGCCTTTTCAAAAACCTTGAGCGCCTGGCGACGCTTTGGGAAATGGCCGCCTTTATTGTGGCAACATGATCCGAAAACGCCGATTGGGATATGGACGCATCTCCATGAAGATGAAACGGGCCTTTATGGGGAAGGTAAATTGGCTTTAGGTGTTCGCAGGGCAGATGAAGCCTCTATTTTGCTGAAGGAAGGAATGATTGATCATCTTTCCATTGGATTTCGCACCCTTAAGGCTACCCGCGATCCAAAGACACATGCTCGTCTGTTGTTGGATATTGATCTTCTGGAGATTTCTTTGGTGACGTTCGGGGCGAACAGTCGTGCTGTCGCACGCGCAGTATAGCGGTGGAGCAGTTAGTCGGAAAAGTAAGAAATAAGAGGAGAAAAGATATTGACATATCTTTTTGTACTCTATTTCCTGCCGCTACACTCCGCCTTCGCCAAGGCTTCGGCGTGATCACGCCATAGCGACTTCGTCGCGACGGCGGACGCTACACCGTAAGAAGTCCTCTGCCTGCAAGCTCGCCCCTCCAATTAGGAGCCCATTGACGGAGGGGAGAGCGAGGATGTCGGGTGCATTGGATGGGGTGACGGAGCCTCCATAAAGGAGGGGAACGGTGTCATCTTTCAGCTCAGCTCTGATGAAGGCAAGCACTTCTTCGATTTCATCGAGGGTTGGGGTGAGGCCTGTTCCAATCGCCCATAGGGGTTCATAGGCAATGAGAAGGCCCTGCAGATCTTCTCCGGCCACTTCAGCGCTAAGTTGCTCTGCAATGGCGGATAAAGCATGACCGCTCTTGCGGTGTGCAAGGCTTTCTCCCATACAGAGAACGGGGTGGAGGCCTTTCTCACGGGCGGCTTTCCATTTTTGACGAATGAGTTCACTGGTTTCTTGATGATGTTGGCGGCGTTCACTATGGCCAATGAGCACATACGTGCATCCAATATCGGCAAGTTGGGCGGCACTCACATCGCCCGTAAAAGCCCCTTTGGATTCTGCGCTACAATTTTGGGCGCCGATTTGGACGGAAGTCCCTTTGAATTCCTCGATGAGGGGCAGAAGATACGGAAAAGAAGGGCAGAGGATCAGGGTGGACGTAGATTCGTTAAGATGCTCTTTCAAGTCCGCAGCAAACTGGTGCGCGTGCGCAAGGGAGCCGTTCATTTTCCAGTTGCCAATGATGAAGGGGGGTGTAGCGGTGGAGCGGTGGAGCAGTGGAGCAGTTATATCTTTTTTTTCGGACATCGTTAGGGCCTATATAATAAAAGTGTGTTGACAGTCATTTTGTAAATGGTTCCTTTCCGCTCCACTCCGCCTCTCGCCACGGCGAAGCCTTTGGCGTAGCCGGGTCGTCGCGACGGCGGACGCTCCACTGCTCCACTAAATCTAGATATCTTTAGATATCTAGATTTCTCACCTTCACCGCGTTCTCTTGGATAAACTCACGGCGGGGTTCGACAACGTCCCCCATGAGGGTGGAGAAGAGGGCAGAGGCCTCATTGGCGTGTTCAAGCTTCACCTGGAGGAGGGTGCGCACCTCGGGATCGAGCGTCGTTTCCCAGAGCTGTTCGGCATTCATTTCTCCCAACCCTTTATAGCGTTGGATGGTGACGCCTTTTTCGCCTCGATCCCGGACAAGGTTGAGGAGGGCAAGAGGGCCTGTGATGGGGATGATGGCATCCTTGGCTCTAAAGGTTGGCTGGCCCGCAAAAACAGTACAGAGGGTTTCTTTGAGGCGATCCAATTGACAGACCTCAGCCGTATTTAAGAGGGAGTGACGGATGTGGTACACTTCTTCTACCCCTTGGAGGGTGCGACGTACGGAAAGGGTGTGGGCCTCATCCACCGTTCCTTCCCATTTCTTTTCTCCCTCAAGGGCAATGAGGTTGAGGCGTTCAATGAAGTTGTTTTTCCAGGCTTCTTGGTTTTGTGGAAAATCGATACTACTCAAGATTCCCACAACGGCTGCTTGTTCTAGGATATAAGAAGATCCCACAAGTTTCGAGGGGATCTCGATCATTTCTTCAACTTGTAAGCACATCTCTAATATCTGGCGCAGCTCCGTTCCTGCGAGTTGGCTGCCATTTGCAAGGGTGAGGGATGCGCCCTCAAGACCGCCTTCGATGAGATATTGGGTTTTCGCTTCCTCATCCTTTAAGTACAGCATGGAGTTTCCGCGCTTTGCTTTAAAGAGGGGAGGGCGGGCGATATAGAGGTACCCGCGATCAATGACCTCAGGCATTTGGCGATAGAAGAAAGTCAGGAGTAGGGTGCGGATGTGGCTGCCATCGACGTCAGCGTCGGTCATGAGAATAATCTTGTGGTAGCGAGCCTTTTCAATGTTGAAGTCGTCGCGGCCGATTCCCATGCCAAGGGCTGTGATGAGGGTTCCAATTTGCTCAGAGTTAAGCATTTTATCGAAGCGGGCGCGCTCCACGTTAAGGACCTTACCGCGAAGCGGGAGGATCGCTTGATATTTCCGTTGTCGGCCTTGTTTGGCCGTGCCCCCTGCGCCGTCACCCTCAACGATAAAAATCTCACTTTTTGCGGGGTCACGCTCTTGGCAATCGGCGAGTTTTCCGGGAAGGGAGGCGATATCCAGGGCCCCTTTGCGGCGGGTGAGGTCACGGGCCTTTCGGGCGGCTTCGCGGGCAAGGGCTGCTTCCATCACGCGCTCGATGATCTTTTTTGCGTCTGCCGGATGTTCTTCGAGCCATTGCTGGAATTTATCGCCAATGACGGTTTCCACAACAGGACGGACCTCAGAAGAGACGAGCTTGTCCTTTGTTTGGGAGGAAAACTTGGGGTCGGGCACTTTGACAGAGAGAACACAGGTGAGTCCCTCTCGCATATCCTCGCCTGTAAGAGCGAGTTTATCTTTGCGCCCTAAAGCTGCCACATAGCCATTGATGGCGCGTGTGAGGGAGGCGCGAAAGCCCGCCAAGTGGGTGCCGCCATCCCGCTGAGGAATGTTGTTGGTAAAACACAGGGTTGATTCGTGGTAGCTATCGGTCCATTCCATGGCGAGTTCGACAACGATGCCCTCTTTCTCGCCGTGGATCGTAATAGGGGGCGTATGGAGGACGGTTTTGCTGCGATCGAGGTAGGTGACGAAAGCACTGACGCCGCCCTCATAATGCATGACGACTTCTTGGGGTTCCACATGGCGGTCGTCGCGCAAAACAAGCGTCACCCCTGAGTTCAAGAAGGCGAGTTCGCGCAGGCGATGTTCAAGGGTGGCAAAGTCAAAGACGGTTTTTGTGAAGGTTTCTTTGGAGGGCAAAAAAGTGACATGGGTTCCTGTTTTTCCTTCACTGTCGCCCACAACTTCAAGGCGTCCATCCGCATCACCATGGGTGAAGCTCATGTGATGTTTTTTGCCATAGGAATAAATGGTGAGGTGGAGTTTTTCAGAAAGCGCATTCACAACAGACACGCCCACGCCGTGAAGACCGCCTGAGACCTTATAAGAATCCTGGTCAAATTTACCGCCCGCATGGAGCTGGGTCATGATGACTTCAGCAGCGGACACGCCTTCTTCCTCGTGAATGCCCACAGGGATGCCGCGACCGTTATCGGTCACCGTTACGGATCCGTCTGCATTCAAGGTGACTTCAACCCGGTCACAGTGACCCGCCAGCGCTTCGTCAATGGCGTTGTCCACCACCTCATAGACCATATGGTGGAGGCCCGACCCATCGTCCGTGTCCCCAATGTACATGCCGGGGCGCTTGCGGACTGCATCCAGGCCACGAAGGACCTTAATCGAGTGGGCGCCATAGGTTGAGGAATCGGTGGAATCGGTCATGAGGGTCCCTTCAGGGTGGTTAAATGTATGGGTTCTTTTATACCCTATTTATGGGAAAATCCTAGGGGGTATGTTTTGCACTTACGTGTCATCCCTGCGACCCAGGCGAAGCCTCCGGCGTAGCCTGGGTCGCAGGGGTGGCAGATCTTTTCTTTTTCTCCTTGCAAAAGAAAAGATAGTCGTGTAAATTTTCTTTTGAGAGTTGCAAAAGAAAAGATAGGAGGGCATCATGAACAGGCGTCTGGGGACATATATTACGCAGACCGTTATTGGCGAGCCTTATAAGGCCTATGTGCCGGCCCCCTTGCCTCCTGACCCGTCGCTTGAGTTGGAGACGTTTTATCCGGCCCTTGAAAAAGCCACCCGCGCCTTGGCGGAGCTGAAGAGTGTGACCCAGATTATCCCTAATACGGCGCTGTTTGTCTATATGTATGTTCGGAAAGAGGCCTTGTTATCCTCTCAAATTGAAGGGACGCAGAGCTCTTTCTCTGACCTTATTCTCTTTGAGAATCACCAAAAACCAGAGATCGCCCTCGACGATGTGGAGGAAGTTTCCAACTATGTGAAGGCGATTGACTATGGGCTGACTCGTCTTAAAGAAGGGTTTCCCCTTTCTTTGCGTTTGTTGCGAGAAATTCATGGGATCTTGCTTTCAGGCAGTCGGGGGGGCAGCAAGCTGCCCGGGGAATTTCGGACCTCGCAAAATTGGATTGGCGGAACGCGTCCAGGTACGGCTTTGTTTGTGCCGCCTCCTCCCAAAGAGATGATGGACTGCCTTGGGAATTTCGAGCTTTTCCTCCATGAGGAAACGTTTCCTGTTCTGATTCAGGCAGGCCTTGCCCACTTGCAATTTGAAACCATTCACCCCTTCCTCGACGGGAATGGGCGCTTGGGGCGGCTTTTGATTATCCTTTTGTTGTGCAACGGTGGCTTGCTGGAGGCGCCGGTGCTGTACGTAAGTCTGTATCTTAAGCAACACCGCAGCGTTTATTACCAGCTGCTGCAGGAGGTGCGGGAACAAGGGGATTGGGAGAAGTGGTTGGTGTTCTTCTTGGAAGGGGTCACAGCCTCCGCAACCCAAGCGTTGGAGACGGCGGGCAAGATCAATCGCTTGTTTCAGGAAGATGAAGCGCAGTTGGAGACCCTGGGCCGCGCCCGCTTTTCCTGCTTAGAGACCTTAAATTACTTAAAAAAGTTACCCCAAGTGTCGGTTCAAATCGTGAGTTCAGCGTTGGGTATGACCGAGCCCACAGCTCGAAGTGCCCTCAATCACCTTGTCGATCTTAGAATTGTGGAAGAGACGAGTGGGAAGGGTAAGGATAAGGTCTATGTGTACCGTAAGTATCTGGACTTGTTAGAAGAGGGGACGGAACCTTTGGGGGTGTAGCAGTTAGTCGGAAAAGTAAGAAATAAGAGGAAAAATGATGTTGACGGGTCTTTTTTATACCCTGTTTCCTTCCGCTCCACCCCTACACCGCCATCCCTCTCGGCCGTTGAAAGATGAAAAAGCTCTTATAGAAAAAGAAAAAAGTTAGCAAGCTTACTCCTGTAATGACGACAATGGGGGTGTGGTGGATCTGGTAAGCGGTGCTGAGGTATCCTGAGAGAGACGGGGCGAGGCTGCCCACGGAAAGGCCTAGGGAGAAGAAGGTGTTGATATAACGGCTGCGGCAATGGGCGGGGAGGAGCTTGTTCATCAGCACATGAATGGGCGCGCCAAAAATGGAGTTGCTCAACCAACAAAAATATCTCCTTGAGTTGGCGCTTGATCCTAGCGCCCCCTGAGGTGGCCCACTATGTGTGCGCCCACGAAGTCGCCCATATCCTCCACATGAACCACAGCCCCGCCTTTTGGAAAGTGGTCGAAAGCGTGTGTCCAGGGTATAAAACCCACCGAAAATGGCTCAGAGACCATGGCCCCAGAATAATGAGGATGGTGTAAAGAGATATTGTTTGTTATGGTGGGAACAATAACCATATGTTTTGTGACAAAGAATGAGTGTCATCCCAGGCTTAGTGTCTCTTTTCCCCCGACTTGTCGGGGGCTAGAGGCACTTGACCTGGGACCCAGGAGCCAAGGTATGAAAGAATTTTCGGGCTGCTCTGGGTCCTCGACTCGCCACGGCATAGCCTTTGGCGTAGCTGGGCGAGTCGGAGCTAAGAGGTACTAAGCCTGGGATGACAACCGTTATGTAGCAAGATTGTAGGGTCACTACCCTGAAACCAACGATCATACGAAAAAGGGAGAACGCCATGATACAGAAAAAAGATTTGAAGACTTTATGTCTTGTGATGTGCGGAAATCTATTAGACTACTACGACTTTCTCCTCTTTGCCCACCTTGGATGTATTGTCACCGGATGCTTCATCCCGAATTTAGACCCCACCCGCACTCACCTTCTCAGCTTACTCCTCTTTTCTCTCCCCTTCGTCATCCGCCCCATCGGGGGCTATATTTTTGGCCGCCTCGCTGATTTTCAAGGCAGGCCCTACGCCCTCGGGGAGACCCTCAAACTCGCAAGCATTGCGAGTTTCGGCACCGCGCTGCTTCCCTCCTATGAGGTCATCGGGATCACAGGCGCTTGGTTTTTCCTCATGTTAAGGTCGATGCAGGGTCTTTCCCTGGGGGGAGAATATACAACAGCAGGCACCTATTTGATGGAGAAATATGGCAACCATCGCGGCCTCCTCAGCGGCCTCCTCTGTGCTTCAGGGACCGTTGGCAGCCTCATTGCTTTCTTCATCTCTTGCCTCTGTCTCTACGAGTATCTCCCCACCTATAGCTGGCGCATCGCCTTCCTGATGGGAGGGATCGCCACTTCCATCACCTATCGTTTACGAAAACGTCTCCGCAGTGAAATCACGCCTCTTGAATCTTCCGAGGCCCTCCTTTTTGCGCTTCCCCATAAAACAGCCATCCTCATTATTCTCCTCGTGGGCGCCCTCGTGGGCGTGAGCACATGGATCCCCATGATGTACTCAAATTTTTACCTCACAAAAGTCTTGGATTACCCGCTTCTGACGGGTCTCCAAGCCACCTTTATTGCCCTGATCGGGTACATTATCTTGACGCCACTCGCAGGCTACCTCGCTGATCGATTCTCAGCT
>Ga0207091_1017_pt1 | contig 38716 bp, 41 predicted proteins | sample Alteio_BWMinHeat_47_FD_153534 | JGI IMG/M metagenome (GOLD analysis project Ga0207091, IMG submission 153534) | Enriched cells from forest soil in Barre Woods Harvard Forest LTER site, Petersham, Massachusetts, United States -... | ecosystem: Environmental > Terrestrial > Soil > Temperate forest >... | reverse complement strand
ATACTTGACAAAAGAATACGGATGCAAAGGACAGTACGAGAATCTGAAATAATTTCTGATATCAAGTCGTTTGGAGTCAGCTCACCGCTTGTATATTTTGTTGATCCAAAAAAATGTGAAATCTACATTCAGTACATTGATGGAACCCCAGTTAAAGATCTCTCAAACCCTAAAATAATTAAAACATGTGAGGAAATAGGAAAGATTGTGGGGTTGCTGCACAAAAATGGAATCATGCACGGAGATCTTACCACATCAAACTTTATCGTACAAAAAGACAAAGTCTTTGTCATTGATTTTGGGCTTGCACAAAGAACCGATAAAACAGAAGATCACGCAATAGATCTGAGATTGTTCAAAGAAATTCTAAACAGTGCACATGCTCATATTATGGAAAAAGCTTGGACTTCATTCCTTAGAGGATATAAAAAAATAGTTGGCATTTCAAGATATAATCGTGTTCTAATACAGGTAGCTGTCATAGAAAGCCGAGGAAGATACGCTAACGTTGTCTAATGTTTTATTTGCGTCTTCAAATGAAAACAAGTACAAAGAAGCAAAAGCGATCCTATCAAAATTTGACATAAACCTAGGCTTTTTCAAATGCCATCTTGAAGAAATTCAGGTAGATACCTTAGAAGAAATAGTACTACACAAAGTCACTCAAGCATTTTCACAATGCTCAAAACCAGTAATCGTAGAAGATGATGGGCTTTTTATTGAATCATTAAATGGGTTTCCTGGTCCTTACTCGGCTTTTGCGTTTAAGACAATTGGAAACAAGGGAATTCTAAATTTATTAAAAGCAAAAAGAAATGCAAAATTTCAATCTGTAATAGCATACTGTGAAAGAAAAAACGACGTGATGCTGTTCAAGGCGACAGTAGACGGAAAGATTTCAAAAAAACTAATGGGTACTAAATGGGGGTATGATCCTATCTTTATTCCAGCAGGTCAAAACAAAACATATGCCCAATTAAGAGACAAAAATTTGGTTTCACATAGATATCTTGCACTACGAAAGTTTGCTATGTGGCATTTACATGGGCAGCAATCCAGCGGTCGATGATCCTATTTTGATTCTGCAGTACCACAATTCTGGAAATTGCACTCTCATCCATTACTGAATAAATTTCACTTTGTTTTACAATCTCATCTGCGAAATGTCTTACCTCGGTCATTTCTAGTGTGTTTGAATATTCTAATCTGTTTGTAGAGCGTCCCACATGCATGTAGGATTTTGCTTCAATAAAATGAACATTGGCACGCTTGAGCATCTGGGCAAACTTTGGAATTAATTCTTCACCAGTGTTGTAATCTTTGATCAAAGTGATTCTAATTACAGTCCTTGTGTTTAGTTTTGAAAGCATTTCAAGGCTAGTGTTCCATCTCTCCCACGCATCTTTGTATCTTGGTTTGTTAACCAATTGGAATGTTTCTTCATCTGGTGCATTTGTAGAAAGATACAGCTGTGTTGGTAAGGCATCTTCATCTTGCAATCTTTGTATCATGTCTGGCTCTTGACCGTTTGTTACAAGAAAAATGGATTTAGTTTCAGGAAAAGTCTTTAGATATTTTATCAACTGGGGAAGCTGTGGATACATTGTTGGCTCTCCAGATAGAGAAATGGCATAATGGCTTGGAAGCAATGACTCATCAAGCTTTTTTCTGTCCTGTCGGGGATCGCCATAATGACCCATGATCAACTTTCTTCTCTCTTCCATCAGATTGGTGACAATCTCTTCGGGTGTTGCTACTTTATCTGGAGGCATTTGCATAGAATTGTAAAACTCCATTGGCCTCCAGCAGTATACGCATCTATTCTCACAATACATTCCAGCTGGTGAAAACTCCATGCATCTGTGAGTTGTTATTCCGTAAAATTTCATTTTATAACAATCACCTTCACCTTTGAATGATTTTTTTGTCCAATGACACAGCTCTACAGTAGAATGATCAGAGACTCCATACTTTGCCTTTTTTAGCTGACTTACTAGTTTTGGCCGAATCTGTATTATTTCATTATTGGATTCAACAGTTTCGCCAGAGCAGCTCATGGTTTTCATTCTTCTTAGTTTTAATTAAATCTACAGATAATGCTTAAAATTTTTTAACATGTGTATTGGTTTTACAGGCACGCGTTGTTTTCTACTGGAATACACAAAATTTTTTGCAAATAAATCATGCCATAAAATACTAAAGCAGAACTTATTCCCATGGCAACATACCACTTTATACCTTTTAGCATAATTTGAAATATTTTTCCAGTCATAAATAAACCTACAGCTGATTGTCGAGTTTGATTAGATATCAAAATTCTTACATCAAATTTACAAAATTGTATTGAGATATTTTTTAGCATGTTACAAATAGACAATTTATAATAAAACAAAATTTCATGAACAGACAATTTGCATAACTATCTTATATTGCAGGCAAAATACCACTAGACATGGAAGCAGCAAGGATAGTTAAGATAAACGAACCCTTGGAAATTCAAAAACTTGAAACTCCAAAACCAAAAGGCTCTCAAGTTTTAATCAAAGTTCAATCTGCAGGTGTTTGTCACAGCGATATTCATCTCTGGGAGGGAGGCTATCAGGGTATTGGGGATCAATTTATGAAAACAACTGATAGGGGAGTGAAATATCCACTGACTCCTGGACATGAGATTGCAGGAGTGGTAGATACTATGGGTGAGGACGTAGAGGGATTTTCAAAAAATGACAAAGTTCTGGTTTTTCCTTGGATAGGAGAAGGTCTATGTCCTGCATGTAGAGTGGGAGAAGAAAACTTATGTGATAAACCAAGATCACTTGGAGTTTACAATGATGGTGGTTATGCAGAATATGTACTAGTACCAAATTACAAATATCTTGCAAAAATTGGTGACATGGATACTGATATTAGCGCACCCTTGTCATGCTCTGCACTAACAGCATATGGTGCAGTAAAGAACACTGCCATAAAACCATCAGATAATGTTGTTATCGTTGGTGCTGGTGGATTGGGTTTGATGGCAATGCAGCTTGCAAAAGCCGTTACTGGTGCAAGGATTATTGCTATGGATGTAAATGATGATAAATTACAAGTTGCAAAACAAAGTGGCGCAGATCTTGTTATTAATTCCAAAAAAGAAGATGCTGTAAAAGCTGTTATGGAATTAACTGGAAATCTTGGTGCTGATGCTGTAATTGATTTTGTCAATGCAAGTAATACTGTGGAAATTGATATGCAAATACTTCGAAGAAGGGCTAGAGTGGTTCTTGTAGGACTTTTTGGCGGAGCATTGCAGCTAAACCTAGTCACAATGCCGACAAGGGCATACAAGTTGATTGGCTCATACACTGGATCAATGACTGATATGATTGAATTAATCTCTCTTGCAAATCGAGGCGTGATTAAGCCTCTTGTTTCAAATCGATTCAAGCTTAATCAAGCCACAGAAGCATTAACAATGCTAAAACAGGGCAAGATAATCGGCCGCGGAATAATAAACCCCTGATTTTACGTTTTTTGGTTTTTACTTACGCAACAGACAAATTCTAAATGTATCAGTTAAGATTAATACTGGACTGGAAAGGAACGTTCTTTGTGGCCCTTGTAGTACAGTGGCCAGTATAGGGGACTGTGGATCCCCGGACAGGGGTTCGATTCCCCTCAAGGGCCTTTTTATTTAATTTCTATATGGAATTGAGACCTAATTGTTCATTTCACAAGCTTTTCTATACATACTTTAGACATACTAGTCAAAAGAACTAATTTCTATGCTTGCACCATGCTTGCATTACAGTATTAGGAAAAAACACTTCGGAAGCTTTGGAATTAAGATAGAAGGCGATAACAAGTGGATAACACTTATTCAGAACGCTACCAAGTTAACATAGATTCATGAAACTTCGTGTTGGAGTATTAGTATTGATTATCGGTTTAGTATTGATAATAGTTGGATATGCTGTAAAAGAAAATGATCTCCATTGGAGGGGATGTACTAATCCCTGTAAATTATTACCAATATCAGAAAATTTGCAACCAAAAATCGAGGATATTATTTTCTACATTGGTAGCATCACATCATTATGCGGAATAGGGTTGTCAGTTGTTTCCCTAATACAGAAATTTCAGAAAAACGAAATCTGACTTTAATCCAACAAATCAACCGACTTTTGACACAGATAAAAACAACCATAGATTTGACAGCACCCAAAAAAGAATTACTTATAACAAACCCGTACCGTACAGTCAAAACAAGTCTTTATTTTTAAAATATTCCAAACTTGCTTGATTCCATCTCTTCTTTGATGGCAAGCTTTACCTTCAAGTTTTTCTGAGTAACCTTCTCGGTAAGCCAAGTCAAAAATTTCTTCTCAAGGCCGTTTCCTTTGATTTTATTAAAATCAGGACCAAGCTGGTCTGAAAGCCTTTGTACCAGTGATTTATTGACACAAACGACGTAAAAGTGCCAACCAAAGGCAAATTCCGAATCAGTAACAATAAACTCGTTTTCCCCATGCACCATCTGCTCCAGATTACTCAACGTAGAAACTATTGCCTTGCTGGTATTATCATAATCAATTGCAGACACATTGATGTTTATTCTATCGTCCATCATCTGGTTTATACGTTAATTCCAAATAAAAATCTGACTGATTATTTGTTCTAGTCCTCATTTAACAAATACTCTACATCAATGTTAAAGTACGTCCGTAGCAGGCTGATGTAGTTTTTTATGGGTATGGGTATTTCATGCCCGCATGCAACTCCAAGATTTTTTGCGTTAATCCAAATGACAAGAGATTGTAATATGGTAAGAAAGCGATCGTTACCAGCATCTGGTGAGCCTACTGCTCTAGTATATCTTTCAGCAAATTCCCATGCTACTACAAAATCTATACAATCTGTTCCAAATACAGAAAGAAGTTGTTCTTGCAAGCTGGATGCTTTCTTAAACGGAACCATGTTCAAAATGTAAGGAAAATCTACCCTGTCTGGCAGTATGCCTGGAAGCGGTCCCCAAATTGTTATTATTCTACAGCCTTCTTTCAGACTGGAAAATTTTGGCATCATTTTTTCAATCATGGATTGATCTGAAAACCAAAAAAGAATCACGGTACCATCACTGATGTCTGATTCTAAAATATCCTGACACTGCAGAATTCCATTTGAAATTTTCTTTTCTTCTAATAATTTTTTTGCAATAGATATTTTTTCTATATCATTATCAATTCCTACTGATTTTTTTACACCGAATTCTTCTGCAGCGATTGCTATACCATTTCCGTTTCCACATCCAAGATGATAAAACACATCATTCTTGTTTAGTTGAGAAAATCGAAATATCTCTCTAAAAGCATTGTCTGGAAGCTGTACATCCTGACCTGATATTATAGACTGAGGAAGTGATGCTAGATAATCTTCTATTTTCACAAGTAATCCAAGTTATTTTACTAAATTTATTCCCTTATTCTCTCAAGTGCGGAAACTGCTTGCCATAATGTTACCCGTACATAGGATGGCATGTTAGGATCCTGTGTTATTTCATCTAGTGTACTAATGGCATTTGAGGCTCTCACCGCAACTGCATGTTCTTGTTTTCTAAGCTCAATAATCAACTCACTTATGCTTTTTTTGATATTTTTTGGAGTAGAAGGATTTGAAACAATGTCATCAAGCGTAATAATGGCCGCGTTTAGTGTTTCTGTGTTTTGAGCTTTGTCGACCATTGTACATCTGAGCTAACCTAATTGTGTTGATTTTATAAAGTTTGCACTTAGAGCTCTAGGAAGACATTTTCAGATTCTACTACTACCTTGTATGAATTCAAATCTTTTATTTTTGCTGGAAATGCATGAAGCTTGCCTGCTTTACAATCAAACTTTGCGCCATGCCAACCACATGTCAAAATGGCACCTTCCAAAGTCCCTTCTGAAAGACTTGCACCTGCATGTGTACAGGTATCATCCATGGCGTAAAAATTGCCATCTACATTTACTACAAGTATCTCTTTTCCGTCTGCAGTAACTTTTTGCATCTTGCCAGCTGGAATGTCAGATGCTTTGCCAACGATAATTTTTCCCATGCTAGTTTTGAATTTTCAACTCAATTAATGTTTTTTGTATTCTAAACAAATTTTACAGTGTTTTCAAGCTTGCCAAGGCCTTCTATTTCCATCTCTATTTTATCCCCGTCTTTCAAAAACACCGCATCTGGTTTGTTTAGCATCACACCAGCTGGAGTTCCAGTTGAAATGATGTCGCCTTTTTCCAAAGTCATAACTTTGCTTAGCATAGAAACAATGGTATAAACTCCCAAGAACATGTTTGAAGTCGAGGAATTTTGTCTTACAATACCGTTTACCTTTGTTAACATTTTCAGATTTTGGGGATTTGGTATCTCATCTGCAGTGGTAATCCATGGACCGCATGGCGCAAAGGTATCGAATCCTTTTGCACGAGTAAATTGTTTGTCCCTTGCCTGGATATCTCTAGCAGAAACATCGTTTAAAATCATGCATCCAAAAATTGCACTTTTGGCTTGTTCTTCGGTAATGTTTTTACAATCTTTTCCTATGATTAGCGCCAGTTCTATCTCATAGTCAAGCTTTGAGACAAATGAGGGGCAGATTATCTCCGAAGTAGCTCCGTTTAGTGTAGTTCTTGGTTTTATTATTATTGCAGGCTCGTCTGGGGGTATGAGATTTTGTTCTTTGGCATGATCTTTGTAATTAAATGCAAGACAAATGATCTTGGAAGGATTTGGTATTGGTGCAAGAAACTTTACATCTGAAATGTTTTGTGTAAAATTTAATTTTAGAATTTTAGGTTTTACCTCGTCATACCACCCATCAAAAAGAAAGTCCTTAATGTTCTGTGGTATGGGAATTCCTGTTTGAGATGTAATCCCATCTTTAGTAATTACATTATTACCATTTACAAAACCATATGTTTCCATATTGTTTGTTAACAATCTTGCAATTTTCATTTTTTTTCACTTGTGAGTATAGATTGCTTGCATCGCAGAATCTTTTCTGCAATAACCAAATCTGACAAATTGAATTTCTGCGCCCTCATTTAATTCTAAGTAGTGATTTTCTGTATAAGCATGTAGAGTTTCAAGACTGTCTTCGTTGAATTTTTCATTTACAAAGAGAGTTTTTGGTATCAAAATGTTTAGTTTTGTCGCAGTTTTTTGTGGAATCCATTGAATCTTTGGCAATTCTGACTTGAAATCATTATCTGAATATTCTGCTTCTATCTCTGATCCGGTCTTTGTTATTTTTACATTGTAAAGTTCGATTAACCTAATTTGATCTCCGACTTTGAGAGTTTTTGCATCAGATCCTGAGATGTAAAAGTTACCGTCAATTTCCATATGCCTCTTACCCATCTCGCTTCTTTGTGGGTGATTGGGAAGTTCAGCTTGTGTAAGTGTGTTGTTCTTTATTGTGATTTTTACAGGCTCTGTTACCATGAACAGTCTGATGCTTGTTACATCGATTATTTTTCGGTTAAATGATTCCAGTGTGTCAAATGGCGCAAGTGTATCTGATTTTGTAAAGCTTAGTGAGAGAACGAATTTTCTGATTGCCTCTGGAACTATTCCCCTTCTGCGCATTGCCTCAAGTGTGGGCAACCTTGGATCGTCATATCCTGATACTTTGCCATCTTGAACCAACGGCTTTAGAATTCTTTTTGAGACAGGCATGCCTTCAAACTCTAGTCTTGAAAATTCTAGCATCTTTGGCTTTCTCATTCCAAGCTTGTCCAAAATAGCTTGGTAAAGCTCATTTCGAAGCTCATACTCTTTTGTCCTAAATGCATGAGTTACTCCGTCTATGCTGTCTTCTATGGCAACTGCAAAATCATAGTTTGGCCAGACTCTGTATTTGTCAATAAGCAATGGGTGAATTTCATCTATTATTCTAAACATTGCTGGATCACGCATTACTGTATTTTCAGATTGCATGTCACCGCGAAATCTTACAATTGCTTCTCCAGGTTTGTATTTCTTAAACATGTCATGCCATCTTTTGATATTTTGATTATGATCTCCTACGCGGCATTTGCAATCTTTCATCTCTCTTCGGTTCTTGCTTATTGTCTCCTTGTCGCACGTACAAACATATGCGTTATTTGCTTCAATCATTTCCAATCCTTTTTTGTAAATTAATTCCATATCGTCTGAAGTATTCTTGATTTGATCATATTTTACTCCAAGCCAGTCAAGCCCAACTTTTATTGCAGCATAATATTCTAGTCTCTCATTTTCAGGATTTGTATCATCAAATCGCAGTATTAGTTTTCCACCATACATCTTTGCATACTCTTCATCGATGATGGCAGCTTTTGCATGACCAATATGCGGATAACCGTTTGGTTCTGGAGGAAATCTTGTTACCACTTTTCCATGTTCTGCACCTTCAAGTGGCGGCAATCCCACTCTTTCGTGTTTTGGTTTTACTACTAGTAATTCTGGAAAACTACTTTCAAGCTCAGCTTTTTGCTCAGCTAATGAAATTTTGTTAATATCTGAAACAATTTCTGTAATTAATGGCATTATCTCCTTTGCCTTGGTCCTAAGATCTGGCCTTGTACCAAGTATTTTTGATATTACTGCATCGTTACGGGTTTTTCCCTCATGTTCTGAAGCATTTTGTAAAGCTATTCCTCTGATCGCCTTTCTGACATCATCTTCCAATTATTGACTCCTCTCTACTACAAAATCTAAAAGAGACAATAGCTCATTTTTTGCTGAACCTTTGTAACTTGATAGTGATTTTTTTGCTGCGTTAGAATACTGTAAAGCCTTTTTCCTAACTGATTTTTCTATTCCCATAGATGATATTATTTTTACTGCATTTTCTAATTCTTTTTTTGATATGGTGGAATTTCCAAACGCATTTAGAATTGTTTTCTTTTTCTGACCACTCGCTTTGTTTATTGCAAGAAGTATAGGAAGTGATTTTTTACCTTCGCGTAAATCATTTCCAACAGGTTTTTTTGTAACTTTCGGATCTCCAATTATGCCAATTAAATCATCAACTATTTGAAATGCAACTCCTAGATTTATTCCAAAAGAAGAAAGGTTTGCAACGTCTTTGCTTTTTGTATTTGCGCTAATTGCTCCCATTGCACATGCAGTGGCAAATAGAGCTGATGTCTTTTTTTCTATCATTTCGATGTATTGTTTTTCTGTAGGAATTTTTTTTGACTGGGCCATCATTATGTCAAGTGCTTGACCTTCACACACCTCACTACATGCCTTGGCAAGATTGGAAACTAATCTAAGACGTACATCTTTTGGCATCTTGGAATCATGTGAAATTGTTTCAAATGCTTTTGAAAACAAGACATCTCCAGCCAAGATACCTACTGGTATTCCAAATTTAGTATGTGTTGTAGGTACACCATGTCGCATTTCGTCATTATCCATGATGTCATCATGGATTAATGTGAAATTGTGAACCATTTCTATTGCTGCAGCTGCAGGCAATGCATGTTTTATATCGCCACCTAGAATTTCACAGCTCTTTATGACCATAAATGGCCTTAATCTCTTACCGCCATGCTCTATGAGATATGAAGCTGCCTCGTAGATCTCTTCTGGATTGCCATGAAGACATGAGAGAAGAAACGAATTTACTTTTTTTGCATTTTTTGATATGGAATTAAATGACATTATTTTTTGAGCTCCCATTTGTTGTCAGGAAAATGATACTTGAGTGGTTTTTCAAGAATTTGTTTGACATCCTCTCTAATCCACTTGTTCAAAATTGAACTGTGTTGTGGTAGTATGTCTTTTTTGGATTCTGATAAAAAATACAACGCAACAATCATCCACGGACAGTAGATCTGAGGTGATTTTTTAATGTCATTTAGAAGATCATCTAATGTATTCAATTTTATGTCCTTGATTTCTTCTTTTACTAATTTTATTTTTGTAGGATCATCAACTATGCCAATCAAAGTTCCACATACTTCGTTTTCAGAACCAATGTCCTTGTATGGAACATGGTATTCAAATTTGAACAGGTAATCAAGCTTGCAAGATATTCCTAACTCTTCTGGTAGTCTTCTTTCTGCAGACGAAACATATGTCTCTGATTGTCTTGGGTGACTTGCTACAGTTCCGTCCCAGTCACCTGGCCATAACATCTTGTCCATGCTGCGCTGTGTTAGAAGCAATTTTCCATCTCTATTAAACAAAAGAATTGTAAAAGCTCTATGCAACTTGCCATTTGGCAAATGACACTTTACCTTTTCCTCAGTTCCTATTGGGTTATCATTACTATCTACCAGAATCAAATATTCCATGTCCATCCTTTTATCCTCTGAATACAGTCCCTTCAAATTTTTTACCTTTTATAGCGTTTACAATTCTCTCAGGTTTGTTACCATTTACCAAAAACACGTTAACTCCACCCTTTGAAATCATAGTAGCCTCTTTTATTTTACGAGTCATGCCACCCGTAACGTCCATTCCTACCTTTGAAATGGTAGTCTTCTGACCCTTTATCTCATAAAGGAGTTTTTTTGTTTTCATGTCTGAATATACTCCATCTACATTTAACACAAAAATTGCTAACCTTGGTTTTAGAACTTTTGCCAAGATTTCCATAATTTTATCTCCAGATAAAATGTAGAACTTGTTTTGACCGTGCCATAATACATCGCCATATGATACCGGAACAAGTCCATCTTTGGCAATTCTTAAAATCTCTTTTACTTTTTTAGTGTCAGCTTTATCACCAAACATAAAATCAGTTGGAGGTAAGCAGTAAGGATTTAGTTTATTTTTTAAAAATGAATCCAAGATTATCTTATTCAATTCTATCATGGAATTTTTTACTATTGCGACACCCTTCTTACTATATTTTGCAGGTTTTGTATGCATGTTATATCTTACAGACCAATAGTGGCCAAATGATCCTCCGCCATGCACTATGATTATAGGCTCTCTTATTTTTTTTAATTGAATTGCAATTTTGTTTATTGCCAAAATGTTTGGAGTCAGAGGCTTTTGCTTATTGGTTATGATAGAACCTCCAAGCTTTATCAAAATCATATTTTTTTCAGCAATTCTCTCGGTTTAAAAAGTATCTATCTGCAAGAAACCAAAATTTCATTCCTAGGCACAAGCATGAGCAACATAAACCCAAAAAAGATGTTTCAAGTTTCTATTGCCTTCATAAAATCATCAAAATACTCGTTAATGATTTTTTGAATCTTATTTGCTGAAAAAACACTGGTGAATCTGAGGAGGCCTCTTAATTTTAAGTCAATGTCAATTGTGATTCTGGTACCTCCTGGCACGCTTTCATATTTTTTTATAAAATGACTGCCCCTTGCATCTCCTGATAGAACAAAAGTTTCATGAATTTCAGGCTGTTTTATCACATTTTTAGTCATAATGGCAAATTCTTTGCCTGCTATTTTTCCATGAATTTCAACTACAGAAGTAAACTCGCGAACTGAGCGTATTTTGATTAGTTTGAAATATTGCGGAAGCTTTTGTACAAAGCTCTCAAAATCAGTTCCTGCTTTGAATGCCTTTTCTCTTTCTACATTGACAGTCTTTACAAGTTGTATTTTTTGCAATTTTATTCCTAAGTGTATACAAGTCCATTAAAATCAATTTTAGCAGAAAAACATTCACTATGGGTTTTTAGATTAGATAGGGTTTTTTCAAGATTAGACTTATCCACAAGTGCAATTATGCACCCTCCACCGCCAGCACCAGTTATTTTTGCACCAAATGAAGTTTTTTTAGCCTCTCTTACTAAAAGTGCAAGCTTTTCAGTGGAGATGTTTATTCTTTCCAGTAAATCTTGATTCTTTGACATTAGTAAACCAAGTGATTCCAAATCCTTTTTTTCTAAATACACAAGAGCATTTTGAATTAGGATTGATTCCTGATCACAAAATGAAGCAAACAAGTCCTCATTATTTTCCCGGAATTTTCTTACGTTTTCAACAATTTCGCTAGTAAAATGTGCTTGTTTTGAATTTGCAATCACAAGATCAAAATTAGCGTTTGAGTTGATCTTTTTAAAACCATTTTTCATATCATATTCCATTAGTCCGCCAAAAGTACAGACAGAACAGTCTGCCCCTGACGTATTTTCAAATATAGTACGTTCAGCTTCTATTGCAATTTTCAAAATTTCCTCTTTTGGTAGCTTTTCAAATAATCCCATAACTGATGCCGTAACTGCAACACAACAGGCAGATGAGGAGCCAAGACCAATGCCTGCAGGAATCTCAGAGTCTATCTTTATTTCAATTCCAACATTTTTCCCAGATTTTTCTAATGCTTTTTTTGCAATATGCAAAAATGGTTTCATTACATCCATGGATCTGTCCGGCTTTGATAGTGAATCTGTATTTATTTCCATATTACCAATATCGGATTTTATCTTGATCTTTTTTTCATCAATTATTTGTGATGTAGCTGTAATTCGTTTATCAATAGAACAAAGTATCGCCTTTATGCCGTACACAACAAAATGCTCGCCAAATAAAATGACCTTTCCAGGTGCTGAAGCAACAGATTTCATGAAAACACAATCGATGCATATCCTACCACGGAACTCTTGTCACCTGTTACATCGCCGCTTGTAGCATACTTTAGTAACCTTCCTTCTTTTGCTCCAAGCTCCTTGCAGGCCATCATGGTAGACGCGATCGCTCCATATCCACATGCGCTAATTTGTTTTTCTTGTAAAACTCTGTAAAATTCATCTAAATCTAAATTTAAGATTGGTTCTATTAGGGCAGAATCCTGCTTGTGCGCAAAATTGTTTTCTTCATAATGTGTAAAATCAGAGGAACCAACAACTATAGTTTTTCGCATCTTTGCAATCTTTGCTATTGCAGAGCCTATCTTTTTAGCAGTTTGGTAGTCTTGATTTATCAAAATTATGGGAAGTATTTTGAATTTATGAGAATAAATTTCTTGAAGCATTGGTATCTGGACTTCTAAACTATGATCCCTCGTATGGGAAAAAAAATCCAACTCGATGTCTTTGAAAATTTTGTTTATTTCCATGGCACATTCAGAATCAACTTCTACTTCGCCAAGAGGAGTTTTCCATATACCTTCCTTCATCACTGCAACATTACAGCCTATTCCATAATGGTTTGGGCCGGTAATTATGACAAGTTCAGGTTTTTGTGATGATATAGAGTAAAAAGAATTTATTGCTACTGGGCCAGAATACATGTATCCCGCATGTGGAGAGATGATACCGAGAATTTTTTCATTGTCTGACGTTGGAGGAATTTTTCCCGGTCCAAAAGGATGCAAAAAACAATCATGTATAGCAGTTTTTAACTCGTTTTTTTCTTTTGGATAGAACATGCCAGCAACAGCCGGTGTTCTTACCTGCATTACTTTATTGCCTCGGAGCTCTACCGAATCTTGGTGTAGGTTTTTCTGATTCTTCTTCCAACTCTTCTTCTGTAATCTTGGTCTCAAAGTCATCAATTTCATATTTCATTGATTCATTTGCTTTAAGCTGGCCTTTTTGCAAAAGTATCTCTCTTGCCAAAAGCCAGTATATTGCAGCTAAAGATTTTCTTCCTCTGTTGTTGGCTGGAATAATAAGATCAATTTTGGATGTTATGTTGTCTGTGTTTGAAATACCTATTACTGGAATTCCTGCATTTGTTGCTTCAAGTATAGCTTGTTCATCAGTTTGTGGATCAGAAATTAAAATTAATTGTGGTTCTATGTAATATGGCAATAGTGGATTTGTCAGAGTTCCTGGCATGAATCTTCCAAGCATTGGGGTAGCGCCAGTTACCTCACAGAATTTTTCTATTGGTGTTGTTGCATATTCTCTTCCGGAACATACTATCACTCTTGAAATTTCTGCCCTGTTTATGAATTTGGCCGCAGTTTGAATTCTTGCTAGTGTTTTCTTACTGTCAATAATGTAAAGTCCTTCATTAGTAGCCTTTGTAATAAATGGAACCATGAATTTTGTTTTAACTTGAGTTCCTACCCTAATACCAGTAGATAGAACGTATTTTTCCATATGCTCAAACTCTTCTTGTTTACTCATGTTGTGTTTTTAAATCTCTGCCATTCCATGTATTAAATCATACTCTGTGATACGAAGCAATTCATTGAGCTTTGCAACTCTTTCGCCTCCAACTACACCAACTTTTAACATCTTTGATTTTGTTGCGATTCCTATGTGTGTTATGTGTGAATCTATAGCTTCTCCAGATCTATGTGATGTGATCAGTTTAATCTTATTTTTGTGAGCTTCCTTTGCAAATTCAAGTGCATCATAAAGACTCCCAGCTTGATTTACTTTCAAGATGGCGGCATTACATGCCTTTAATTTTGCTGCTTTTTTGAGAATTTCCGTATTTGTGACAACCAAATCATCACCAGTTATCAAAACTTTGGGAAATTTGGAGGTCAGAATAGCCATTTCTTCAAAGGCTTCTTCATGAACTGCATCTTCAGCATAAACAAGTTTGTATTTTTTTATTATTTCTGAGACAAATTCTATTTGCTCTTCAGGAGTGTTTTCAAAACCTTCTCTGTCGTAAACGTATTTCTTTTTCTTTTCACTCCATTGAGTAGATGATGCAAAATCTACACCAAGTGTGACTTCTTTTCCTAAAGTATATCCCAGATTTTCACAAGCCTTTGCAGAAAGTTCTAGTGCCTTTTGATTGTCTAGTTTAGGTGCCCATCCACCTTCATCACCACGTCCATTAGTAAATCCGGAATCATTTTTTTGAAGAACTTTTCTTAGTTCTTTATGTACTGCAAAGTTTACCTCTATTGCATCATTTACTGTTTTTGAGCCCTTGGCACAGATCAAAATCTCTTGAATGTCTGGAGTTCCAGGACCAGCATGTGCCCCACCACCTAAAATATTTCCTAGTGGAAAAGGAAATCTCAAGCCAGTATCCTTTGTTAATAATTTGAACAGTGGTATGTCAAGGGCTTTGGCTGCTGAATCTACAGCTGCAATGGTAACTGCAAAAGCAACTGAACCTCCTATCTTTGAATAGCTAATAGAAGAATCAATTTTCCTTATTGTATCATGAATTGATTTTAAGTTAGAAGGATCAAGTCCTATGAATTTTTTTAAATTTGAATTAAGAGCAATCAGGCTTTTTTCTGGATTATTATTAGGAAAACTTACTGCCTCATGTTTTCCAACACTAGCACCTGAGGGAGCACAAACTCTGCCAAGATGTGATTTATCAGATACAATGTCGACTTCAATTGTTTTACTTCCCCTACTATTGTAGAGTAGTCTTCCTTTTATGGAAGTAATCTTCGGCATCCTATTCTAACTCAGATTGCACTTCTTGCTGTCTTCTTCGAATTGCTTCGTAGAATGGAATAACTTGGTGAATTGTTTCAACCGATGTTAACAACATTGCTCTGCAACAATATCTTTTGAATCCAAAAGAATCAAGAACTTTTGCTGGATCTTCTCCGGATTTTACTCTTGTTTGATAATCCCTAAATTTGTCAGCTATTAAATTTCCACAAGTAAAACATCTGACAGGAATTAACATATTTTCAAAAAGTAATCAAGGCTTATAAAAACCATACATGGGTATTTGCATAATGCGGGAGTCGCCCAGCCTGGCCAAAGGCGCTAGCTTGAGGGGCTAGTATCTTAGGATTTCGAGGGTTCAAATCCCTTCTCCCGCACTTGAAAATTTTTCTAAACAAATCAAATTTGACTTACTTGATAAAAGTAGTAGATATTGGATCTTAACAAACAAAATTAAAAAGAATTTTTAATGAAAATTATTCTTGCTGGAATAATACTTAGTATGCTTTTGATATTTTCTAATATTCATGTATCTGATTCATATCTGCAGTATAATCTTCTTGTTACAGTAAAACCAGAAAAATCACCAATCAAAGATACTGAATTTCCAATTATAATAGGAAAAGTTACGGACGAAGCAAGCAAACCCATTGTAGGCGCTCTTGTCAAAATTACATTTGCAAAAGAGGTTGTTACTACTACCACTGATCAATATGGGAATTTCAAATATGATTCTGTACTGCCAATTTTTGCTGGCTATTATATGATAAATGTAGTTGTTACAAAGGCTGGTTATTCCACAGGGTTGGCTAGTTCAACTTTAATGGTAAACTCACCCCCAACTGTTACATATAGTAGAGGTATTACAGGAGACCCAATAGTTACTGGAAACTATACTGTCTATCTTGGTAAAGTAACTGATTGGAATCTTGAAACGACTTGTTTCGTAAAGTTTGGTGATCAATTTAAGAGGTTTTTAAAAACATGTGATCTTTATAATTTAGCACCAACTGATTTTAAGACAGATGCAACAGTAGTTCACTCACTTGCTGTAATACAACATAATGCAGATTATAGACTCTTTCCTGTAAGTGATTATTTTAATGGCTTGACGCTAAATAACAATGCACAATATAGGTATGTAGAAAATGTCTGGAAAAATTATACTGTACCTAATTAATTTTAAAAAAATTACTTTTTAAACTTGTTAATTGAATCAATAAGTGCAGAACGCCTTATTTCTTCAGTTACCGCCGCTCTTGCATCCTCTATTAGTATTCTATTTACATCAAGTTTTCTTCGGGTTTCATTTACCAATTTGTCATAGATGGCAAAAGGATACAAGGAAAGATAGAGATTTTCCATTATTTCAAAGAATTTGCTTGCATCCTTAGCTTTTCCCGCTCTTATAGAATCGTAAACTAGTCTTTTTAGTTCACCAATACAATCAAGTAAACCAAGTATGTATGATTCTCCTTTTACTCCTAATGATTCTGCTGATGGTATTTCTGATTTCTGTACTATTGCAAGAAATGCAGATGCTTCAACAAGCTCTTGCTCCGATGTCATAATATGTCTATACAACTCTGCGTTTGATTTTTTTCTTATTTCATCAAGTAGTTTTTTTGCTTTGGCCGCTTTTTCTTTTCCATCTACAATATCTAATTTATGAACAGAAATTATTGCTTGGCTACATAGGATGACTACTTCACGTGTTCTCTTGATGATATATTCGCGTGAATTTTGAGCTTCCTCTAGTGATTTTGATATTTTGGATAACGATGATTTGACATTCTTCAATGACATGTAAGATGGATGAAAAACTAGGATAAAGTCGTTTGGTAAAGCCCTTATTTGACATTATTTTTGAGTTATCATATGGATATAACAGTCAAACAAATGATGCAGATAGAGGAAAACGGTCATCAGATGGGATTTAAAAGAAATTTCATGATGGAAAATGCAGGAGCATCTGTTACAAGATATTTGTCAGAAAAATTTCCAGACATTTCATCAAAAAAAATTCTTGTTTTTGCTGGACTTGGAAATAATGGAGGTGATGCTTTAGTAGTTGCAAGACATTTGGCTGGTTTTGGATCCGATGTCAAAGTATTACTACTTGGAAATCCAGAAAAAATAAAAACAGATGAATCTAGGATAAACTGGGCAATACTTGAAAAAATGAACTCAATAGATTTGGTAATTGCGTCTGACATTAGTGATCTTGATCTAAAAGCAGATGTTGTTATTGATGGAATTTTGGGAACGGGAATTTCTGGGGAAATTAGGGAACCATATGCATCTGCAATTGATTCTATAAACAAACTAAAGGCATTCAAGATTGCAATAGACATTCCATCAGGTCTTGATCCAGATACTGGAAATGCAAACGACAAATGTGTCAAAGCTGATGTGACTATAACATTTCATAAAATGAAAGTAGGGATGCCAAAGAGAAAAGATATGTGTGGAACTATTCTGGTTGAAAAAATTGGTATACCTTCAGAGGCCGAGGTTGGTGTACTATGAAAGTACATCAAATACAAGTTGGAAATATGCAGAACTTTACCTACATTTTAGAGGATGAAGACACTGATACTGCCATAGTTTTAGATCCTTCATGGGATCTTGAGGAGATCCAAAAGGTGATAGAAAAGAATAATCTGAAGGTAAAATACATTGTAAATACACATCACCATTTTGATCATACTATAGGTAATGAATACATGACAAAAATCACGGGTGCAAAAATAATACAACATAGTGCTTCTACACTAAAGAACGATATGACAGTATCAGATGGTGACAAAGTAAAATTTGGAAATTCGGAGCTTACCGTCTTTCATACCCCAGGTCATTCAAAGGATAGCATATGCCTTATCGGTGATGGAAAAATTTTTTCAGGTGATACGCTTTTTGTTGGTAATTGTGGCAGAGTTGATCTTCCTGGTGGAAGTGCAAAGGAACTCTATCATAGTTTGTTTGATATTCTTCATAAAATGGATGAAAAACTAGTTCTTTATCCTGGTCATAACTATGGAAGCTATCCTTCGTCTACATTAGGAAAAGAAAAAAAGACAAATTTTGTTTTACAGCCTAGGACAGAACAAGAATTTCTTGAATTTATGAATAGTGAATAAAAATTGCAAGATATAGAAATTTTAGGAAACACACAAAGGGGAATTGATTTTGTAAAAAAAGTTGAAAATAAAAAATTTGTATTTTCATTAGTAATTTCATATACTGCCACTTGCGAGATACCCGGCATTACTGTTGCTGGAGCAAACCCTGATCTGCTAAAGTTTACTGCAGCTGCTGATGCAGAGTTTCTTCATTATGGATATTGTAAATCAATTGATGCAATACCTATGACTCCTGATGGAAAACCAACTCCAGCTCTACTTACTAAAACTGCACTAGAGGCTGCAAGCATTCCAAGCTTTGTTGTCAATGCCGGAAGCATGATCATTCCAAAACTACCATGTTTAGAGATTGGATTAGAGCCAGGGAAAAATATTGCACAGGAACCAGGCCTTGATCAAAACTCTGTCAAAAAGGCTGTTGAATATGGAAGAATTGTAGGAAGGTCTCTTGGTGCTTCAACTGACTGTCTAATAATCGGTGAAAGTATTCCTGGAGGCACTACAACAGCTCTTGCTGTAATGACTGGGTTTGGCATACAGGCTACAGTAAGTAGTAGTATGCCGGAGAATCCTATCATGTTAAAAAAACAAACGGTACAATCTGCATTAAAAAGGCTGGAATCTAAAGATCCTTACGACATTATTTCACAATTAGGGGATCCAATGATTCCTACTGTTGCAGGAATACTTGGTACAGCCTCAGAATCTACAAATGTAATTTTGGCAGGAGGTACACAAATGGCAGCAGTTCTAGCATTTGCAAAACATATTGGTTTTAATGAAACAAATACTGCGCTTGGAACCACCTCATATATCATAAATGATAATATGGCAAACCTTGTGGAATTAATAAAACAAATCTCTGATATTCCAATACTTGTTGCAAAACTAAAACTAGGTGAATCAAAAATTTCTGGACTGAGATCTTATGCAGAAGGATTTGTAAAGGAAGGTGCTGGTGCTGGAGGTGCATCAATTGCATGCATGTTAAAAACTGGCATAGGATCAGAAAAATTACTCTTATTAACAGAAAGAGAATACAATAGAGTTATTTCACAGTAACAGACTTTGCTAAATTCCTTGGATAATCTGGGTCTGTATCCTTTTCAAGAGCGGCATAATATGCTAAGAGCTGAATTGGAATTATCTCAATAAGGGGAAATAATGCTTCATTAATTTTTGGTATTTCTATCCAGTGATCGTATACATCGTTTGGCTTATCAGAGATTCCAATTATTTTTGCACCGCGAGCTTTTATTTGATGAGCACTTGCTAAAGTGTCAACATAAGTAGAATCATTAGGATTTATCATTATTACAAAGACATTAGAATCCATTAGTGCCAAGGGTCCGTGTTTTAACTCTCCGCCTGGAAGACCTTCTGCATGGATGTAGGTAAGCTCTTTTAGTTTTAGTGATGCCTCTGATGCAATTGCGTAATGAATTCCTCTACCAAGTACATAAATGTCAGAAATAGTTTTGAGATTTCTTGCAATATTCTGAATCTTTGTGTGATCAGAAAGTATCTTTGTTATACATGTGGAAACCTTATCAAGATCTAATCCAATACAACCTCCACATAACTTATCGGCAATTTTATATAAAATAGAAAGTTGTGCTGTAAAACTTTTAGTCGCAGCAACACCAATTTCAGGTCCACAATTCAAACCAATAGAAATGGAGGCTGATTGTACTAGTGATGAGGTCATTATATTAACAATAGATATGATTTTTGCTCCTTCTTTTTGAGCAATTTTCACAGCTTCTAAGACATCAGCACTTTCTCCACTTTGAGAAAGTGCGATAAGAATTGATTGCTGATCAAAATTGTTTGGAGAATGTGCTACTTCGCTAGATAATATAGGCTCTATCTTTATTTTTGCATATTTTGAAAAAATATGTTTTGCCACAAGAGCTGCGTTGTAGCTTGTACCGCTTCCTGTCAAGTAAAGATTCTTTGCATGTTTTACAAACTCTGTTGTCAAATTAAGCTCATCCCTAGTGGATTCTCCTGCTTTTAGTATTGTATCGGGCTGCTCAGAAATTTCTTTGAGAGTAAAGTGTGCATAATCTCCCTTGTATACATCAGCAAGTTCTTTTGAAATTTTAGTTATTTGATGTTGTACTGGGTTGCCATCAAAATCAAAAAATTGAATGCCTTTTAGATTGATGATGACAAACTCTCGGTTGTCTGGATAAATCACTTCATCAGTATGCTCTATAAATCCTAAAACATCACTTGAAATGAAATAACCATTTTTTCCTACACCGATGATTAGTGGTTCATGAAATCTTGCTGCTGCAAGTGTGCCATCTTCAAATACTGCAACAAAAGCATAGTTTCCTTTCAAGGATGACACGGTCTGAATCAAGGATTTTTTGACATCTTTTGTTTGATCAAAATTGTGTTGCAAAAGATTTGCAATGACTTCACTGTCTGTTTCACTTTTAAAGACATATCCCTTTTGCTGCAAGTCTTTTTTTAATTCTTCAAAATTATCAATTATTCCATTATGCACTATGGCAACTTCACCAGTACTGGATGGATGTGGGTGTGCATTTGTTTCAGTTACGCCGCCATGTGTTGCCCATCTTGTATGGCCTATTCCAACTGAACCAGAAAGCATGTCAAGCTTTACTGCTTTGTTTACTTCAGCAACTTTTCCTACGCCCTTTCTTAAAGTAATCTGATTGCCTGAAATTGTGGCAACACCAACACTATCATAGCCTCTATACTCCATACGTTTTAGCCCTTTGACCAGTATGGGTGCAGCAGAACCGTCTCCAAGATAACCAATTATTGAACACATATGATGATCTTACCTACTTTCTCGATAATAATAATTGCGTGTAAGATATCTTACACTTGTGGTTGTTCTGTGATAACAGATTCAACTTCCTGTTTTTTTGGCTGTCCGTAGTTTATACCTGGAGCCAAATGAATTTCATTTTCTTCATCTATTTTAACGGTATATGAAGGAATTGTAACTACTCTATCTCCTATCATTACATGACCGTGCACTACTGCCTGTCTTGCTTGATATGGACTTTTTATCAAACCCTTTTTCTGAACCATTGTTTGTAATCTACGTGATAGTAAATCAGTTACTTTCAAATTTAAAACGTCATCAAGTGTAGAGTTTTCTCTTACAAATCCAACTCTCGCTAGTGATTTCATTAATGTTGGTTCTTTTTTCTCTCTCACTTCTTGAGTTAGAGCTAAAAGTGATCTTGCCTGTTTTCTTACTCTAGATAATTCTGTATGTGCTTTCCAGAGCTCTCTTTTATTTTTCAATCCAAAAGTTCCTAATACATAAAGCTCCTCATTTAATAAATCATAGTTTAGTGGACGTTTTGGTTTTCTCCAAATTTTTCGTGGATTCTTAGGATCTCCCAATCAAATCACCTATTTTGTTGGTTTCTTCTCCGCCGGTTTTGCAGCTGCTGGTTTAGAATCCTTTGCTGGAGCTGCTGCGCCACCCTTTGCTGGAGCTGCTGGAGCTGCTGCGCCACCCTTTGCTGGAGCTGCTGGAGCTGCTGCACCTTCTGCTGGAGCTGCGGCGCCTTCTGGAACTGCACCAGGTGGAAGAACCTTGCCTCCCTTACGAACTCCTACTGCACCACCCTTTCTTCCGGTAGTGCGTGTCCTCTGACCTCTAACCTTTAATCCATAAGTATGACGAAAACCTCTCCAACTGTTTGTATTTTTTTCCCGCTCGATATCGTTTCTAACATTAAATTCTATATCTGAAGTAATCAAGTGCAAGTTTTCTCCAGAATCCATATCCTTTCGTCTATTTAGAAACCATGAAGGTACACTAATTGATGATGGATTTTTCATTACCTTTTCTATTTCCTCTACTTGAGATTCGGTGAGAAATCCGATATTGCTATTCTGGTCTATCTTAAGAACATCTAAGATTGCTTTGGCAAAGTTGTAGCCTATTCCTCTTACTTGACTTACTCCTATGATCATTTTTTTTGCTCCAGGAACGTCTTTTCCTGCAATCCTAACAATGTGTCTGTACTCTTGTGAAGACAAGTAAAACAAAATTTCCTAAACCCCGATAAAAACCATGCTAAAGTAAACAATACTTTAAATCGCATTTAGGCTAATTTATCATATTGACGCAGGAATTTGAAAATCTTGTAAGACGAAGCTATTCTTCAACTCCGAAATATACTGAAGTAATGGCAGGTCTACCTGAAGATTATAAACAAATCAAGACTCTAAATGATCTTTTAGAAATTAACTACAAAATAATTGGAGCTAAAGAACAACTTCGGCAAAACCTAATTTCAAAAATGCTGACAAATGAGACCAAATATCCGGAAATTATTGGATTTGAGGATGATGTAATTCCTGCACTAGATAGAGCAATCTTGGCGTGTCATGATGTGATGCTAGTTGGACAAATTGGCCAAGCAAAAACAAAGATTGCTCACATCATTTCCAAGAATCTGTTGTCACCAATCCCGGTTATCAAAGGAAGCATAACAAATGATTCTCCAATGGATCTGCCACAAGACGAGATGATTTCATTATTAGAAGATAAAGAAAGCACAACATCGGTTCCAAAATTTTACATGGATTCTGAAAGTATGGAAAAAATTCGTAACAATAAACTTGATACTAAAATTGAATGGGTTGAGGGCAAGGACAGATACAAGTATGTACTTGCTACACCTGATATATCCGTCAAAGATCTTGTTGGACAGATAGATGCAATTAAAATTACAAAAAAAGGAACCGAGATGTATCAAATTGAATCGTATTCGCCAGGTCAGTTGATGCAAGCAAAACACGGTCTCTTTTGCATAGATGAATTACCTGTGCTTGATACAAGAAAGCAAGTAGCACTACTTTCTGTTCTTCAGGAGGGTAGGTTTACAACTGGAGCTTATCCTGTTATATTTGAACCAAAGACTGTGTTTTTTGCAACTGCAAACCCGATTGATTATACACATTCGGGTAAGATAATAGAGCCTCTTTATGACAGACTAAAAAGCCACATTCACACTCATTATCCAAAATCAATAGAGGATGAAATGTTAATCATAATACAAGAAGCAAAAATCTCAAAATCATTCATTCCAATTTTCATGTTAAGAATTTTAGCAAAAATAATTCAAGATGCCCGTGTAAGTAATGAAGTAAATCAAGACAAGGGAGTTAGTGTACGCATGGGGGTGCATAGCCTTGAGCTTTTAGTTGGTGAATCTGAACGAGCGCGAGCCGTATCGCACAAAGTTCTTGCAATTCCACGACCATCTGATATATTTTGTATCGGTCAAGCTACAAAATTTGAGCTTGCAGAAATGGATGACACCATTACAAATAGAGAGAAAGTACTCAACAATTTAATTACAATCTCACTCAAAGAGACTTCACTTGAATATGTAAAAGGAACTGATCTCTCCATACTGGAGCGGATTAAACAAGAATTTGTGGGCAAGACATTTCAAGTTTCTCAAAAGATCCTAGGCGCAAATAGTATGCAAACTTCGTATGAAAACCAACTAAAGAATTTTGAAACTATGAGATCTTTGATTGGAACAATATATGAAAAAATATCAGATGAACAAAAAGAATTTGAGAAAAAAACACAGAAACATAATATAAGATCTGAATATCTCTTCATATCAGAAAATGCAAAAAGTGAACTAAGAGCTGCGATAACAGAGTTGGTGCTAGAAGGACTGTGTGCAATAGATCCAAAAGTTCTTGACAAAAAAGAGGCTGGATTTGTTGCAGCCTAGATCCAAAAATTTTGTCTATTTTTTAAACCAAGAAAATGACAAAAAAACATCCAATACTGAGGTGTCAAATAACACACTACAAAAAATCCTCCAGACAATGGCAAAACAAGCTCTAAAAGAAAAAACACCTAATGTTCAAGAACTCGATCGTATCTTAGAGGGAATTATTCAACAATCTAACGAAAAATCAGAAATACAACAAAACCAGGAAGAAAAAGAAACAGACATTCAAGGAACGGGTGAATCAATCACAAAGTACTTGCAAAAAATTGGTTATCTCAAGGACGAAAAAAAATGGTTGACAAACAAGGCATTTTTTGAGATCGGAGGAAAACTACTACATGATGTAATGAAGTCGATAAGTGAAGGAGGATTTGGATTTCATGAAACAAAAAATGCTGGTGCAGGAAGTGTCATCATGGACACTACAAAAAAACTAGAACTTGGTGATGATGTGAGAAATCTTAACGTTCCACAAACCATACTGAACTCGATTCAAAGAATTAAAAAATCTTCAGAAATCAAATTTCCAATCTCTCTAAATATTGATGACTTTGAAGAATTTGAGACAATTGAAGAGACCAAAGTTGCTGTTGTGTATTGCATTGATCTGAGCTCTACCATGAAATATTCTGTTAGTTCAGGAGAAGGAAGCAGGATAGAAGCTGCCAAAAAAGCACTTTGGGCTTTGTATGTTTTAAATAAAAAATTTTTTCCTAATGATTCTATTTACGTGGTTGGTTTTGGTTCTCTTGCATCAGAAGTAGATCCTTATGACATTCCATACCTGAAAACATATGATGCAAATGACAATTTTTTACATTATACCAATTATCAGGCAGCATTTAGACTAGCATTAAAAATTTTAAAACGTGATGGTTCTCAAAATAAAAGAATAGTAATGATAACTGATGGTCAACCAAGTGCTAGTTTTATTGATAACGAATCTCAAAAAAAGGATATACTTTCTGACAAGCCATACTCTCACTTTTACAAACCTGATGAATCCACACTTTTGAAATTACAAAATGAACGCGATATAAAATTGGATATGAGTGGAGAGACGGTGTATCTTTGTTACCGATATAGACAGGTTGATCCAGTAATAGATGCCAAAACTCTCTTTGAGGCAAAAAAATGTAAGCGTGAAGGAATTGAAATTGATACTATTATGGTAAGTGAGGAAGTTGAACTTTTGAGTTATGTAGAAGGATTGGAAAGGCAGCTTAAAGGAAGGGCATATTACATAAACCCTGAGAATATTGATAAGATATTGATTACCGATTTCATTTCAAACAAGAAGAAAATATTAAGTTCAAAGCAGGCATGGTAAAAATGGATAAAAATTATGACAAACAAAAAATGTTAGAAATTCTAGTAGATCCAGACGTTTCTATGATATTGTCCGAACTTGAAGATGGAAGTAAAGACTCTTCCTATCTTGTGGAAAAATTGCAGATATCTGATACGGAAATAAAAGAAAGATTAGCGTATGTAATACAATGTGGTTTTGTTAAATTAGATCTGATAGAAAATAAAGCCATTTACACTGTTGATAAGGAAAAATTAAATGATATTATGGAGATGGATGAAAATTTTTCAGGAGTTGTTGACGGTTTAACTGAACTTGATCAATATCTTAACTGATATTGGTTTTACCACGATTCTTAACAAGATACATTATTCCTATTGCAAGCCCGCTTAGTCCTGTTATAAGCAGAATAAAACTACACATGTCTATTAGTGCTATGTTTTGTGGATAATTTCCTATTACTGCCAAAATTTGGATTTCTCGCGATCCTTGATTCTCAATTTGTATTTTGTATGTTCCACTAGTAGAAATGATAAAATTTTCTTGGATCTGGCTTTTTGTTATTGACTTTGATATGACTGTATTGCCTACAGGATTAAAGATACTCATTTTGATATTGTCATCTTTTTGAAAATCTGTAATTTGAACAGAATAAACGCCATTTTGATTCTTTGATGGATCAAGATCTTTTGTTAATACCATTGATGCCCCAGGCAAAAGATTTTGTTGCTGACTTATAACACTCCAATTTATTAATTGAGATTCATAAAATGTAAGTGTAATTCCGATAACTACCAAAATTGCGCTGATTATAATAACCAGCTTGAATTTTTTCACAGCAAAAGTTGAAGATAACCCTAGTTAAAACTTGGGGTTATACATAAACAAATTGAAAATGTAAAATATGCTTCTAAGTTGTAATTTAGATTAATTTTTCTATATACAGTACAAATCATTCGACAACAATATTTGCAAGTTCTGTTGTTGATGTAAACGTGGAATGAATTTACGCACTACAGTATCCTTTACTCTTATTGTACTTCTTATGACTACGCCGCTCTCGGTCATTAATGTACATGCTTATTCTGATCATCCTGATCTGTTTATATCTGCTGAAAATAGTCTTTTTGAGAATCATTTTTCGGGATCAATGGTTATAGAAGTCATTGTAAGAGATAGTAGTATTAGTCCACTTGACCAACAACAAGGCGAACCAACTGTTACATTAAATGGAAGCCCACTTAGGATGGTGCAAGGCTCCAGCGGAGCTTGGTATGCATTTTTTGCTAACGTAGATAAAGCAAAACAAGCAGATCAGATTTCATCAACAGGAGCAGCTGGCCAAAACTTAGATTTTGGAGTTTTTTGTGACAGAAGCACTGATCCATCTGTACTAGGAGTCAGTTTTTCACAAACTGACGGTGTTGCAATTCCTGATTCTAACGGAATAAGTGGTACAACTCAAGGTTCGGCATCATTTACTGCGTGTACAGGTAATCTAGGTGCTCCTAACAGCCAAATGAGTGTGATTAGAAATTCGCCTAGTCTTAACACAAATCCAAGTGTAAAAACTGGGCAAATCGGAATAAATCCTAATGCATGGCCACTTGTACAGCTTTTTACTTTTAGTAATAATGTAACTATACAATATGATAAAGCAGGAGGTTCTGAAATTGTAAACCTGACATATGATGATATGACAGACATTTCCTTGAAACTTGACAGAAGTGGTTATCCACAAGGCTCTGATGTTTTTGCAACAATAAATGATATGCAACTCAACGAAGATCCTACCATCATAAATTCTTGGACATTCAATGTTGGTTCACCAGTAGCAACGTTTTATCAAGCATTTCCAGAATCTGGTTCTGCTCCTAGTGGAGCAGGATTAGTAAACTTGTACCCAAATCTTAGTAGTTTGGGTTTTAAAGATAATGGACATGTTGAAATGAATTTGGGTTCTGTTGCAAAATTGAAAACAAATCAACTTCAAACTACCACGTCAATCACAAATGGAGCTACCACCTATAACCAATTAGTGACATTTGTAGAAACCGCACCAAATTCTGGAATATTTGAAAGCTCGTACGGCAGTAACTCTGTAATTGGGATTTTAAATAATGCTCCAAGAGGTCAATCGGCTACTATATCTTACAATTCACAATCTATTTCAATATTATCTGGTACTACTAATGCAGATCTATCTCTCGGCACACCTCCTAATGTGCAATTAAATTCTAATCAGAAACCAACACTGTCTCTCGTTGCACCAAGTGGACAACTTAATCCTGGTCAAAAAGCAACAATAACACTTGTAGATAATAATCAAAACCTTAACGGAGCAATAGTTGAACGTCTGGATGATTTTAGAAGCTCTGCAATGTTACCAACCCTAAAACTTGGAAATCCAGTTACATTAAACAGCGCATCGAACGTACAATTTTATCCAAGTTCAATTGGCTTTGCTGGAGGAATATCAGTTCCATCTAATGTACCTGACTCAAATTCTGCTAGATTGATAATTGATACTACCTCTTCACCCACCAATCCTTTTAAGAAAATTACATTAAATCTTGGGATCACAGAACAAACCCTGAAAAGTCTGTTCATCGATGTAAGTCAACCAAATTCAGGTGGAACCAATTGGATAAATTATGATCTAAGATCATTTCAACTTCAATTTGGAATTAACTCATTTTCAGATACTAGCATGACTCTATACTTTGGCACCTTAGGAAATAACCCAGTTCAGATACTAACTCCAGGCAGTATATCGTCTGGAAATGGTCTTGTCCAAATAAGTGATGCTAATGTAGCTGCAATAAATGCAATATCTTCATCATCCCCAGTGTTTTTAGAAATTAATTTTGATACATCTGGTAGTCCATCAAATGGGGGAACAATATCAAGTGGAACTGAACCAATTGTGTTTGATTTGCTCTCTTTTGGAAATCAAAATAATCAAAAAATAAACAATGCGATATACAGAGCTGAACTACAAGAAACATCTAGAAATTCTGGTATCTTTACGGGAACTTTGGAGTATACAATTACAAATCAATTAAATCAGTATGATCCCAATTTAATCAAAAGTCTCCGTACATTTGGTCAGGATATAAAGTTCCTTGTAAATGATCAATTGACAGATAATAATGCAATCCATCTTTCAATCGCAGGTGTTTCAGCTAGCGGTGGAAATAAAATTTCAAGTTTACAATCTGGCATCCAAACGCATACAGGAATAGTTACACTTGATTCGCAAAGCTATGGACTTGGGCGACCTGTTACTATAACTCTAAACGATTCAGACCTTAACACAGATCCAAATACAATTCAGACGTATACTGCAGTAAATGATCCTAATTCTCCTGCAGATGATACGGTAGGAGATTCAAGCGGTAACATACTCTTAGAAGTTTGGATTAAAGGATTCAGATTTCATCATTGTACAGTAGGAGGTGTTTTTCATGGGGGTCTTGCTGCAACAGGATTTGCTCTTACTGAAACTGATCCAGGTACTGGAATTTTCAAAGGAAGCTTCGGCATGCCAACACAAATTTGTAATAAAGATGGAACAGCACTAATTTCTCCAACAGGAGGAAGTGTTCAAGTATGGTATCATGATTTCAGAGATGCTTTGGGACGATCTGTTATTGTAGGTCTGTCTCCTTCATCTTCTACGCAATCTTATCCTACCTTAACACAATCTTCTACAACTCAGCAAACTCAAACTCCATCACCTACAATCAGCATAAATCCACAGATGACAGATAATTATGATAGACCACTATTAGAAAAACCAACAGTCGGAACAAATCTAAATTTTATAACACAGATTTCAAATAATGGTAATCTGTTGACAAAAGGTTATTCCTATATTGTACAAGTAAAAGATGAAAACGACAGAGTTGTGTATATCAACTTGGTAAATGGATATGTTGATCCTGCAAGCACAAAAACAGCAGAACTTTCTTGGACTCCTAATTCTGTAGGTAAATATACTGTAGAAATTTTTGTATGGGATAAAAATGGAGTTGCATTACCTCTTACACAAAAAACAACATATGACGTAGAAGTTATTTCTAGATAAACAATTATCTGTTTAAATTATGACGCTTTTTTATATTAGATCTAAAAATTATATTTTTCTTTGTATGGTGAAACTGCACGTAATTCTTTTACTACTTTTTTTAAGACTTGAACAGTTTCATTAATCTCTTCTTCCGTGTTTGTTATTCCAATAGTTAAACGCAGAGATCCTGTTATTTGCTCATGAGAAAACCTCATGGCTCTAAGTACATGAGATGCTTTTTGTACTTTCACAGAACAAGCAGAGCCAGTCGATGCGGCAACTTTATTTTCATCAAGCTTGATTATCAGATCCTCGCCATTTACACCAAGGAATGTAAAGTGAATGTTATTTGGTATTCTTTTTTCAGGATGGCCATTAAGTTTGGTATGTGGTATTTCTTTTAGAATATCAGTAATAAGCTTCATACCTAATTTTCTAAAATGTTCTTGATTTTGTACAATGTTGTCATTTGCAAGTTGGCACGCCACGCCAAAACCTACTATGCTTGCCACATTTTCAGTTCCCGATCGAAGGCCATTTTCTTGACCACCGCCCAAAATGAGAGGATCTATTTTGACTCCTTTTCTGATGTATAATGCACCAACTCCTTTTGGTCCGTTTATTTTATGAGATGATATAGATAACAAGTCTATGCCAAGTTCCTTTACATTAACTGATGTTTTTCCTATTGCTTGTATTGCATCTGTGTGAAATACGACTCTTTTCTTCTGAGTGATTTTTCCAATCTCTGCAATTGGTTGAATGGTACCAACTTCATTGTTGGCAAACATTATGCTGACAAGACATGTATCAGAAGAGATTTCTTTTTCAACATCTTCTGGATTTACAAGACCATATGTGTCTACAGGAAGATATGTTATCTGAAAACCTTCTTCCTCAAGACGTTTACATGGTTCTAGTATTGCATCGTGTTCTATAGATGATGTTATGATATGCTTACCCTTGTTATGGCGTGTAATTCCATAAAGTGCAGTATTGTTTGATTCTGTACCTCCTGATGTTATGAGAATCTCACTGCTTTCCGCATTTATCAATGACGCAATTCTTTTTCTTGCATTTTGAATTGCAATGTTGGCAAGACGACCGTACTTGTGAATAGATGAGGGATTTCCATACTGTTCTTTGAAATATGGAATCATCTCTTCAATTACTTTTTCGTGTACTGGAGTTGATGCAGCGTTATCTAGATATATCAATCTGCTATCACATTGATCTTTCCAGGTCTGTATCCTTCTGGGTCTACAAAAACTGATGTGAATCCAATGTGCTTTAATCTCTCAATGAGTTTTAATAATTTGGTCTGATCAGAAAATAGATAAATTTCTTTTCGTTCCACTTCAATTTTTGCAACACCATTAAAATCACGTACACGTACCTGCCGCACACCAAACAACTGCTTGACCAAAATTTCACCCATCTCTATTCTAGCAAGTCTTTCTGCTGTTACTTCTTGTCCCCATGGAATACGAGACGCAAGACAAGAGTTTGATGGTCTATCGTATACTGATAAACCAACTTTTTGTGCGTACTCTCTAACATCCTCTTTTGTAAATCCTGTCTCTACAAGGGGACTTTTCACACCATTTTCTTTTAGAGCCTTTATTCCAGGTCTGTATTCTCTTAGATCATCAAGATTGGTGCCGTCTACGATGACACTTGCATTCTCTTTTTTAGAGATTTGATTAAGGTGTTCTGAAAGCTCGGTTCTACAATGAAAGCATCTGGTGTTATCGTTTTTTATAAATTCAGGATTTTCAAGTTCATTATATTGAATCACAATATGTTTTATTCCAATTTCAGAGCAAATTTTTTCTGCAGATTTTAGTTCTTCTTGTGCAAGTGTCTTGTAATCAGCTGTTACTGCAATTGCTAAGTTTCCAAGTGATTTATGTGCTGCATATGCAACAAGTGCACTATCAACTCCGCCAGATAATGCAACAAGAACTTTGGATTTTCCACTAAACCAATTAATCAATTCATCAATCTTTGTCATTTCAAACTCAATTTTTGCTTGATCTCAGTTCTAATAAACTCATTTGCATCTTTAAATGATATTGAAAGTGAATCTGCAATCAATTTAACATCTGATGCTTCCACTTTAAAGTGTTGCACAATATCTTGATTTTTTACCATTTTGCATTTTACTGTAAAACTTTTTCCATGTATTATTACAGGCACAGAAATAGTTACTCTTGGTACAACAAATCTAGCTGATGATCTAATTCTTATTCCTAATGTGCCTGTTTCAGAGATCAAAGTATTAAGAACAGTATTCACAGAACTAGAATCGCATATTACAGAAACTAGATTTGTCGGTCTACCTTTTTTCGTTATGGCAGGAGTCACCGTGACATCTTTTGCTCCGTTTATAATTATTTTATCAATCATATGACCTAAAACTTCACCAGAAATATCATCAAGATTCGTCTCAAGTATTTGTACCGCATCTTGTTGAAATTGTTCTGTTTTGTCAGCTTTTACAATTTTAAGCACGTTAGGAAATCCATCAAAGTTCTTCTTTCCTGTTCCATATCCTATTGATTTTACTCTGATTGCAGGATAAAATTCCGCACAACTATCTGCCAGATTGACAAGAAGACTTGCTCCAGTAGGTGTAGTGAGTTCTTCTTTAATTTGTCCACCAGAAATTATGATATTTGAATTTCGGAAAATTTCTAAGATCGCACTAGCAGGATTTGATACCGTTCCATGTGAAAAAGTAAACATGCCTCCGCCCACTGCTACTGGCATAGTGATTATCTCCTCTGAAAAAAAATTCAAATCATCTAAAGCAACTGCGGTTCCAATTATGTCAACCACAGTATCTATGCTTGAAGCCTCATGGAAGTGTACTGATTCCATAGGCTCTCCATGAATTTTTGATTCCGCCTTTATCAACGATCTGATGCTTTCCTTGGCAAACACTTTAGCTTGTTCCGAAAGACCAATTTTATCTGATGTTAATAGTATACATTCTTGAATATCAGTACCTTTGCGCTCATGAGTATTTTCTTTAATGTCAAGTAAAAGTTGAGTTGCTTCTATTCCATGATTAACAATTTTGTCAAAGTCGATCTTTTGAATTTTAGATCCTGAAAGATAGTTCTCTGAAGTATGAATTCCATCAATTATTTTTGATTTATTTGCACCTATGTTTATGAGAGCCGAAAGTAACATGTCGCCTGAAATGCCAGCTACTTGTGGATCTATTATTAACACCATAGAATTGTAAACTCATGAGAATGCATATAAATTGTAATTTTAATTCATGAACAGTTTAAAGTAATTTTTACCAAATTCAGAGAAATTGCTTCATATGCAACTTTATTCTATACTATTAATAGTGAAGTTTAATTAGCGATTAAAATCACGCCTGTTTATGATTACTATTGTAGGTTCTGGTAAAGTAGGTGGTGCCGCTGCACTTTTTACTGCACTACGAAAACTTTCTGATGAAATTCTTCTTTTGGATGTTGTACAAGGTCTTCCACAAGGAGAAGCAATGGATCTTAATCACATGTTGTCAGAAAAAGGAATTGATGTGAATATACGTGGTTCAAACGATTATTCTGAAATGAAAGGCTCTGACATTGTTGTAGTAGTAGCAGGTTCTGGACGAAAACCAGGGATGACAAGAATGGATCTTTTAAAAATAAATGCGTCTATTGTAAAAGGTGTTGTAGAGAACATAAAAAAATATGCAAAGGATTCTATGATAATCCCTGTTACAAATCCACTTGATCCAATGGCATATCTTACTTACAAAGTATCTGGGTTTCAAAAGAACCGAGTATTTGGAATGGGTGGAATGCTTGATTTATCCAGATTTGTGCAATTCATACACCAGGCAACTGGTTTTTCACGTGATTCTATACGTGCACTGGTCATAGGTGAACATGGTGAGAACATGCTGCCTCTCGCAAGATATTCCACTGTGTCAGGAATTCCGCTTACATCACTTTTATCAAAACCAAAACTAGATGAGATTATACAAGACACAAAACAAGTGGCAGCCAAAGTCATAGAACTAAAGGGTGCTACTGTACATGCTCCTGGAAATGCGATTTCAGCTATAATTGAAGCAGTAGTTAGAGATACAAAACAAGTGATTCCAGTTGCAACATGTCTTGATGGAGAATATGGCTATTCTGATGTTACTATTGGTGTGCCTGCAGTTATTGGTAAAAATGGTGTAGAAAAGATTATTGAACTAGATCTTGATTCTAATGAAAAAGAATTGTTCAAAAAAGGCATTGAAAGCGTCAAGACAGCTATTTCTGGTCTGGAATTCTGATTAGATTTTTAACTACAATAAGGATTTACATTTGTCATTGAATCTCCTAGAAATTCTGGAATCACTCAAGATAGGAAAGATCTCTGTAACTAGAGCAAAAAAACTACTTTCCTTGCATTCTGTAGAAAAAATTGAAGATATTGCTAAATTTGACGTTGGTAGGAAATTTAGACGTGGTATCCCAGAAGTAATCTTTGCAGAAAAAAAACAGCTAGTAGATCTGAAAAAAATATTACTTGCAGCTATTTCAAGATCTGATCCAGTACTTGTATCCAAAATTAATAAAAATGATTTTAAAAAAATTACTTTATTTTCAAATAAAAATAAAATCAAAACCATGCTTGGAAAGAATACTACATCTGTTCTATTTTTTAAAAGAATAATGAAGCCTTCTGGTGGTCGTGTTGGTATACTGACTGCAGGAACTTCGGATATCAGTATAGCTGAAGAAGCAAGATTGATGGCAGAAGCTATGGGTTGTATGTGTGTATGTAGCTATGATGTGGGAATTGCTGGACTGCATAGGGTATTTCCTATAATAAAGAAAATGATACGAGCAGATGTAGATGCAATTGTTGTTGTTGCTGGAATGGAAGGAGCTCTACCCTCAATAGTTTCTTCTCTTGTAGATATTCCTGTAATAGGGGTACCATCATCAGTTGGATATGGTTATGGCGAAAAAGGAGTTGCAGCACTTGCTTCAATGTTGCAAAGTTGTACGCTAGGACTTTCAGTAGTAAATATTGATAATGGCATAGGAGCAGGTGCTATTGCAGCTAACATTGCAAACAGAAGTGTTAGAAAAAAAGACTAAAGTTTGAGTATTCCAATATTTGCTAACTCTGAACCTATTCCAAATCCTAATAATGCAATGCCAGTACCAAGTCCTGCCATTTCTAATCCGCCGCGTATGATACTAAGGTTGGCAAGTCTGGATTTGACTGCTCCTATTACAAATGACGCCAATAGACTAGTTGCTATTGCAACTAGTAATGGTACATAACCATGTGCGAAGAAATATGGAATGATCGGTAATATTCCCCCAACCAGAAAAGATCCAAACATGCGAAACGCACTTTTTAATGGACTCCCAATAATTTCCAAGTTTAACTTTAATTCTTCAGTAAGCATGGTATCCAACCAAACTTTTTTATTAGAAGTTATCTTGTTTACAATTCCCTCAAGTTCATTTCCAGTAAATCCTTTAGCTCTGTAAACATCTGCAATTTCTTGTTTTTCAGCTTCTGGAACATTTTCCATCTCCCATTTTTCTCGTTCTATCTCTGAATGTAATAGCTGTGTTTGTGCTTTTACTGCAAGATAATTTTGTACAGCCATAGCTTTTGCCCCTGTAAACATTGCTACAATGGCAGCAAGTATAATTATGTTTGAAGAAACATCTGCGCCGCCCACTCCTGCAACAATACCAAGAGATGTGTTGATTCCATCACCAAAACCAAACACAAAGTCCCTAATTGAGCTGATTTCTTTCTGATGTCTTTCTACATGCCTTGGTTCTGATATGCCCATAACAATATACAAAGTTGCCCCGATTTATATGTCAAAATATAAAATCTGTTAAAAGAAGATACGACCTAAACGATTTATATCATAGTATAAAGAAGAAGACAGAAATGGCTGGTAAGAGGATAGTCTTAACTGCAGACCGTAGCCTGATGACTAATTACCGAGGTAACTTCCTTTATGGTTTTATTGCCTGCGGTCCTTATGAAGTACTGCCTGAATGGGTTTTTGATAAAGTATTTTGCCCAAGTGTAGAAACTGATCCAGTAACTGGCGAAGCAAAAGTAGCCCAAGTTGGTTTACGAAGAGTAGAATCTGCACTCTTACAAGGATACAAAAGAGATGAAGTCTTTGTGGCTCAACCTGAAAATCTTGAAAAATGTATAGGTCCTGACACAAAAGTTGTTGGAATAAATGTCATGGATCCTCTTGGCATGGCTCCTGTTACTACAACAATGTCACCAGAGAAACTTTCCTATGTTGCAATGAAATTCAAAAGAATGTGTGCTAGCATAATACAATTAAAGAAAAAATATAATTTTCATGTTGTTGTTGGTGGAAACGGGGCATGGGAACTTGCAAAAACTGATAGGATGAAAATTCATGGTATTGATACTGTAGTTGTAGGTGAAGCGGATGAGCTTGCACTTGATCTATTTCATGATTTAGAAAAAGGCGATGCTCCAGAACTAATGCATTGTTTTGTTAAAAATATTCAAAATATTCCGATTATCCAAGGTCCTACAGTAAATTCGTTGATTGAAGCAATGCGTGGATGTGGACGAGGCTGCGACTTTTGTGATGTTAATAAGAGATCAAAAAAAGATTTACCTCTAGACAGATTACAACATGAAGCAAAGATCAATCTTAATTATGGATTTGATTCGATCTGGTTACATTCTGATGAGATGTTACTTTATGGTTGTGACAATCGAAACTTTCAACCAAACTATGATGCAATAACTGAATTGTGGAGAGGATTAAAATCACTAGGTGCAAGGTTTGTTGGTACCACCCATATGACGTTTTCTGCTGTTTGCGCTGATCCAAAATTGTTACATGATATGTCAGAAATTAATGGTATGAGTAATGAAAAGTGGCTCGCAACAAACCTGGGGATAGAAACAGTTGCACCAAGAATGGTCAAAAAACATCTTGGAGTAAAAACTAAACCGTTCTCTACTGATGAATGGGGTTGGGTTGTTAGAGAGGGGGCAAAGATCTTAAACCAGAATCACTGGTTCCCAGCAGCTACTCTCATAATAGGATGGCCAGATGAAACTCCAGACGAAACAAAATATACCATAGACCTAGTAGAAGATTTCAAACAAACACGAATGCGCGGTCTTGTAGCACCTTTGCTTTATCAAGACTTTAATGAAAAAAATTCTATGCACTTTGGTAACCTAAATGAAGCCCAGTTTACATTATTCTGGAAATGTTGGGAGCATAACTTACGTGTCATAAATGACATCATTCCAATAATCATTAGGAACAAATCATTTGGACCGCCTATGAAAGTGCTCATGTATGGTATGATCAAGGCTGGAACTTGGGCGATTATGCGATATTTGAGAGGCTTGAGTAAAGAACTATTCAATGGAAGACTTCCTGACGAAATAATGGAACACTATGCTAGAAGTAGATCCGTTAATGCTCCGGCATATACTAGGTAGGATTTTTTTCTAGTTCTTTTATTGCTGCATCTGCAATAGTATTTCTTTTTGGTGTTAGTACCACAAAATAATTTTTATCTGTCCTTTCAGCTGCCTCTACAGACTTGTATTTTTTTGTATTCATGTCAAATTCCAGCATTTTCCCATCAAGTTTTCCTTTCGTGTATATCACAAGATACATGTCTCCTGTTGTTGGATTGAGTGGAATTAATGAAAATATGTAACCTTTGTAAGAATTAATTGGCAACATGTTTTTCATGGGTGGTGCTATGGTTGACATGTATACGAAAATATCTTCTGGGGAATTAAATTCCTCAAACTCAAAATTCATTATGTGACGTTTGTTGTTGTATAATAATAAGTTTAACTAAAAATAAGAAATTGAATGTTCTAGTATTTTGGCATGAATCTTAGCCCGGTCTTTGCAGATACAGCAATTATGGATATAATTGCAATTGCAAGTACTAGTGCTGCTATTGGGCCAAACTCTGGAACTATCTGTGTGCCAATGATATCTATTTTAGTATCAGCTGCATGGAATGGAATGATAAGATCTCTTGTGGCACTGTCTTTTGTTTCTGTAAATTGTACGGGTGCTCCACTTACCATGACTATGAATTTGTCATCTGGTTGTGTATTTGGATTTATTTGTACGCCGGTCATTTTTTGATCAGCAGTTAGATTAGCCTGTACTTTGGCATCCATTAATGTTCTTGGTAGATCTATAGTTAAAGAACCATCAGATGTAGCAGCTATTGTTATTTCGAGCATTAGCTTATCAGCATAAACATCCATGCTCTTGACAGCTCCTTCTTTGATGGTGTATGGAACATTATATGTTTGACCTGCTGCGTTAATCTGGAAGGTACTGGTTGTCATAGGTGTGGGTGCGATAATTTGTCCATTGCCACCACTGTATCGGAATGTGGTTGTAGCATTTTGATATTTGCCGTATTGAGCTATGACAGTATAATTCCCTGCCTGTGTCCACTTTGGACCATTAGCATGCATGTTGACAGAAAAAGTACCAGTAGAAGATAAAAGAGGCTGAGCAACTGTGATTATGTTTTTTAATGAATCTCTGACTATGATGACAATTCCTGTTTGATTTTGTATGTCTCTTACAGATCCTTTTATGATTACAGCGTCTCCCTGATTGTATGATTGTTGATCTGTGGTAACTATCATTGGTAGAGTTGCACCAAGAGCTGTACCAGATTGAGAATTTTCAAGTATTTGATGTGCATTTGTTTGATTGTTAGTAGATGATTGTGGAACTCCTGTAGCAGCTGCGGTTCCTATATTTACATAAAATACTTGAGAGCTAGAGGTCAAGTCTTTGTAAGTGATATCTACACTACCAGTTAAGTTTCCACTTCTTTGATATGTATGACTAAGTGTTGTCTTATTTGATATATCATGAGGAGTTGCATCTCCAAAACTCCACTCTATCGCTTTATAGCTAACTCCGCCAAGATTGACGCTCAGATTAACTGTTAATGGTGCTTGGCCACTAAGTGGAGTGATCTTAATAGTTAATGGATGCGAAATTACGGCATGAGCTGGATTTAACGTGATAACGGTCGATATGATAACTATAGT
>Ga0207091_1015_pt1 | contig 39565 bp, 39 predicted proteins | sample Alteio_BWMinHeat_47_FD_153534 | JGI IMG/M metagenome (GOLD analysis project Ga0207091, IMG submission 153534) | Enriched cells from forest soil in Barre Woods Harvard Forest LTER site, Petersham, Massachusetts, United States -... | ecosystem: Environmental > Terrestrial > Soil > Temperate forest >... | reverse complement strand
CCGTCTATGCAGATATAGCATGAATCTTTTTGAGCTAGAGCACAGCGATTATATCGTCTATGTTGATGAGAGTGGCGATCACAGTCTTGTTTCGATCGATGAAGGATATCCCGTCTTCGTCCTTTCCTTCTGTGTATTCAAAAAAAAGCACTATGCTCACGCGATAACGCCTGCTCTTCGCATGCTTAAGTTTGAAACCTTCGGACATGATATGGTGATCTTACACGAGCAAGACATACGAAAAAAAACAGGGGCCTTCCATTTAATGGGAAAAGAAAAACGAGAGATTTTTCTAGAGGACCTCAACATTTTAATTGCAGATGCAGACTTCATCCTTCTTGCTACCGTCATCGATAAATATAAGCTCAAAAAAGAACAATCCGATGAAACTCATGTTTATCATCTAGCAATGGAACTAGGATTGGGAAAGCTCTACCATTTCCTACAGTCCCGCAATCAACAGAACCGCCTCACTCATGTAATCTGCGAAGCCCGAGGACGAATGGAAGACCGGGCTTTAGAATTAGAGTTCTCGCAAGTCTGTTCAGGCCATAACAGTTTGAAAAAACCACTCCCCTTTCAACTTATCATTGCCGATAAAAAAACTAATTCTGAAGGACTGCAATTTGCGGATCTAGCTGCAAGGCCTGTTGGCCTTTCCGTTGTAAGACCTAGCCAAATGAACCGAGCCTTTCAAATTTTGCAGAAGAAGCTTCACAAAAATCATAATGGTGAGGTGAATGGGTATGGTTTTCATCTATACCCCATAAAAAGCGAAAAACCCCAAGGTAATCCTTGAGGTTAAACGCCGGCCAGGTAGTCCCAACCCATTTATGCCTTCATTCTAAAAGATAATGCGATTTTTCATCAACCTTACATCTTCAGATCTTTGTAAGAAGACACAATCCCGTCTAGAAGACCAAAATCAAGCGCTTCTTTTGCAGAAAACCAACGGTCCCGGTCGAGAGCTTTTTCAATGGTCTTGGCATCTTTGCCCGTCGCTTTCACATAAATATCGACCAAGGCTGTTCGGGTCTTGAGGATCTCTTCGGCTTGGATTGCTAGGTCTGTCGCCTGTCCGCGGATTAATCCTCCGATAGAAGGCTGGTGGATCATGATTCGGCAATTAGGAGTTGCAAACCGTTTTTTGGGAGCCGCACAAAGGCTCAAGATCGAGCCCATGGAAGCTGCAAGACCCGTGACGAGTGTTGTCACCGGAGAGTTGATCATCTTCACTTGGTCCCAGATCGCCATGCCGGCATCGACGGATCCACCTGGGGAGTTGATGACAAAGAGGATCGGTTTCCCTGGATCGATCAGCTCTAAGTACCAGATTTTACGGATTGCATCTTTAGCTGTTGCCATATCGACGGCATCACAGAAAAAGATCCGTCTTGCTTTGAGAAGGGCCTCATCGATCTTATTATCGATCAGCCGGATATTCATTTCTGATCTTTGTGGTTCTTCGTCATCGAGCCTAATCATATTACCTCTTCGTCTTCGTCTGATTATTCTGTTTATTGGTATTTCAATCAATCACGAGTTCAGGATAGAGCGGAAATTGGTGTAAAAGCTCTCCGACATGTCTCTGAACAGTCGCTAGAACCGATGGTTCTATGTGAATCTTAGCGCGACTAGGACCGCCGGTCTTTTCATCGGTGAGCGGTTTTGTCGATTTAAAAAGACTGACAATCCATTTCGCGATCTGCTTCATCTCCGCTTCTTTCATGCCCAGGGTTGTGAGGGCTGCGGGGCCCATGCGAACACCAGAAGTATACCAAGGGCCATTCTGGTCAAAAGGAACAGCGTTCCGGTTCACGGTAAAGCGTGCCTCACGCAGTGCTAGTTCGGCTTGCCGGCCCGTGAGTCCAAATTTGTCAAAGACATTGGCGACGAGGAGATGGTTGTCAGTGCCGCCGGTTGTCAGATGAACGCCTTGATGTAAAAATTCTTCAGCTAGCGCATGACAATTCTTCACAATCTGGTGTGCGTAGGTACGAAACTCGGGTGTGTTGGCTTCTTTGAAGGCAACGGCTTTTGCAGCCATGACATGCGGAAGAGGACCTCCTAAAACGAGAGGACATCCCTTATCGATCACGTCTTTGTATTCATTTTTGCAAAGAACGAGACCACCGCGCGGACCTCGAAGCGTTTTATGCGTTGTTGAGGTCACGATATGGGCAAAAGGGACAGGATCGTAATTGCCCTGCATCACTTTCCCCGCGACAAGACCTGCAAAGTGGGCCATATCGACCATGAATGTCGCACCCACGGTGTCGGCGATTTCTCTCATCTTGGCAAAGTCAATGAGCCGAGGATAGGCAGAATACCCAGCGATTAAGATCGCTGGTTTTTCTTTTTTGACCTGGGCTTCAAGAGCTTTGTAGTCGAGATACCCTGTCTTGGGATCGACATCGTAGAGGGCCGCATGCATCATTTTCGAAGAGATATTATGCCGATAGCCGTGGGTCAGGTGGCCACCGGAATTGAGCGACATCCCCATCACTTTTTGATTCATCAGCAGCTTGCGCACTTGTTCGTATTCGTCAGGCGTCAGCTCATCGATCGATTTTTTACCGAGTTTTTCGACCTCTTTGTTTTGGACCCGATAGACCAAAATCGACCAAAACGCCACCATGTTGGCATCAGCTCCGGAATGCGGCTGAACATAGGCGTGGTCGCAATTAAAAATTTTCTTAAGCTCTTCGACGGCTGCGGATTCTACAAAATCGACATTGTCGCACCCAGCATAGAACCGATGGAACGGGTAGCCTTCCGAATATTTATCGGTCAGAAGGTTGCCCATGGCCAGTTGGACAGGGAGTGAAGAAAAATTTTCAGAGGCGATCAGCTTCAGGTGAGACCTTTGGTCCTGGAGTTCTTTCACAATAGCATCGCCAATCCCAGGAAATGAGGCATGGACAGCATCGATCGAGGCCAAATAGGCAATCGCTGCCGTTTTTCTCTCGGCTTCGGGGACTTTTTTAAAATATTTGTTTAGATAAGACATTGATTGCATTCTGACAGAAAGCGACATTAAAAAAAATCCCCTTGAGAAGAAAGTGAGCCGACCTATATCCTATCGGGTTAAACCAGGATAATCGCCAATGAAAGAAGCCCTCAAGACGATTTTGGAAATCCAAGAGCTCGACATGAAAATGCTCCGTCTGATGCGTGTGAAAAAAGAACGCTTAAAAGAGATTGAGCAGATCGAAGCACTGCGTAAAGAGCTCCATCAGCAGCTAACTGAAAAAGAAAATGAGATCACCGATTATAGCAAACAGGCTCAAACGCTCGAAGCCAAGATCCAAGAAATCACTGCTAAGATGAAAAAACTTGAATCTCAACAAGGCTCTGTCAAAAAAGTGGAAGAGTTTAATGCTCTGACCCAAGAGATGACAGCATTGGAGCGCGAGAAGATCAACACCGAGCAAAAAGTGTCTGATATCGTCGATAAACGGGTTGCCGGAGAAGAGCTTCTCAATAAAATTAAAGAGAGCCTCCAAACATCTGAGATCAGCAGCTCTGCTTTAGAAAATGAGATCAAAGACAGCATTAAGTTAATCAATGATGAAGGAACCTCTTTAAAAGCAGAAAGAGACCGGCTGGCAAAAACAGCAAACGGAGAAGTTTTACAGATTTACGAAAGGCTCGTTCGGAACAAAAAAGATCGCGTGATTGTTCCAATTGAAAACCGGACGTGCAGCGGATGCCATATTGCTCTGACAGCTCAGCATGAAAATGTTGTTCGCAAAGGTGAAAATCTTGTTTTCTGCGAACACTGTTCACGCATCCACTATTGGCAGCCAGAAGAAGCGGCTGTTGAAGGCGCGGCAACAACGACTAAACGGCGACGTCGTCGTGTTGCGAGCGCGACATAAGGTTTTCGGGACCGAGGCAGCTGCAAAACTGCTGTGCCGCAGAAAATCGATGATTTTAAGCGCCATTTTTCAGGGCCAGTAAGCTGGCCCGTGACGCGCAGACGAGACCATGTCCCAGAGACCATGTCCAGGTGGGCAGGCGAGGAAGCGCGGCGAAAAATGGCGCCAAAAGGGCGATTTTATGAGGCGCATGAGTTTTGCACTTGCCTCGGGAAAGTAAGCAATCGCTGTTTTGCCTTGCAAAACAGAGGAAAGTCTGGACTTCACAGGAGAGGATACCAGCGAAAGGCTGGGGGCCGCAAGGCTACGGAAAGTGTAACAGAAAATACTCCGCTACCGGCCCTGATAAACAGGCTGGGGTAGACAGGCTGAAAATGCGGGCTTTAGGAGTCCGCCACACTTACCGAAAGGTAAGGTGCTATAAACCCTATCCGAAGCAAGAGTGCCAAGTTTGTTCTCCGCAGATGCTTGGTGCAAGATCGCTCGAGAGCTTTGGCGACAAGGCTCCTAGAGGAATGATTGCTCACGACAAAATCCGGCTTATCGCTTTCCCGAGTTTTAAGTCCGCCTGTTCCTCATTGAGGAACAGGCATTTTTTATCTTTTAGAAATCAAATCTGAAATCAACTGTCAACCCTTGAAGACCTAAATCTCCAGAGCTGCGGCTGTAATTGATTAATGAACCTGTCTTGATCTCATTTCGGAGCATTTGGTTCTGCTTCCACCAGTATTGGAACTCATAACCAACGCGTATTCCAAAATGGTATTGATTGCAGCTAAAGCCAGTATCCCAGCTCAGTCCAAACAATCCCTGCAGCATCGGCACCATTAAGTTACGGCTTAATCCAGAAGGATTAAAACTGGTCTCTTCGTGTTTGACATTGAAATGGCCATACATCAGAGCACCGGCAAAATCACCAAAGAAGCCAAAATGGTTAGACCCTAAAGTAGCAAAGGTCCATGCGGAATTGAAACCGCCAGAGGCTCCAACACCCCAAAAGTTATTTTTGGAGCTAGAACTATATGGACCGATGGCTTTTGTGAAGTTTTCTCTCACACGCTGGTGGATCCAACCGCCTTTAATACCAATATGTGGACGGAGAGACAAATGCTTGCTCACATAGAAAGCACGGCCGAGTTCCCAATCAATCATAGAAAACTGGACTTTCCAATTGATCGATCCTTGGGTAAACGGTGAAGCCAGACCCAAAAGGTCTGAACCAACCTGAGCCGCTTCTGTTCCCAACGAATTGGAATGGCTTGTGCGGAACCATGTGTAATAGAGATTGGTATCCCACTGATCGTAGTCCATATTCGCCCCGATTCCAGCACGGAAACCCCACGACCATTTAAAGTCTAGTGCGTGGTTCGGTCCTGCAATAACTGTGCTTGTTGTGTCGTTATTTTTAAATGCCCAGTCAGAATTGTCGACATCGGCATGCCAGTAGAGTGCATCTGCAAAGACAAACCAGCCGTTTGCACTAAGCGGATCCGCTGAGCAAAGGATATTGCAACAGACAGGCACTGGAGGGCAAGGTTTTTTGCAAACAGGTGGTTTTGGTTTGCATGGCGGTGGGGGTGGCTTGCATGGCTTTGGTGGAGGTGGTTTGCATGGTTCGGGAGGTTTTGGTTTGCAAGGCTCTGGTGGTTTAGGCTTGCATGTTGGCTCTGGCGGTTTGCATCGCTCACAGCCATCACTGATCATTGGCGATTCTTCTATTGTAATAACATCATCTGCCATTACAAACATTGTTAAAGCTGTAAAACTTAATAAAGCTAGACGGTTCATAGCTTATTCTCCCATTTATAATCACCGAATAACATAATTATATGGTTATGGCAATATATTTTTTTAATAACTGAGAATAAGAAGGTTGCAAAAACAACTCAGCCCATCCTTTCCACTCAGTCAGTGGAGAAAGATGGGCTGAAGTTTAAAACTTCTAGATTAAACTCTTAGAAGTCAAGGCGTACATCAATTGTCAGGCCTTGCAGCGCGAGATCACCCGTTGTGCGAGTGTATCTTGGAGCAGCAAATGAGCTACCGAAAGATCCATCATTGATGTTAGAGAATCTTTGATTCTGTCTAAACCAATATTGGAGCTCATATCCTGCGCGAATACCGAGATGGACCTTGTCGCAGTCAAAGCACATATCCCAAGCTAATCCTAAGACCCCAGTTAACACTGGAACCATGAGATTGCGGTTGAGGCTAGATGGCTGGAATCCATCAACAGTTGCACCAGCGATTGTACCAACCTCAGAATGGCTATTCTTGAAGTGACCATACATCAGAGCGCCGGATACATCACCGAAGATGCTCCACATCGGCCTATCTCTAACTTCGCCCTTGCCAACAGCCATTGTATTAGCACAACCGAAATACCAGTTAGAGTTAATACCAGCAGAAGGACCAACTTCCCATGATCTGGTTGAGTTGTTTATTTTGTATGTTTCACCTAGACTAGATGTAAAAGTTTCTCCTTCTTTCAAGTGAATCCAAGCTCCTTTTAATCCAACATGTGGACGAAGAGAAATAGAATTGCTGATATAAAACGCGCGTCCTAATTCCCAATCCAAGACTTGGAAAGAAAGCTTTGTATTTGCTCTGCCGCCTGTTATAAGCGCTGGGTCCGTATCCATATCGCCGTTAAGGGTTGATGCAGATCCACGAGCTGGCGTTGTGAACGATGTTTGGCTTGTTGAGTTATTTGCAGCACGGTTTTTGAACCATGTGTAGTAGATATCTGAATCCCACTGATCATGATCGAACTCATAACCTATCCCTACACGGAAGCCCCAGTTCCATTTGAAAGCCAGTTCTTTGTTAGAACCTGCAGTAGGTATTGTTGGAGATCCTGCATTGCTGACAAAAGCCCACTCTGCGTTAGTGACATCTGCATGCCAATAGAGAGCATCGGCAAAGAGGTAAAGACCGATGTCATCACAGGGACGAGCAGAAGTGAGCACGTTGGGTGCTATTCCTTTTCGGATACAGGGTTCACACGGCTTTGGTTTTGGCTTGCATTCCACTGGCTTTGGTTTGCATTCTACCGGTTTCGGCTTGCATTCCACTGGTTTTGGTTTGCATTTTGGTTTTGGATTGCAATCTGCAACCAAATCGTTATCTGCGAGCAGTGCAGAAGGATCTATTGAATCTCCATCTGCAAATGCACAGGCTGTTAATGCAATCATACTAAGTAACAAATTCTTGTTCATACGAAATCCCTTTTGTTTTGAAGCAATCACATCTTTTCCTTCTTAACAAAAGACAGGTCTTGTCGTAAACAATCTTTTTAATTTTGATGAAACTTTTTTGTTTAACTAGTGGTCCTTAACAAAAATTCTTGGGTAGCAATTTTTGCGTCAAAGCAGCTCAAATCGCCGATCGCAAGTTGCTTCGTATTGCATTAATACGAAGCAACTTGCGAAGCCTGCGGTCAACGATTTCAGCTAGCTTTCACGCTAAAAATTGTTTCAAGAATTTTTGTTAAGGACCACTAACTAAGAATAAAGAAAATAAAAAAACATAGGCCATGTTCTTAAACATGGCCTATGAAGATAACAGACTAGAAATCAAACCGTACATCAACTGTCAGACCTTGCAGTGCGAGGTCACCCGTTGTGCGAGTGTAGCTTGGAGCAGCGAGTGAGGGATTCGCTGAATTATTATTGAAGTTAGAGAATCTTTGATTCTGTCTAAACCAATATTGGAGCTCGTATCCTGCACGGATACCAAAATGCATCTTGTCGCAGGCAAAGCATACATCCCAAGCTAATCCTAAGATTCCAGTGAGCACAGGAACCATGAGATTACGATTGAGTTTATGTGGCACGAACCCACTATCTGGTGCGCCAGTATGATGACCGCTTTCAGAATGGCTGTTTTTGAAGTGACCATACATCAGAGCACCGGACACATCACCGAAGATACTCCACATGGGTCTGCTTTTAACTTCACCCTTGCAAGTAGGCATGGTGTTAGCACAGCCGAAATACCAGTTTGAGTTAATACCAGCAGAAGGACCAACTTCCCATGACCTAGTTGAGTTGCTAATGCTGTATGTTGCAGGAAAAGTTGGAGCTGAAAAAGTTTGACTTTCTTTCAACTTGATCAAAGCTCCTTTGACGCCAATATGTGGACGGAGAGAAATAGAATTACTGATATAGAACGAGCGCCCTAATTCCCAATCCAAGACTTGGAAAGTCAGTTTTGTTGTCGCTGTTCCGCTTGCTATAGATGAATCCACGATGTTGATATTGCTGTTAAGGCTTGATGCAGATCCACCCGTTGGTGTTGTGAACGATGTTTGGCTTGTTGAGTTATTTGCAGCACGGTTCTTGAACCATGTGTAGTAGATATTTGTATCCCACTGATCATGCTCGAAATCACCACCAATACCGACACGGAAACCCCAGTTCCATTTGAAGGCCAGCTCTTGGTTAGCACCTGAGGCAAGTGGTGTTGGAAAGCTAGTATTGCTGACGAAAGCCCACTCAGCGTTGGTGACATCTGCATGCCAATAGAGAGCATCGGCAAAGAAGTAAAAGCCGCCGTCATAACATGGACGAGAAGAGGTGAGCACATTTGGTGCAACTCCTGTTCGTATGCAGGGTTCACATGGTTTTGGCTTTGGTTTACAGACTGGTTTTGGTTCACATTTTGGTGTGCACTCTGATTTTGGTTTTGGTTTCGGCTTGCATTCTGGTTTTGGTTTGCACTCACCTACCACAACTAAATCGTTATCCGTGAGCAGTGCAGAAGAATCTTCGATGTCTCCATCTGCAAATGCACATGCTGTTAATGCGACCATACTAAATAACACATTCTTGTTCATACGATATTCCCTCTTGTTTTTATTAGCCCGCGCTCCAAACAGGCGACAATCTGCCTGCTGTGGCTTAGCCAAATCAATCCTTCTCGCTCGCCTTGCTATTCAGCAATGGCCTCGCTCGTGCGGAAACGCCTCAAGCTTTGATTTGGCGTTGCCTCGCTAGCGCATATTGTCACCTGTTTGGAGCGCGGGCTAATAGATCCTATTTTTTTACCAAAGGATGGGAGCTATCGTACACAACTTTTTTCAATTTTGTCGACACTTTTGTGTAAATGGTGGTGGTCGCAAGTGAGGAATGTCCTAAAAGCGTTTGGATTGTTTTTAGATCCATCCCTTTTTCTAACCAATGTGTTGCAATGGAGTGTCGAATCGTGTGCGGAGTTGCTTTTGAAGCCAGGCCAGACTGCTTTAAAAAAGTCTGAAAATTCCGATCGACAGAACGGACTGTCAGACGGTCGCCCCACTTATTTAAAAAAATCGCATCGTGATTTTTTTCTGCTTTGTGATGCTCACCATCTAAGCTTCTTTCTGGGTGATTGAGATAGCTACTCATCCACGTTGCAGCATTCTTTGTCATCGGAATAACACGTTCTTTTTTTCCTTTTCCTTTGACACGCAGTGTGAGATTCGTGCTATCGAAATCAGATCTGTCAAGGCCGACAAGCTCGCTGATCCGAAGACCGGAACTATAAAACAGCTCCATGATCGCCCGATCGCGAAAACCTAAATACGTCTGTGTATCTGGTTGTTGAAATAATCGATCGAGCTCTTCCCTCGTTAAGGGCGCTGGAATGGTTTTTTCTAATTTAGGTGCATCGATCTCTTCTAAAGGATTATGGGAAATCACTCCTTCCTTAAGGAGATATTTAAAAAAAGACCTCAGAGCCGACAGCCTTCTTAAGATTGTGCGCTTGGTCACTCCTTTCTGATTCAGATGGGTCAGATATCCTCTAATTATTTTTTTATCGACAGCTTTGATATCTTTTGCAAACGTCTCGAAATCTGCCAGATCTATGCCGTAATTTCTCACTGTATGGACCGAGGCGTTTCTAATCGCCTGCAGATAACTTAAAAACTTTTCTTTCCATTCCTTCATAATTTTCTCTTCTGCTATACTATTTGCCTATGATCACACTCACTAAAATTTCTAAGAAGGTTGGACCGCGCCTTCTTTTCGAAAACATCAACGCTTCCTTTAATGCCGGTAGCCGTTACGGACTGACCGGTCCTAACGGCTCTGGTAAATCCACCCTCATGAAAATCATGATGGGGCTGGAAGAGCCAAACGAAGGAACGGTTACCTTGCCGCGTAAAGTTGGTTTCCTTAAGCAGAACATCGAAGACTTTAAAGATCAAGATGTGATTTCCGTGGTCATCATGGGCAATAGACGACTTTGGGATGCGCTCCAAGAAAGAGACAATTTATATACACAAGAGATCACCAATGAGATCGGCATCCGACTAGGGGAACTCGAAGAAATTATCGCAGATGAAAATGGGTACAGCGCAGAGTCAGATGCAGAAGAGCTCTTAATAGGAATGGGCATCGCGCAGAAATTGCACGGATTAAAAATGCATCAGATCCCGCTCGATTCACAATTTCGCGTGCTCCTTTGCCAGGCTCTCTTTGGAGAACCCGAAGCGCTGCTTCTCGATGAGCCAACCAACCACCTCGATATGGAATCGATTGGATGGCTAGAGCAGTTCCTGCTGCAATATAAAGGTGTCTTGGTTGTGATCAGCCATGACCGCCACTTTCTCAATACCGTCACTACACATATTGCCGATATCGACTATGAGACTGTCATTATCTATCCGGGCAACTACGATCAGATGATCGTTGCCAAAACAGCTGTCAGGTCGCGCGCTGAAGAAGAAAACAAATCGAAAGAAAAAAAGATCTCGCAGCTGCAAGATTTCGTTTCCCGCTTCGGTGCAGGAACAAGAGCTAGCCAAGTCCAGTCCCGTATCCGCGAGATCAATCGGCTCCAGCCACTAGAGCTGAAAAAATCGAACATCCAGCGCCCCTATATCAGGTTTTACCCTCCAGAAAAACCTTCTGGAGAGATCGTCCTTAAAGTCGAAAACGTCTCGAAAGCCTACGACCACCCTGTAATCAAAAATTACAGCTGTGAGATCCTGCGCGGCGATAAAATCGGCGTGATCGGAAATAACGGACGAGGAAAAAGTACGCTCCTAAAAATGATGGCCGGCGTGCTGCAGCAAGATAGCGGCAAAGTGGAACTTGGACACCAGGTGCAGATCGGATATTTTCCTCAGAACCATTCCGACATCGTGAATAAGAAAGGATCTCAAACCATTTTTGACTGGCTCAAAGCCAAAAAAGAAAATGTGTATGACCAAGACGTCCGGAGCGTGCTAGGAAAAATGCTCTTTGGCGGAGATGATGCTTTTAAACCCGTCTCTCACCTCTCGGGAGGAGAGACTGCCCGGCTGATCATGGCCGGCATGATGCTCCGCAACTACAACTTTTTGATCATGGACGAACCCAACAACCACCTTGATTTGGAAGCTGTCGCAGCACTTGCCTGGGCTTTAGAAGATTTTAAAGGAACCGTGATTATGGCATCGCACGATCGAGGCCTTCTCGATGAAGTCGCCACTAAAATCATCGCTTTTGAAGATGACAAAATCGATAATTTTAAAGGACCACTGGAAGAATACTTGGCAACCTGATATAGTATACTCAGGTGACTGAAAATGGTAACTAGAATCAATCCAACCAATCCTCCAGGTCCTCCAGGAGATAGTCCGGGTATCGCAATGGCAGCTAAGAAGCTGGCTGTAGAGATTAATACAACAATAGCTGAGCTTTCAAATTTAGATTTGAAGAATCTTGAGCCCAAGCTCATTAAAGTTGCACAGCTCATTACCAATCTCTGCGACGCTGCAAAACAAGCCTTAAAAGACGCAGGAAAGTAGATCATGCTAAGAGAAAAGCTTTACGATGCAGGTGAAATTATTGAAACGATTTTGACGCAGCCGCTCTCTATCCCCGGCCTGCCAAAAAACATCTCTCTGCAGGAAGCTTCTAAACATTATCTGGCAGATCCAGCATCGCCTGAGCTGAAAAAAATGATCGAGACTTTCCTTCGGAATCCTGCCGCTCTTGAAATCATGTTGCAAGAGTTCAAACTTCTCTCACAAGACCTTCAATAGTGCTCTGCAAACTTAATTTTTATTGGAATTTCGGCGTCAAAGCCACTGAAATCGACGATCGCAAGTTGATTCGTATTGACTAATACGGATCAACTTGCGCTCGTCGATTTGAGCGAGCTTTCACGCTAGAAATCACTACAAAAGTCATAACGTCCCCGCAAAGCGGGGAGCTTGAATGTCTGCGAGCAGCCCCAAGGGCTGCCAGATTGTCAATGCCTTTCTGGCTTGATTTTATCTCCGTATACGTATCCCTCATCCTGCACATCCTGCCGCTTGCGATCCTGTTCATCCTGTTAATATATTAAAAATAAACAGGATAAGTAGGATTGCAAGCGGCAGGATGTGCAGGATGGGAAAGTACCTTGATGTACATTTTACATTTCTACTGAATCTCTAGGCCAAGCCCTGGGAGTCCACTGGTGAAACCAGTGGTTTACCTGTCAGAGAATTAAGTTTACAGAGCACTAGCTCTTCGCAAAAGGAAAAACCTTTAAATCGTCTGCGGCAAAGGTATTGGGAAAAATAGACCGAGCCTCTGTTTCAAACGGCTCAAGATCTTGATAACGGGCTGAGAAATGGGTCAAGATTAATTCTTTAGCACCTGCTTTTTTAGCGATCTCAGCGGCTTGTTTAGCTGTCATATGATGATATTCTTTGGCCAGGTGTCGATGTTCATCCAGATAGGTGCTTTCACACAGAAGAAGCGTGGCATTTTTAGCAGCATCGATAGCGCCCTGGCACGGGAGAGTGTCGATGACGATGGTAAAAATATCACCGGTGCGCAAATGGCTTACCTCATCTAACGTGACGATTTTTCCACCGACTGAAACTTTTTTATCTTTTTCAATTTGCCGGACCATTTGACCTACAACCCCCTTTTCTTGGAGTTTTTGCTTATCGAATTTAATCGAGTCTTTCTCTTTGACCCTCCAAGCAAAATTCTCAACACCATGAGTCAGAGGAAACGCTTCAATCGTAAATTTATCATCTTCAACAACGACTCCAGGCCCCTTAACAGGATGAGGAATGACCTCAATATTTTCGTGGTACATTGCCCCGTAGCGGAGTCTGTCGAAATAGACTTGCCCGCTGGCAGGATAATAGCAATGGATCGGATGCGTCACCTTATCGAGATTGAGCCGCATGAGCATCGATCCGAGCCCTAAACAATGGTCGCCATGAAAGTGGCTGACGAAAATGCGATTGACGCATGTCGGAGCGATATTAGCGAAAATAAACTGCCGCTGCGTTCCTTCTCCCGGATCAAAGAGGAATCCTTCCTCATTCCACCTTAAAAGATAGGCGCCGTGATTCCGTTTGCGTGTCGGCTGCTGACTCGAACATCCTAATATTGTAAGGTCTCGTACGCTCATTTGACACTCCGTCTGAAAAAAGGAAGCCGAGCAAGCAAAACTCCCGTCAGGCCGCCTACAATATGGGCTGTATTAGCAATATTAACACCAAGTTCTATATGAAAAAAACCAAGTCCGAGCGATACCATTTCAAGAGCAAGCAAAATCACAACGTAAATGACGATAAAACGAACGATTTTGGGATCGAGCGGATATCCTTCCCAGGGAGCCATTTTTTGTCGCATCCAAATAAAACCAACCATACCGATCACAATGCCAGAATAGCCCAAAAATGCAGGGCCGCTCATCAGATATTGGAAGACATTAGAGATGACGCCAATCATCAATGACAAAACAAGATATCGGAATATTCCGATGCGCTGTTCTATCTGCCGCCCTAATAACCAAAGCCAGGCCATATTAAAAATAATATGGAGCCAACCGCCGTGCAATAGAACAGGTGAATAGAGACGCCAGATCTCTCCCTCACGAATTTTACCAAAAAGTGTGCCTGCAGGCAGCTCCTCATAATCTTTCCAGCTCCGTTTCATAAGAAGATCAGTCAGACCTTTCCAAGCGGGAGTGTTTTTGGCTTTTTGAAAAGCAGCCCTGCCTTCTGCTGGAAGCTCCTTGATATCGCCCACGGTTCGAACCGGATACTCTGCAAAAAACTTTTCCAGATTCACAAAATAGAGAGGATAATCAAAAAGAAGCGTTTTTTCTAAAGGCGTAAAACTGAAATCTCGAGCAGCTTCACCTTTTTGAGTGATGATTCGATTTTCTTGGATGTTGTTTAAAACGAATAAAAGACCGCAGATCAAAATGATCAGATTGTTGATGGAAAAAGAAGATCCATGCTGTCTCATCATTCGGATCTTCCATCTAGGAGATCTCGCAGGCTCTACTTTTTCTTGTTTAACCTTGTACAGATCGTCATGCGGATTTTTTTCCCATTCTTGATACAAAGCTAGCGCTTTATCGAAGTCATCTTCTTCGACAACCCAAAGCCGAAATCCCGTTTTGGTGCCGTCATAAACACTTTGGATGTTTTCTTTTTTTAAGAATGCTTGAAACCCAAAAACCAGCTTTTCATCTTTAAATTCACCGATTAAACGCATGAGCTAACTATTTTTTTGATGAGAGAAGAGGTCGAAAGCCCAGGAACCAACTCGACAATATGAATCCGCCCCCCATGCGATTTGACAACATCGGCTTCGATGCAGTTAGCCCCATATTCAGCTCCATTGACATGCACATGTGGCTTGATCTTAGAAAGCAAAATACGAGGATCGGTCTCTTCAAATGTCGTGACATAATCGACAAACTCAAGCGCTGCAATCATCCGCAGCCGGTACTCTAATGGAACAATCGGTCGAAGAGGACTCTTGTATTTTTTGATTGAGCTGTCGGAATTGAGCGCTAGGATGAGAAGATCAGCCTGGAGCGATGCTTCATAAATCATATGGAGATGGCCTGCATGGAGGAGGTCAAACGAGCCATTGAGAGTGGCCAGTGTCTTACCGCTCTTTTTTAGCTCTTCGACTTTTTTCTCAAGCTGCGATGGATCGATCCACTTTTGAGAAAAATACTCCTCAAAGTTTGAATGCAACATTAAAGACCTCATCGTAGTTATCGACAAAATGGACTTGCAGCCCTTTCTTCACATAGGCTGGAAGCTCATCAAAATCCCGTTTATTTTCTTTAGGGAATATGAGCACTTTGACACCAGAGCGTCGTGCAGCGATCACTTTTTCTTTCACCCCGCCAATTGGGAGCACTTTGCCAGTCAGTGTCAGCTCTCCTGTCATCCCGAGATCTTGCAAAATCGGCTGATTGCGTAGCAGAGAGATGAGTGACGTCAACATCGTTACACCCGCAGAAGGGCCGTCTTTGGGAGTCGCGCCTTCAGGAATATGAATATGGATCTGGCTTTTTTCAAAGAACGACTTTCCAGGAGCATACCTATCATAGGCGCTTTGGAGGAAGCTCCAAGCGATCTGCGACGACTCTTTCATCACATCGCCAGCTTGCCCAGTGAGCTTCATCTCTGTTTTTTCTGCAGGGAATTTCACAGCTTCGACGTAGAGCGTTGCTCCACCCATGGAGGTCCATGCCAGGCCCATGCAGACGCCTATCGGAGTGCGCGGGTAGTATCTGTCGCTGGTGAAAATCGGTTTGCCAAGATATTTTTCCAAGTTCTTATCCGTCAGATGGTGCTCTTCGTGTTTTGGTTTTTTCTTTTTCTTGGCTGATTTTTCTTCTTCACGGACGACTTTGACAGCGACTTTACGCATGATCTTCTTCACATTATTCTCAAGACTGCGGACCCCCGCCTCCCGAGCATAACCGTTGATCATCTCTTTTAAAGCGGTGACAGAGAAATCGAGATCTTGAGATTTCAATCCCATGAGTTTTCGATTTCTGGGGATCAGATATTTTTGAGCGATCTTGATTTTTTCTTCCATGATGTAGCCAGAAAGCCTCAAGATATCCATCCTGTCTTTCAGCGGTTCTGGAATCGTATCAAGCACGTTGGCCGTCACAATGAAAAGAATATTCGAGAGGTTGCAACGTACATCGAGATAATGATCCAAGAAGTCTTTATTTTGTTCCGGATCGAGCACTTCTAATAGTGCAGACGCAGGATCGCCCTGATAGCTGTTTCCGAGCTTATCAACTTCGTCGAGCATGATCACCGGATTCATCGTCTGTGTGAATTTGAGCGCCTGGATCAGTTTGCCAGGCATCGCTCCTATATAGGTGCGGCGATGGCCTTTAATCTCAGCCTCATCGCGCATTCCGCCGACAGAAAACCGGTAGAACTGACGATTGAGCGCCCGGGCAATACTTTTGCCGATGCTCGTTTTACCCACACCTGGAGGCCCAACTAAACAAATGATGCTCCCTTTGACTCCACCAGAGAGTTTCCCCACGCTGATGAACTCTAAAATCCGCTCTTTGATATCTTCCAGACCGTAGTGGTCTTCTTCGAGAATCTTCTTTGCCTTTTCTAGATCGTGCGACTCTTCGCTATAAAGGCCCCAAGGAACGATTGTAAGCCAGTCAAGGTAGTTGCGACAGACGGCATATTCGGCAGATTGGACCTCCAACACAGAAAGCTTGTCCATCTCTTCGCGGATGACCGTCATCACATCATCGGGCACTTGCCTTTTTTTCAGACGAGTCTCAAATTTTTCCAAATCGATCGATTTATCCTCTTTTTCTAGGCCCAATTCTTTTTTGATCGTCTTGAGCTGCTCGCGCAAAAAGAAATCCCGCTGCGTTTTTGAAATCGTCGATTCCATCTTCTGCGTGATCGAGTTTTGCAGCTTGCTCAAATCGAGCTCTTTTTTCAAAAGCATCAGCGCTTTATCAATCCGCGAATGGAGATCAAATGTCTCTAACACCTCTTGCAACTCTTCACGGCCTGCTGTCGTCAGCGCCACTGCAAAGTCAGCTAGTTTTCCTGGCTCTGTAAAATCAGAATGGGACAAGAAAATCTGAAGCTCTTCTTTAAAGAGAGGATTGAGTTTAAGAAGTTCTTTAATCGTCGTGATAATGCTAATCGAATATGCCTTGAGCTCTTTCGTCAGCTTCCCCCCGCCGTCTTCAAAATATTTCACCTGCGCGCGGAGAGACTTAGCCGACTTGACTGGCTTCGTAATGGAAATCCTCTTTTCCATATTTAGAACGACTTGCGCGCCGCCTTGCTCCATCGGAATGATGCGCAAGATCCGCGCGAGCACACCGACTTTATAGAGATCATCGAATCCGACCTTGTAGACATTTGCATCTTCTTTTTTCGTGAGAAAAAGACCCATGCATTTATGTTCAGTCTTGGCAACGATCTTCAGCACTTCATAGAAAGGTCCTGGCTCAATGACAACCGGCGCGGCCATTCCTGGAAAGAAGGGGCGGCGTGTCAGAGGAATAATAAAGACTTGATCGGGACCACTAGGAGAAGGCTGTTCTTCCGGCTTGTCTTGTAAAGATTCTTTGACAGCATCGACAACAGCCTCTTCTTCTTCCGTAAAAACGTTCTCATCGTCCATAAATTGATGCATTTTTCCTCAAGTTTTAATCTTAAAATCTATCAGCTCTACAAAAATATCGCAATGAAAGGTATACTGAAGCTCTATGCTAGCCCTCATAATCGATACAACAGGCCCCCAAGCTTTTATCGGTCTTGCCGAAAACGGCACTCTCGTCTCTAAAACGATCATTTCCGAAGGCCGCCAGCTTTCAAAATTTCTTTTACCAGCAATCCAATCCATTTTGCAAGAATCCATTCCAACCTATATCGCAATTGGCACAGGCCCAGGCTCTTTCACCGGATCCCGCGTCGGCGGCATCGTTGCTCACAGTTTAAGCTATGGCTGGAATATTCCTCTCATCTCTTTTTCTTCAACCCTACTTCCCGATTTAGACGCCATTGCTGCCCAATCTTGCGAAAAATATCTCTCCGGAGACCGATCTACCCAAATAGAACTTGTCTATATTTCCCCTACACCGTAAGATTTTAAGAAAAGGAGTGCATTTTTGAATGACTAGCGTTAAAGTCCGTCCCGGTGAGCCGATTGATAAAGCTCTACGCGCTCTCAAAAAGAAAATTGACAAAGAGGGAATCTTAAAAGCCGCCAAAGCACACCGCTTTTATGATAAGCCGTCTGTCAAAAGCCGTGCTAAAGCCAAAGCTGCTTTAAAATATAAAAAATTAAAATCTTTTAACAGATATTAATTCCTTTTTCCGCCCTTGTAATGACAAAACAAAAACGGTTTGCCCTGATCGGATTGCCTGGCAGCGGAAAGTCAACTTTTGCTGCTAAGTTGGGAAAACTTCTAAACATCCCGGTGCACCACTTGGACAAGCATATGTTCGAACCGGATGGCAAAAAGCGAGATAAACAAGAGTTCATCTCGATTCAAAAGGCCATACTTGATGAAGAGTCATGGATTGTGGAAGGATGTTCCTTCTCGACTTTTGAAATGCGCTTTGCCAAAACAGACACCCTCATCTACTTTCACTTCCCCCGATCCGTCTGTATTTGGCGGATTTTCAAAAGATTATTTAACCACAACAAAGCTTTTGGTGGATTAAGAGCCGTCAACTGGGGAATCTTGAAATACATCTGGAACTTCGACAAGGAAAAAAGAGAAAGAATCGAAGAACTTAAGAAAAAATATCCTCACGTTAACTTCCTTATTTTTAGCAGCCAAAGCAACGCTGACAACTATCTTTTAGCACTTCGCTTTAATGATTGCTAAAAAACTCCATCCCACGCTAAGATTGTCTAAAACCAGAGATTTTTTATGACAGACTATTACAATACCCTTGGCCTTTCCAAAGGCGCCGGTGCCGATGAAATCAAAAAAGCTTATCGCAAAAACGCCCTCAAATACCATCCCGACAAAAATCCTGGCGACGCAGCTGCCGAGAAAAAATTCAAAGAAATCTCTGAAGCCTACGAAGTCCTCAGCGACGATAAAAAACGTCAAATCTACGACCAATACGGCGCAGATGCCTTAAAAGGAGGCATGGGTGGAGGACCTGGCGGTGGAATGGGCGGATTCTCTTCCATGGAAGAAGCGCTACGCACCTTCATGGGCGCCTTTGGCGGCGGCGGCGGAGATTCTATTTTCGACTCGATCTTTGGTGGACAGCAAGCAGAGCAAAGCTCCGCTCAACAAGGCGCTAGCAAAAAAATGAGCATGACCATCTCTTTCGAGGATGCCATCAAAGGCGCAGAAAAAGAAATCGTTCTGACCAATTACATCTCCTGTTCTCGTTGCGACGGCTCAGGAGCAGCTTCTGCTTCCGCCATCAAACGGTGCTCCCGCTGCCAAGGCTCCGGCATGGTTCATCAAAGCCGTGGATTTTTCAGCATGTCATCTCCCTGCCCGACCTGTCATGGCCAAGGCAAAACCATTTCCGACCCTTGCAAAGAATGCCATGGAGAAGGAAGACAAAAGAAAAAACAAAACGTGACAGTGAAAATCCCCCCTGGCGTCGATAACGGCATGAGAATCCGCATGGGCGGCTATGGCGATGCAGGCATCGGCGGAGGCCCTCCTGGAGATCTCTATGTCTACATCAATGTCGATCCACATCCCGTCTTCCAACGCGACGGCGACGATGTCATCATCGAATTGCCAGTCAGCTTCACAGAAGCTGCCCTTGGCACAAAAAAAGAAATCCCTTCACCCCTTGGAAACTCTCTTAGCATCACCATCCCAGAAGGCACACAGCCGGATAAAGTTCTTCGTGTCAAAGGCAAAGGATCTCCCAACGTCCACGGTCAAGGCCTCGGCGATCTCCTCGTCCGTATCACGATCGAGACACCCGTCCGCCTCTCCGAAAAACAAAAAGACCTACTCCAGAAATTCGCCGACCTCGAGACAGAGAGCAACTCTCCTCGCAAGCAGAATTTCTTCGACAAGGTGAAATCGTTCTTCAAGAACTAACTTGAGCGGCCTTCAAATGAAGCAACGATGTCTTCAGGTAGTGGCGTATAAAAAGCTTTGGCTATTTTGATCTTGCCTTTGAGCACGCCCAAGCGACGTTTTGGTTTTTTGCTAATCGGTACATGTTTAGCGGCAGGCTTTCCAGCCATTGCAATTTCCCCATTTCAACTGAGTATAAATAACTCTTGATAATTTTTTAAAGCTGCTCACCTGTGATTTACAAAAAAGAGATGATCCAGGACAATGAACCCTCATGGAAAATAAAGTCTCTCTCGAAGAAATCGTCTCTCTTTGCAAACGACGTGGATTCATCTTTCAAAGCTCCGACATCTATGGCGGACTGCAAGGAATCTACGACTATGGTCCGCTCGGCGTAGAGCTCAAAAATAATCTTAAAGCCGCCTGGTGGAAAGCCATGATCTATGAGAGGGACGACATTGAAGGTCTCGATGCCTCGATCATCACTCACCGCCTCACGCTGAAACATTCCGGCCATGAAGAAACCTTCTCTGACCCGATGGTCGACTGCAGGAGCTGCAAACATCGGATGAGAGCCGATCACATTGTCGATGGGAAATGCGACAAGTGTGGCTCTAAAGATCTGACCGATCCACGTCCCTTCAACCTGATGCTCCGCACTAATCTAGGTCCTATCGATGACGGCACCAGCTACGGCTATCTCCGTCCTGAAACCGCCCAAGGTATTTTCACTAATTTTAAAAATGTCATCGATGCAACTTCCCGCAAACTCCCGTTTGGTATCGCCCAAATCGGAAAAGCATTCCGCAATGAAGTCACCCCGCGTAATTTTATCTTCCGTGTGCGTGAATTCGAACAGATGGAACTCGAGTTCTTCGTAGAGCCCGGCACTGACGACAAGTGGCATGAAAAATGGGTCCAAATCCGTCTTGACTGGTGGAAAAAACAAGGCCTGACTTCTGAGAACTTACAACTCCAGCCTCAGAAAAAAGAAGAGCTCGCTCATTACTCTAAAGCGACAACAGACATCCTCTACCGCTTTCCTCATGGCCTCGAAGAACTCGAAGGCGTTGCCAATCGGACAGACTTCGATTTAGGCTCTCATTCCAAATCTCAAGAAGGATTAAAAATCTTTGCCAAGGTCAAACCCAATCCCGACTCAACTGCCTTTCTCGTTGTCCAAGACCTCGAGAAAAAAACTGCTGTTGTTCCATTTGTCATTGAACCATCTGCAGGTCTTGACCGTGGAGTCCTTGCCATCCTCACCGAAGCCTACACCAAAGAGAAACTCGAAAATGGCGAGCGGATCGTCCTCAAGCTCGAAAAACACCTCTCTCCCATCAAAGTCGCTGTTGTGCCTCTTGCCAAAAACAACGAAAAGATCGTCGCCAAAGCCAAAGAAATCAAACACGCTCTTCAAAACTTAGGCCTCGGCCGTATGAAATACGAAGACATCGGCAACGTCGGAAAAGCCTACCGCCGCCATGACGAAATCGGTACGCCGCTTTGCATCACTGTCGATTTCGACACTTTCGAAGGCGATAAAGAAACCGTCACTGTGCGCTACCGCGATTCAATGAAGCAAGACCGAATTACCGTCTCGGATCTCGTCCAGTTCGTCCGCGATTATTTTGATTAGATTTGCAAAAAAACCATCTCATGCCTATTCTTTATGCGAAACTCAATGGAGGAATCTTATGTCAACAAATTTCGCAGTTCGTATGCAACAAAAAATGCACGGCTTAGCATTTGATTATTTGAACCAACAATTAGGAATCGACTTAGTATCGGCTATTCCCACTGCAGATGTTTCTGGAAGTACAGATGCCTATCCTGTACCATGGAAAAAGCCCGAGGAGCTTCCTGAAGACATTGTAAAAGCTGTTCTTCCCAATGGACGACCGCTGGTTGCTATACGCTATGTCCATCGAGTAAAAGATGAGGAGAGTTCAATTTTGGAGATTTTCTTCCAGCGCCACAAATTTGATGCGTCAAGAGAAGAACTTTCTGCGGAAGTAATTGGTCCTACAGCTTCCAATTGGGTAGTAAAATGCTTTTCTGGCGACTCTATTCACGACACAAGCAACCCTTCTGCTACTTTTCAAATGATTAAAGCCTTAGCAAATGGAGAGTCTTTAGATAAAACAGACGGAAGATATCTGCCGATGTACGCAGATCTTTATGCAATGAAGGTCTAGCCGTCATAGTTCCAATACATAAGCTTATGTATTGGAACTTTCAGTACAGCAGATATTTTTGTCGTTTTTCTAAGAAAGCTTGCCGCTCTTCTTTGTCAACAGCAACCATTTTCCAGCCGGCATATTTTTCTTTCACCAAAATATCCCAAATGAGCGTATTGCCATTGGCTTTGCAAAAGAGCGCTTGCTTGCTCTCCGGAAGAGCTTTAAGCCTTTGAATGACTTCTTTTGGATACAGAGACTTGAGCACGCCCATCATCAAGTAATCAATTGAAACAGGCCGGAAATGCTTCGGATCCGTGATCAAAATACGAATGCCATGGCACTCTTCATTTTTATACGGCCCAAAATACGGCTTGAAGTGGAAAGGAAGAAACTTAACCCCTTTTAGGTTTTGATCACTCAGAGCTTTAGCAAACGCCTTCCCATCAATCCATGGAGCTCCCACAACTTTAAAAGGGAGTGTATAACCAATCCCGATGCTAACTAGCTGCAGCCCTCCTAAAAGTCCTGTTGCGGGATAAAAAAATGGCGTATCCACCTCAGGAATTTGCGGACTCGTCGGAGTCCATGCAAGCCCCGTCTCTTGATACGTCATGTCCCGTTTCCACCCTTTCATGGGAACGACCTTGAGTTTGCATTTCACCTGGTACTCTTCGTTAAAAAACCGTGCCAGCTCTCCAATGGTCATCCCATGACAGTACGGGACATTGATATATCCCAAAAAAGACCGATTTTTCTCTTTGAGCATCGGACCATCGACAATCGTGCCACCCATAGGATTAGGACGGTCAAAAACGATCACTTCGATCTTTCGTTTAGCTGCCTCTTCCATCACATAATAGAGCGTCGTTGCGTAGGTATAAGAGCGGCAGCCAATATCTTGCATGTCGCAGATGATGACATCGATCCCTTTCAACATTTCCGCTGTTGGCCGTCGATGGGTGCCATGCAAACTATAACACGTCAGCTTCCCTTCTTTTTGATGCGCCACATTTTCTGCATTGTATGCAACACCTGTCAATCCATGCTCCGGACAAAAAAGAGCGCCAATTTTGTACTCTTTTTCAAACTGCTGCAAAAGCTCTAAAGTCGGTTTTTGCTGACCATCGACACCGGTATGATTAGTGAGCAATGCGACTTTTTTTCCCTTGAGACTTTTGTATCTCTCTTCTTGAAAAAAGAGATCGACGCCCAGTTGGATTTTCGCAAAAAGAGATCCACACAACAGAAGAAAAACAACGAGAAACTTCATTTAAAAAACTCAATCAAATTTTGATACGCAATCTTTTCTACGATAGCATGAGGGAGATGTTTTTCCAAAAGACCAATAACTTTAGGATAACAACTCGCATTCTCAAATCCAGGATTAAACATCGGCAGCATGTACTCCTTCTCAGGAGGTAAAAAATGATCAGCAAAGAAATCAGCACCAAAACATAAATGGTCTAAAAGCCCCAGTTTATCGGCATGTTCAACCTGGCGAATGAAATCTCCTAAAAATACCCTCACGAAATTCAGCCCAATCAACCCACCCCTTACCACAATCTCTTTTGCCAGGTGATCAGGAAGATTTCTTGGATGGTCAGTAACCTTCCTGAAATTCGAATGACTCGCAATCGGAACTATCTCAAGCTTTTCAATTGCCTTTAAAATCTCTTCTGCCAACCTATCTGACGTGTGGCTTAAATCAATCGCAATATTCTTCCCACTCATCCACTCCAGCAGCTGCAAGCCATCTTTTTTCAATCCTACTTTCGTCTCATTGCCGCCACCAAAACGGTTCTCCCCATTCCACGTCAAACTGATATAAGCAATCTTGCCCCACCTCTCCAATCTCTCCAGACCTTTGTGCAGCGGCTCCATCTCATCACAAAATCCCGATCCATTCTCAATCGAGAGCCTCGTTTGAATCTCACTTCCAAAGACCGGATATTTCTTCTCTAGACCCAAAAAAATCTCCGCTTGCAATGTCCCCTGCTCAACCGATCCCTTCCCTGTCTTGGTAAAAATCGGCAACACCTGCAGTCCCACGCCCCCTTCTTTTAAAAAATCGATCGAGGCTCGAGATTCAGGATCGTGAGCCGTGTGACTCTCATCTTCCGCCAAATACGAAAGAAGATCGCAATGCAAATCAGCTATTTTCATATCTTTAGTTGATACCTCGTATGCCGCAACTCTCCCGTCTTCACTAACACTCCTAGAAGCACCAGTTCATTTAAGTCACGTGTTGCCGTTGCTCTAGAAGTCTTCGCAATCGCAATATAATTCTCAGCACTCAGCCCGCCTTTGAAACCTGCAGGCCCTTCTGCAAACATGCGGAGTATCACTTTTTCTTGCCTTGCATTGATCTTTCCAGAAAGAGACGTCAATATTTTAGATTTTTTGATCAAAAAATTAAGAAGCGTCATCGTCTCTTCCTGCGCTTGCAAAATCACTTCAGCAAAAAACACCAACCAACTGGTCACTTCCAGAGTACGATTGCACCTTTCAAGAGCTGCATAATATTCTTTTCTCCGTTTTTCCAAGATTTTAGAAACGGCAATTAATACCGGCCTCTCAACCCCCTGAGAAAGCACTTTTTCGACCAGAATGCGACCAATCCTGCCGTTGCCATCTTCAAACGGATGGATACATTCAAAATAGACATGAGCAATCGCTGCTCTGACCAAAATCGGCAAAGATTCACTCGAGTTAAACCACTCAATAAAATCCGACATTTCGGCATGCACTTTTTTTGATGGAGGTGCTTCAAAGAACACCTTAGTCGAATCGGCCCGATTCGAAACAATCTGCATTGGCTCAACATGTGTACGGTACTTCCCAGACTCATCTTTAAAAAGCGCAGCGTGCCACCTCCAAAGCATCTCATGAGAAAGCGGCTGAGTAAACGACTCGTAAACATCGCAAAGAAGCTTGGCCATTCCAGCCTCCTTGCCATCTTCTTTCTTTCGTGGTTGAATACCAAACTGCTGCTTGATTGACGATTGGAGGCTTTCTCTATCGAGAATTTCCCCCTCAATTTTAGAGCTTTCCAATCCCTCTGAACTGAGAATCTCTACCACTAAGCGATGGTATTCAGGCTTTTCGATATTTTTTAGAAAAGCAGATGCGCTGCCGATCTGCAAAAGAAACTGTCTTTCTTTTTCGGAGACCTTGAGGGGATCGTAACTAAATTTTGGCCAATCGGATAGCTCCCAGTTCCAGCGCATGAGTTATAGACCTCACTTCTATAACTCAATTTTATACACAAAAATGAGTTATAGAACAAGCCTCTATAACTCATGTTATAACCTCTTGACTGTAATCCACTTAGACTCCTATTCCAAAAAACCCGCCATTACTTTAAACTATTTGCAATAAAAAAGAGGTTTTATCATGGCATCTGTAATTTCTTTTGTTTCTGCTCCATCTATTTTGCACACGATTGCGGAATCACTTCTGCCTGTGGTAGCTGATCAGCTTGTTCAACGGGTTTTTTCTAAAACTGCCTATAAAGAAAAAGCATCCTTTGCTGCTGCTGGCGTCACCTACCTACTACTCAGCCTCCATCTCTCTAATTTTTTTAAAATTGGAGCCCCCATTTTCTATTTGGCCTATAAAACCGCCCAATATTATTCCTCTCGGCAAACTCCTCCTGACCAAGAAGAACCTAAGTCAGCAGATAATCCGGCTCCGATAAACTCTTCGCCAACCACCACCTTACCAACGACACCCACAGAACCATCAACAACTACAAGCTTACCACCGATGACTCCAGACCCATCGATAACCACAGCAACCACAACTACAACTCCCACCGAAGAGAGAGCTGTTCCAGAAAAACCAAAAACAATTGGAGGCGTGCCCACCGCCCAGGTAAAAGCTGAGGGGCAGGCCGCATTGCAATTCGTGAAGTTCGTTGACCAACTTGAGAAATCGGAAGCCATAGCCATTACAATTCGAGAGGAACCGTTAACTACTGACAATTCTCCCAAAAAGAAAAAACCACTTTTCAATGCTCAAATTCGGTTTTGCACTATCCATCTTTTTAGATTGAGAGAAAACCACGTCAAACACCTAAATAGAGAAAATTGTGAAGTGACTAACGAGACACTTTTTTTCTGGGTCCAGATCACCAATAAAAAAGGTAAGAGCAATCCTACTCCCAATTTTCTCCCTCTGGCAATGCTAGATAATTTACGTCCTAATGCTAAAGAGTTTTCTATGCATATGATTGAAACCGATTGTCAAATGACCTTGCAGTTCAAAGAAGCACAAATGGCTCGATTAAAAGATTTTGCTAAAACTATTAAGAGCTGCACGCAAGTCAAAATCATTCATAACACCACCTTCATAACCCCATTTGCTGATACAAATAACGACGAACCCATCGCCTTGAACGCCAATGAAATGGCTTCCATAAATGGTGCTAAATGTTATCTCGCGCCATTCATGAAAAAAACTTAGAAATCGAGATTCCAGCGGAAGGTAATCCCTTGAAGGCCGAGCCAACTAGAATCAAGAGCCGTCAGCTTGGGAGCTGTCGGAGATGCTGAGGTATCAAAGGAAGTCCGGATCACCTCATGCAAATTCCCCCAAATATTGAACTCATACCCAATGAAGATCTCCGTACGGTTCTTCTTATACGATTGTTGCCAAGACGGTCCTCCAAAGATGCGAAAATGGGGAACAAGGCGCGTGTCTTGGTAATGAGCATTTCTTAAAGGCAGATTTGGATTAAATCCCGCTCCTGAAAAACTCGATCTTTGCTTAGAGACATTATGGTAATCTCCCCCCAGGAAAGCAAGCGATCCACCAGCGGTCAAATAGTAGCCGCCTTTGCCCATAAACCAATCGAAAATACCTCCGAGCTCAAGACCCGCTCCAACGAAACGCCAATTATTGTGCAAACGGCTCTTATCCCCAGCAATATCGTGGTAAATGACTTTCCATTTCTGACTTAGCCAGGCAATCGTTGGACCACCATGGACCCGGATTCTTAAGTGAGGATTAGGATGAAACCGACGAGTCATAATCAAATCGACGAGGTTCATCATTAAACTGATGCCGCTCTCAGCCTTTGCAAGAGGAGTCGCACCCGTCGGATCAGGCTGCGGCCAGGTCCCATTGAGAAAAAGTGTCGATTCATGTGGCGCTTTGGCAGTCTCATTTCCTGCGGAAAAGAAATACGTGTACTGAACTTGCGCATCCCAATAATGGGGTGCATTGAAATAACCAAAGCTGACTCGCGCACCCGGATCCCAATTAAACTCCGCTCTCTTATAATGACCCACAGCATCCGTCGGTGTGCCCCATGCTGAGTTTTTCATTTTTATCGCATAATCGAGCGCGCCTTCATTGACTGTCCACCAGAGGAATTCGAGATTGAAAAATAAAATCTTTTTATCTTTGCTAAAGAGATCGCAGTCGTAGCTGCACGTGATCACTTTTTCTTCCACCGGATGCTCAACAGGCTTTTTCTTGGCTTGAGACCCGCTTGCAGCACCCAACCTATTTATTGCCTGACTCGTTTTTTCATTCTTTACCAGCGGCCGCAACATCGCAGCAACTGACTCTCCCTCTGCACAAAGAGACAGTGTCAAACAACTTAAGGCAAAAGCAATTTTAAGATTCATATAACCTCGTTAAGCCACTCATACGTATAATCTTTTTTTGAATCAAGCCCTGTCGACGAAATAAATTTTTAAATTTATGAATTTGAACTTAAGTAGATTTTTTTGACCTGAACCTGCTATGCTAGGTGTTCATTAATTCACAAGGAGGCCAAAATGGCAAAAGTCGGTTTTTTCACACCAATTCGTTTTTTCTCACTATACGAGACATCGCCTATGCAACGGCTTCTAGAAAAAGTAGACGGTTATTTTTACTTGGGAGGACGAATAGCTTTTATCAGGCAGGTCGACCAAAAGGATAAAGCGTTCATACAACTTGGAAATCAATCTTTTTTAAAAAGTGCTTTTAAAGCTGCATCTTACTTCACAGTATTTTTGCCATTAATTCCACTAACAACTAAATGTAAAAATAAACCTTTATCGATAATTTGCTTTTGTTCTGCCATTCCTGTATTAGTAATGCTATTAACTAAAATAGTCTTACGTTATATGTACCCCTATGAGATTTATGAGAATAAGAATCTAAGTAAAAAACCCTCTGCCAATCAACCGATCGACCCTTCAGTCAATGATAACCCATGGGAAAAGTCCCCTATAGATCAACTAGCTACCCCTTCAAATAAGCCTCTTGCGCATCAGCCGATTGACCTTTCAGTTATAGACACACTATGGCTAAATTTGCATGAAGAATGCACAGTAGATGCTTCTCAGTTTAATACAACTGTCGCTCCATATATTCCAACTGAACCCCTCACCTTACGACAAGCAGCTACAGACGTCATTAATGCAATCAATAAAGCTATAGAAGAAAAATCCGATGTTAATCCACAAGCATCTATAGAAGAGAAACATACCATCATTCTCAAACCCAAAGAACCTTGGGTCCAAAAACATGAAGGCTCAAAGTTATACTTTTATGAAGAGCACTGTCCTGCCCCAAATGAGCCAGCTAACAAATGTTGGCTTCATAAGATTTTAACAGCACTTGCTGATAAAAATTATATTCAATTCAAAACTTCAAATAGAACCCCAGGCTATACCATTCAAACCTAAAAAGAGTGCTGCAAAAGCTAGTGAACTAGTGGCCCGATTATATGGGCCACATTCCACAAACTAATTTTTTAAGTTTGGCGTAAAATTAGTTTTTGAATTCAGGCTTAGATAGATTTTTTGGCCTGAACCTGCTATGCTGGATGTTCCTTAACCCATAGGAGTAGGAAGATGGCGAAAGTCGGTTTTTTCACACCAATCTGCTTTGAGACTAGATTCAAAACCTATCCGCAGCGGATTCTAGAAAAAGTAGACAATTATTTTTACTTGGGTGGACTAAAAGCTCATCTCGTTCCTTTTAGCAAAAGGCACTCTACAGCAGCTCTTAAAGAGGAAAACCAATCTTTAATAATAACCGGCTTGAAAGTTCTCTCTTATTTCACAATCTTTTTACCATCAATTCCATCATTAACAAAATCTGAAAATAAATCATTCGCACAGATTTGCTTTTATTCCGCTTTTTTTGTACCAACAATGCTATTAGCTAAAGTAGCCTTACGCTATTTCCTGGATAACTCAACTGTTCTTGCACATCAACCAATTGACCTTTCAGTGATAGAATCGCTAGGACTGAATTTGGATGAAGAAACCACTCTAGATGCTTCTAAGTTTGAATCAAAGCACCAAAACAACATCCCAACCTACCCTTTAACCCTAAGACAAGCAGCTACAGACGTAATAAATGGAATAAATACCGCTCTACGTGCAAATAATAAGAGACTAATAGCATCTATAACAGATCTGCGTACTGTATATCTCGAACCCAAAGCCCCTTGGAAAGAAGATGGTTCAAACTTATACTTTTATGATCAATACTGTCCTTCCCAAGAGACAGGTAAACAACAAAAATGGCTTCATCGGATTCTAAAAGCACTTGAGGGTAAAGAATATATTCAATTCATCTATGCCGAGGGTATCTATGGTATTCGAGTCTAAAAAGAGTATTGCAATACTTTAAATCATCATCTGCTATATGGGGTCTATGAGCCTGAAAAAATTCCTCCTCCTCTCCTTAGCCCTCTTATTGGGCGTTAAGCCTCTGCCGTCTGCTCCTATTGTGGATGAAGAATATCCTGTTGTCATCTTAGGAGGAGGCGTTGCAGCTCTAACGGCTGCTGTCCAGGTGAGCCAAGCAGGATTTCAGCCTTTGGTCATTACAGGTCCAAAGCCTGGCGGAATTATCGTTCAATCCCATAGCGTCCGCAACTGGCCAGGAGAAATCGAAATTTCTGGGGGTGAGCTGGCCGATAAGCTGCAAAAACAAGCCGATGCTTGCGGAACTCTTTTCCTGCATGGACAGGTCATCGATGTCGATGTCTCCAAACAGCCGTTTGTCTTCACCGTCCAAAGCAGTGAAAATAAAGTTCAAAAAATTAGAGCCCGGACCTGTATTGTTGCTTTGGGAGCCCTTCCAAAGCTTTTGGGAGTTCCTGGAGAACAAGAAAATCTCTTTTCCAGCATCTTCACCTGCGCTCCTTGCGATGGGATGCACTTTAAAAATAAGACCGTTGCCGTCATCGGCGGTGGTGATAGTGCTTTAACAGAAGCCCATTACCTTTCCAATTTGGCAAAAAAGGTCTATCTCATCGTCCGAAAAGACGAATTTAGAACCATCCAGCCTAAATATAGAGACTCTGTCCTCTCTCGCCCCAATGTCGAAGTCATCTACAATACAACCGTCTCTTCATTCCAAAAAAATGAGAACGACTTGACCCTGACTCTATCCTCTACAAAAAAACCACTCACCGTCCATGGAGCCTTTTTAGCCATCGGCTCTTTGCCCAACACCGCGCTCTTTAAGGGAAAGCTCGAGCTCGATAAAGAAGGATTTATCGTCCTCAAAAACCAACAAGAGACCTCCGTCCCTCGCATCTATGCGGCCGGCGACGTCTCGGATAAAGTGTATAAACAAGCAATGACCGCCGCTGGAGATGCGACGAAAGCTGCCCTACAAGCGCAGGAACATTTTGGAAACCATCTCATCCTTCAAACAAAATCACCCACAACCTCCATCCAAGAAATCGATTCTATGGATCAACTCCGCTCCGTTATCTCTTCCTCTAAAAAACCCACCGTTGTCTATTTCTATTCAAAAAGCTGCCCTCCTTGCCGGTCTTTCAGCCCCACCTTCGATACCTGGGCCACACAGCTGAGCGACAAAGCCCACTTTGTCAAAGCCCGCGATACCGTCGCTGATGAAATTTTCGAAGCTTTTAACATCCGAGCTATGCCGTCTGTCGTGATCTTAGACACCAAAGGCAAACCCATCTTTGAAGCGCGAGGTGCAGAGCTAGAAAAAGTCCCCGCTATCCTACAACACCCTAAATAAAACACGGCTCCCTTATTAGGGAGCCATGATCGATTAAAAACGGTAGCCAAACGCACTTTGACCTCCGCCAAAACTATGCGTATGACGATGGCCAAACATTTGGATACAGAAAGGCTCTAGACGAAAGTCCCAGTTCCCCTTCTCTCCAAAGTGGAAAGTCAGAGGCACACTGATATCATAGCCCCAGATAGGACTTCCCCAGCGACTTCTTCCAACATCAGCTCCTCCTAAGACCTTGAGGTTGACTCCTAAGTCAAACAGATGGCTGAAATGATGCTCATAGAGCACACCGAGAGTGCCATAAACCAATCCTTGTTTCTGATGATGGACAAAATCTTTGAAACAGCCAACGCCCGCAATAGGAGTCAACCGATCTTCATCGTTGAAAAAGAGATTGTATCCCACTCGAGCTTCCGCCTCTCCGATTGTCCTTTCAAAAGGAGTCGGCCCATACGTCAGCACATACCATGCTTCAACCCCAAAATAAAAAGCTTCGGGCTTGATCCGTTCATATCCCAGTCTTGAAAATGCAAAATTGATTCGATTTGCATAGTTATGTTCTGGGGTAATGACTGCGTTACTTTTCACTTCAGTTTCTTTCACGATCAGGTCCGCACCTAAGGAAAACATCAACATGATCATTAATAATTGAGTTAAAATTATTTTTTCATCTTAATCTCCTTTGTTCTCAAGTTTGATTACTAAGACTACTAAAATTTTAATCCTGACCCGAACTTATATCCAGAAGAAAATTAGACATGAAAAAAGCTCCAGTGACTGCACAGCTTGATGACTCAAACTTCAGAGTAGATTGCCAACCTAAAAAATTCATGACCCATGCAATTTGAACTATATCCATCTCATTATCAATGGCTTAATTCAACTCTGAAGTTTTTTGCTTCAGAGCTCTTCAGAGTAGATTGCCAACCTCCTATTGACTTCAAAAATAGACATGTTTTAAACTTCGTATTGTATGATAGAAACACTTCTAGCCCAAAATGAGGGAAAAACGATTGAATTCAAGGAGACGACAAGATCCTTGAGTGGAATCATTAAAACAGTTCTTGCTTTTGCCAACACAGCTGGCGGTACTGTCATTATTGGAGTCAGAGATGAATCTAAAGAACTGATCGGACTTCCAGACATCCTGCAAGAAGAAGAAAAGCTCACCAGCGCTATCGCGGATAGTATAGCTCCTCTTTTAATTCCAAATATCGAGATCCAAACAATTCGAGGAAAAGAACTTCTGATCTTGCAAGTCCCCCACAGTGTAGGACCTTATTATTTGAAATCTGAAGGACCCGACCGTGGAGTTTATATCCGCTTTGGATCCACCAATCGAGTTGCCGATGCTGAAACACTTTCAGCATTACGACTGCTTGCTAAAAATACCTCCTTTGATGAGCTGCCGCATCCTTATGGCCAATTAGATGCTAAAGCGATCAAAGATAGCTTCTCTGCAGTTGATAAGCGCCCTACAGATTCAGCATTGGAAAGCTTTGGGGTCACTACGCATCGCTCTGGAAAATCTTGTCCTACGAACGGTGGAGTTCTCCTTTTTGGCTCAAACCGACTGCAGTTTTTTCCAGATTCAATCATTCGATGTGCCCGATTTGCAGGAATAACAAAGGAAAAAATCCTAGACCAAGCCGAGATCGACACCCATCTTCCCTATGCGATTGACCTCGCCATTGCATTCATCGAACGTAACACCCGTAAAGGGGCAAAAATTGGCAGAATGCGACGTGAAGACATCTTTGAATATCCTCCAGCTGCTATCAGAGAGGCAGTCATCAATGCCATTTTACATGCAGACTATGCAATGAAGGGATGCCAAATTAAAATAGCAGTTTTTGACAATCGCATTGAATTTACAAACCCTGGCGGACTTCCCTATGGATTAACAATGGAAAAAGCCATCAAAGGCTCTTCTAGGCTCAGAAATCGTGTCATTGGCCGAGTTTTTCGCGAGCTTCGACTCATTGAGCAATGGGGATCTGGGCTTCAAAGGATTCTAGAGGCTTGCAAACGGCAAGGGCTTAAAACTCCACTGATTGAAGAACTCAACAACCAATTCCAACTCACTCTATACTCAACTCAAGTGGAAGAAATTACTATTGCATCTTGGGGCAAACTCATCCTGAAATACCTCGAGGAAAAAGGAGAGGTAACAACAAAAGAAGCAGCCAGAGTATGGAAAGTCTCAACACGAACAGCTAGGCTCAGGCTAAAATCCCTCCAAGAAGATGGCTTTATCCTACGACTTGGCACCGCAGAAAATGATCCGAACGTCACCTACATACCGACTCGTAAATTCTTCTAAAACCTATAACCCAAAGTACTGCGGCCGCCAAAATAGCTGCGTGAAAACCGCGAGCTGTTCAAGAAGACATAAAACGGCTCTAGACGAAAATCCCAATGCCTCTCATTCCCAAACCGGAACGTGATTGGCAAGCTCACATCAATGCCTGCCACCGTCGATCCCCAACGGATATGAGTATGGCCGACACCTCCGCCGATCATTCCTTTGAAGTTCACACCTAAATTGAAAATAGAATTGAACTCATGATCGTACAAAAGCCCAAAAGCTCCGTAGACAACGGGAGATTTTTGAAAATGATGCCGTTTACTACGCACGAGTATTTTACCCAAAAAGAACAGCGTTTCTGACCATTCCCTGGAAAAATCTTTGATCACTCCCGCTCCGAGAAAAGGCGTCAGATGATCTCTTCTATTGTAGAAATAGTTTTGGCCAAACCTAACCTCCACCTCTCCAAGAACCCGGTCAGAATGTCCCCGAGAATTCGTCAGCACATAACTCGCCCAAGCTTCAATCCCAACATAAAAAGCATCTGGCTTAATTCTCTCATACACCAAGACTGCAGGAAAAAAACCAACCCGATTGTCGTATTCATGAAAACTCGGCTTGCAGGCCCCAAAAACCGTTGATACTGCTAACAAAAATACCAGATATTGCTTTCTCATGCCTGCAGTTTACTTATCTAAAAAGATTTTTGCGAGTTTTCTTTGAACCGCTTTGAGATCGATCCCTTTTCCCAAAACTCCCTTAAACAGATCTCCCTTTTTCAACCGCTTCGGCACGGTTTTGATCGTGAAATCTCTGGGGTCAAGCCCATGTTTGACCTCTTTCCATAGAAGCGGAGTAGAAACCGTCGCCCCAGGCCTTGCACGGACAGAGTAGGCCGAAACAACCATCTTCGTCTCGTTGTTTTGCAAAACATCGATGTAGACCTTTTTTTGTCTTTTCGCTGGATTTCTCTCGAGAGAAATCACCTTTGGCAGCCTCTGCTGGGCCAGCTGAGCAACGATTTTTGCAAAACTCAAAACTTGGAGGTAACTATACTTAGCCTGCACCGGAACAAAGATATGCATTCCGGAAGCTCCCGATGTCTTGCAAAAACTCTTAATCCCCAGCTCTTCTAAAATCTCATGGATCACCAGCGCCGTATCAACCACCGCATCAAACGAAATCGCCTCAGGATCGAGATCAAAAACCATATAGTCTGGTTTGCTCAAATGCGGAAGAGTCCCATTGAAAGGATGGAGCTCAATCGAGCCTAAATTAGCGACATAAAGCAGCGTCTCTTTATTCTGGGCAATCAGATAAGAAATTGTTCGGTTTTCATGTTTAAACTTTGTCGTCTTCACAAATTTAGGAAGATTTTTTCCCGCATCTTTCTGATAAAAATGGACCCCTTTGATTCCATCGGGGAAACGGTGCATCACCAGAGGCCGATTTTTTAAATACGGCAAAATCACCTGAGCAATACTCTCATAGTACTTTAGCATCTCGCCTTTGGAGATCTTGTCCCAATAGAGCTTATCCAAATGAGATAGTTTCATTCCCGAACCACCTCTTTTGGAGATTTATCCACCCTAACCCCTAAAAAAACCGGCTGCCGCAGCATCCCATCTGTCGTCCACTCTGCAAATTTCACCTCGCAGACAAATTTTGGTTTCACCCACGTCACAGGAGTATTCGGATGAGGCTCCTCTGCAAACGGACACTTTGAAGTCACAATCGGCTTCAATTTCCCGTACATCTCCTTCAGCGCTTCGCGATCAAATCCCCCTCCGACATGGCCCGCATAGACAAGCTTTCCCTTCCGATAAACACCAACCAAAACCGCTCCCAAATACGGCCGTCCGCCTTGAGGCTTCGTAAATCCCCCAATCACCACCTCTTGCCGCATCCCCGTTTTAATCTTGAGCCATTCTCTCGTCCTTGTCGATCTGTACAAGCTCTCCTTCCGCTTGGCCATGATCCCCTCTAAACCCTTTCTCTTAGCCAACCGAAAAAAAGCCCTTCCCTTCTCCTCAATCTCCTTGCTGAACTTAACACACCTCAACCCAGCTCTTTTTAACAATCCCTTCAGAATTTCCCTCCGCTCCATGAGCGGCAAACCTCTCAAATCCTTCCCCTGATAGAACAAAATATCAAAAACATAAAAAACAGGCGGGCTGACTTTTTTCCTCTGATAATTTTGTAACAATTGAAAATCCGACCGCCCCTTCTTGTCCAAAACGACCACTTCTCCATCCAAGATCCATTTCCCAGGAATCTTCTTCAACTCTTCCACAATCGTAGGAAATTGCTCAAAAACCTTATGATTCCTAGACACCAATCGAACATCCCCCGCCTTCTCAGCCAGAGCTCGATACCCATCCCACTTGATTTCAAAGACCCACCCCTTGTCATCGAACGGCTTCTCCACCAGCGTTGCTAACATCGGCACAATCGATTTTTTCATGCGTTTTCTACGACTTTAAGCATTAAACTTATGATTGGATTTTTCAGTAAATTTTTGCAACCGTTCTTAAAATTTCCCAGCACTGCTTTTTAACGGTTGTAAAGCTTTGGCTTCAGCCAAGAGGTTTTTCTAATGTTTCTAAGAACTTTTTCCACAGATCTGTTGTTTTCTCTCCATGAGGCATCGTCCCCCTCTCAAAAATAAAACCCTCGTCTGTCAATCCCTGTATTTGACCCAAAGAGTCCATATAGTCAGGCTCATGCAACCTCGCCATCTCTTGAACCATTTTGGTAAACACCTGCTTTTGCCTTTCAACCTCCCGCATTCTTTCTGTAGGATTTACAGCTTTACCATTGAGAGTCGGAAGCATTTCAACATTAAAGAACATCTCCCTGAATTTTATTGACATGTAGATAGGTAATTCGGGCTCACCTTTTTGAATCCTAGGCTCAGACTCTTGAGCGAACCACCCTGAGCAATAACTTGCAGCTTTGCCAAACAAAGATCGAATAGAATCGTAGTAACCTTCAGTAGCTGGTTTTACAGGCTCATCTTGTATTTTTGGCATTATGATCCTACCCAACTCATCTACAGACGACTTGCGTGAAGAGGCAGGATCATAGCGATAACATTCTATAGCCGTACTAGCAAAAAAATAGCCTACAGTTGAACATATGACTGTAGCTGCAACACGCCCTGAGAACTTGTGAACTGCAAAGGGCACGACTAAAGCAGTAGTAATGGCTTTAGCACCAATCCATACCGTCATGCGCAAAGCCTCACCATCAACCTTGAGCGGTTGTACAGGCCAGTTCAAACCACATTGTATCCGGTTGTACTCTTCCATGCGCTCATTAGCCTTTTGAAACTCGACTTGGATGCGCTGAGAATTCGCTTGAGCCTGTCGCTGGGATCGCTCCACCGCTTGATAATGCTGCTGTTGCTGCATCCGCAAATCGTTCCGTTGAGCATAAAATGTGTTCCAGGAAGACATAAACACCTCCTCTTCCCGGAACAAATTTAATTTTTTCTTTGTTTCAATTCAATTTTTTAATTTCACCCGCATCCGGAAAGCATAAGCACCGCCTTGAACCTCCATATAATTTCTCTAGCATTTGAAATATCCATTTTCTACCCTTTTGTCACGATCTTGGCACCGAGTTCATAACCTTTGGCTGTTGGTACATTGCCTTCCAAACTGCTCTCTACTGACCTCAAATGGCGCAAAAGTTTTGTGAATCAAGTAATTGATTCAAAAACCAAAAACCATTAGAAGATAAAGAAGGTTATAGGACACGTACTATTCAAGCCATCCTTAGCCTAGGAAGAGCAAATTGTCATTAACCAAGAAAGAACAGACCTTCATCATTCTAGCTACTTCAATAGGAAGCGCCGTTGAGTGGTATGAGCTTTTTTTATATGTTTATTGGGCTCCACTAATTTCAAAGATGTATTTCTGCGCCGATGGTGACTTTGTTGGGTCAATGAAAACCCTTTTCGTTTTCTTTATTGGATTTCTTGCACGTCCGATTGGGGGCCTTATTTTTGGCCACATGGGAGACAAGCTTGGAAGAAAAATTTCTTTTGCTCGATCCATTATTTTGATGACCATTCCCAGCTTTGCCATGGGTCTAATTCCAAATCAAATAGGAATATTTGCACCTATAATTCTTTGTATTTTAAGGTTTCTCCAAGGGTTGCCTGCAGGAGGCGAGCTTCCGGGTGCTATGTGTTATCTTGCAGAATGTGCTCCGCCTAAACGAAGATCCTTAGTTTGTAGTTTCACATTTTTCGGTCCTCAAATAGGTGTGATTATTAGTATGCTTGAGTGTTACTTTCTCCACAAATATATGTCAGAAAAAGCTCTATTTTCGTGGGGATGGCGCCTCTCATTTATTATTGGAGGACTATTTGGTTTGATCGGCTTTTATTTGCGCCATAAATTAAAGGAGAGTCCTGCGTTTCATAATTTAGTGAATAGTAAAAAAGTCCTTCATCATCCTATTAAAGAGGCTATTTTTAGGCATAAAAAAGATATAATTTCTGGATTTTTTGTCTCGTTTTTAGATGTCATTGGTTTTTATTTATTTTCAATATTTTTAGGAATTTACTTCTACAAGATCATTAAAATCAGCCCTTCTGAAAACCTATTAATAGCAGCAGGCTTAATGATCTTCTCAACATTAACACTTCCCTTATTGGGAATGTTAGGGGATAAATTTAAAAGTAAGAATTTATTGATGTTAAGCTCTTTGGGAATGATTATCTTTGCTGTACCTTTTTACTTTTCAGCCTCCCATGGTTCAGTCATGTATACTACAATTTTCGAAATTATTCTCGTGCTACTTCTGAATGTGCAATATGCCATCTTACCTTGCTTAATAGCAGAGCTATTTCCCACATCAACACGATATACAGGAATAGGAATGAGTTTCAATTTTGCCGATAGCCTTATTGGGGGAATTACCCCGGTACTTGCCCTGTTTTTAACAAGTCTCATAGGTGACATAGCAACTTTTGTGCTGCTAATATGTATAGGAGCAATCGTTACATCAGTTGCCCTCTTCTTTATCAAAGAACGACGATTGCATACAATCAATGTAGACCCTGTTTAGAGATCTGTTTTGAGTCTTGCTTGAATGATAAAATAGCTCGGATAAATATCACCATCTACTTTTTCTGCAGCAGAATCGAAACCTTCTTCGTAGGATTCGAGTATGAAATTTTGAAAGAAAAATGGGCTTAGATATTCATTCAAAGTATGAGAGGGTTCTAGAGCTGTGATTTGGCCGTCGAAAAAAACTGACGTAACAATTTCTTTTAAGAAGTAATTCTTGTTCTTCCGTTTTTTTTCTAAGAATTGTCGGAGCGGGTGGCATGCAAGAAAGATTAGCCTTCCTCTGGGCTTTAAAACGCGTACAATCTCTTCGTAGATGGGCTGAATCTCAGCTGCCGTTTGTAGGGCCCATTTGCTTACAACAATATCGAAGCTTTTGTCATTAAAAGGAATCTCATCAAAACGTCCAATTTCTATGATTCCTTCAGGATTTCTTTTACGAGCTAGCTTTACCATTTCCTTTGAGCTATCAAGGCCATAAACTTTAGCACTTCTTTTGGCGAATTGAGATAAATCGTATCCATCGCCACATCCAAGGTCTAGAATTTTCTTTCCTTTTATATTTCGGTCATCAAAGTGTTTAAAATAGGCAATAATGCTTTCCTGATTGAATGTGAGGAACTCTTCCGAATATTTTTCTGCAACAGAATTGTATTGTTGTAGATTTGGACCTTTCCCATTCATATCGAACTCTCCACTTCTTCTAAAATATGTTTAGACACTACATCGCTTAGAGATGGAAAGACATCAGTTAATAATCGGCAGTATGGCTTTAAGTGAATATCTTTTACTGGCCTGAGTGTGAGTATCGAGATCCCATGGGCCACGGCATAACCCATTTCTAGCGTCGCCGCCCTTCCAATATAATCATTGAAATTTGCAAGTACGACAAATGTCGAATATCTGATTTTTGAAAAAACAGCATCTTGAAGAAATTTTTGATCTGATGTTGAATCAGACTGAAAGATGACAAATTCATCATCTGGATTAATTATCGTGCAATCTTTGGGCGATAACACCTTGATTTGGAGTCTCTCAAGCTCTTTTTTTAGCTCAATAATCTCTCGAAAATGTTTTCGAAAAGAACCAATAATGACAGTATAAGAACTTGCCTCCTCTGTAGAAAGATGGAAAAGTTTACTAGTCATTGCGCCACTCTCCCTCTTACGTCTTTGTTTTTTGATTAAGCATTATCACAGTTATTCCCCATTTTTGCTGACCATATTATAGCCTATTCTTGCACCAGCAGCAATGAAAAATTGGTTATTACAGAAGCAGGCGTATAATTAAATCTAC
>Ga0207091_1014_pt1 | contig 41431 bp, 35 predicted proteins | sample Alteio_BWMinHeat_47_FD_153534 | JGI IMG/M metagenome (GOLD analysis project Ga0207091, IMG submission 153534) | Enriched cells from forest soil in Barre Woods Harvard Forest LTER site, Petersham, Massachusetts, United States -... | ecosystem: Environmental > Terrestrial > Soil > Temperate forest >... | reverse complement strand
CAGAACACTGGAAGCGGAACAAATTATGGTGCTGAAGTAACTCTTGAAAAGTTTTTCAGTAAAGGGTATTACGGATTAATAACGGGCTCTCTCTATGAGTCGAAATACAAAGGGAGCGATGGGGTGGAACGCAATACAGCCTTCAACGGTAAATTTGTTTACAATATTCTTCTTGGGAAAGAGTTTAAAATTGGAAAAGAAAAACGAAACGCATTGTCAGTGGATGTGAAACTGACGCAGGCCGGAGGAAGATACTATACCCCTGTCGACCTGGCTGCTTCGCAGGCTATTCACCAGGAAGTTTTGAAAGGCGACGCCTTTGCATTTACTGAACGCAACCCGGATTTTTTTCGCCTGGACATCAAAACGGGGTATACTTTAAACAACAAAAAACACAAATTGTCGCAGTCGCTGTTTTTTGATGTTCAGAATGTGACAAACAATAAAAATGTATTCGCCATCAGATACAACCCGGTAACCAACACCTTAAATACGGCCTATCAGATCGGTTTATTTCCAAACTTTGTCTATAGGATTCAGTTTTAAGTCTCCTTGTTTTGGAAGAACGCAGTATCGCGGACCGGAGATATTCATTAAATTTAAGCCATGCGAAATAACCGGAACAGGTTTGTGTATATGATTCTGATTGGAATCGGGATTTCACTGCTCCTGAATGCGCTTGTTCCCCACGATATGGACTACCCGGGGCACAATCGCTATTACGATATGCTTCTTTCCATTTTTATCGCAATCCTCGTTTGGGAAGGGAATCTGAGAATTGACAGCTGGATGAACACCCGTTTTCCCTGGGTAAACAAGCCCGGAAAACGAATCCTTATTCATTTGCCGGTGGGTATTGTTTTTAGTGTAATGGCTATCTATTTGCCTGCGCTTGCCTACAACATATTTGTATGCCCATTGCCTGAGGAACGAAAAGCGACATTGATGATCACATCCATCACTATCGGAGTCCTGATTACGATTATCATTTTATCGATAGAAATTGGTAGCCAGTTTTTTGCCCAATGGAAAAACTCTTTGATTGAGATTGAAAAGTACAAAGCGGAGACCCTGCAGGCGCAATTGCAGAATCTGAAGAATCAGATAAATCCTCATTTTTTATTCAACAATCTCAGCGTGCTTTCTTCATTGGTTTACAAGGATCCCGACAAGGCCGTTGATTTCATCAATCAGCTGTCGAAAGTATACCGGTATTTGCTGGACAACCGGAACAGCGAATTGGTGCGGCTTGACGAGGAGCTGGAGTTTATCCGGTCCTACATCAGCCTGATTCAGATCCGTTTTGGAGAAAACATCGGATTTAAGATAGAAGTCCCCGAAGAACAACTGTTAAAACTGGTTCCACCGATGGCCTTGCAGGTGCTCATCGAAAACGTCATTAAACACAACGAGATTTCGGCTGAACATCCGCTCACTATTTACTTAAAATCCGCAGACGGAAGCATCACAGTCAGCAACAATTTGCAGGTTCGTCTCACGGCGGAACCAAGTTCGAAAACCGGACTGCAAAATATAACAGACCGCTACAAGTTTTTTACAGACAAGCTGGTAGAGGTTATTCAGACAAAGGAATCATTCACCGTCAAAATCCCATTGCTGGAAACCAAATGAATGCAATCATCATTGAAGACGAAAAGTTATCGGCCGAGTACCTGAGCGATATGCTGAAGCGCATTGATCCGGAAATCCGCGTTCTGGAAGTGATCGATTCTGTGAAACGGAGTCTGGAGGCACTCCGGAAAGATCAAAAGATCGATTTGTTGTTTGTGGATATCCATCTGGCTGACGGCCTGAGTTTTGACATTTTTTCAAAACTCGTGATAGACACCCCGGTGATATTTACGACAGCTTATGACGAATATGCAATAAAGGCGTTCAAGCTGAACAGTGTCGACTATTTATTGAAACCGATCGGCATTGAAGACTTGAAAAGAGCGCTTGACAAATTCAAAAAATTCAACCGGAACAGTCAGGCTATTCTGCTGGAAAATATGGCGCATGCCTACCAGAATATCAGCAAAACTTACAAGAATCGATTCATGGTCAAAACAGGTGATACGATCGTCTCCGTGAAAACAGAGGACGTCGTTTACTTTATAGCGGAGGATGGAGTCGTTTTGCTTGTAACGAATGCCGGCAAGCGTTATGCGATTGATTACCCGCTGGAGCAGCTCGAAAACCTAATTCCACCTGAATATTTTTTCAGGATCAACAGAAAAGTGCTCATTCATATCAATACCATTCAAAAAGTAAGTTCCTATTTCAACAGCAGACTGAAGCTTGTGACTGAACGACTGGATGGCGATGATTGTGTTGTCAGCCGGGAACGGGTGAATGATTTTAAACTGTGGCTTGACAGATAACAAGAGAAATGCTCGGCTGAATTTAACTGTTCCGAATTTGCAGTGAAAGCTGCTATGAGAAAACCGGGTTATGTATAAATGGATGATCCTGTTATTTTTGCTGCATCCGATGGGCGTTTTCGCAAATCCGGAGACATTCCCTGATAACTGCATCAGCTTACAGGGTCAAAACGATTCAGCCTTTCTCCCGATTCCCGATAAGGTTTTGAAACAAAAAAAGCTCTTCCTGGTAGGTGAAACCCATGGTGTTTCAAGTAATCCGATCGTGATGCTGAAATGTATCCGATATCTATACGAGTATGCAGGGATGAGGAGGCTGCTCATTGAAGCATCGCCTGGTGAAGCGTTCTTGTACAATCAGTATTTAGGCACCGGTGATGAAAACACAGTGAGCCTTTGCTGGGATTTCAGAACGAAGGAGTATCAGGAATATTGGAGAGAGGTATTTGCGTTTAATGCAACAAAGTCTGCCGGAGAAAGGATTAAAGTAATTGGGTTGGATTTCGAATCGGATATTGCTTTTGCCCGGGTTATTGAAATAATGAAACCCAAAGACAAGGTGCCCCCCTTGCACTTACAACCTTTGCTGGATTCTCTGTCACTGATTTTGGCAAAGAAAGGACGTCCGGATTACCTTCACCGCAATCTATTCCTCTCATTTGTTCAGAATTATCAAAAAGACAAAAGCTCTTTTGAAATTTATTTCGGTAAATACTTTGCCAGCCTTCTTCCAATACTTGGCAACAAAGCATCCTTTCAAATGCCAAAATTTCGTGATGAAGAAATGGTTGCTAATTTTTACGCACAAACTGATTGGAAGGATACAACTGTTTCTTATTTCGGGTCACTGGGATGCCAGCACACCTATTTAAACGACGGACATTCATTTGCTTGTTTGCTGAACAAGCAAAATTTGAAAGATAAGGTTCTTTCTATTCCGGTATATTATGACAACTGTTTCAGCTATTACAAACGCAAGGTAGTCCTTATTCAAAGTGGTTTCCTGCAACGGTTCCTCTCCCGCAGGAATGTGGAAACGGCAGAGATCTATTTCAGGAGCCTTACTACATGCAATGAGGCTTGTTTCAAATTGGATGAATCCACACACGAAACAGCAACTCTGGGGCTACAATGTCAGTATGTGTTGTATATGAAAGATAAACGGCCGGTTACACCGGTGTCAGCTGATGATTAATAGTGATCGTAAAGAATCGGATGTAGAGATGGATGACCGGCAATTCCGCAGAAGCCATTCCTGATTCGTTATGACTTTGCCTTCTTTACTCACAAACGGGAACTTACACCCTCACACATTATCTTGTAAAATCCAAGCTCAGGCATCTTTGTTTGGTTATCCAATGGGATGAGAAAATTCAGTCCGTGGGATTAGGAAAGCTATTTCCTGGCTTTCAGACCTATTGGTGAATTGACAAAAGAGGAATGTGTGTATGCAGAGCAATCTTTCTGGTCAGGCTGATGTGGAAAAATCCTGTCAGTGGATTTCTGTGCCGGGGAACCATCACTAACAAATCGACAGTTTGACTGGTTATAAATTCATCAAAACCGCTCTCTGGATTTTGGCCGATCGGAAAATGGTACTCTGGCTGAAAAGCGGAAAGTTTTGATAGCGTTAGTTTGGAGAAATGTTTCTCTTCGCCTGGATAAACTTCCGACAATGGTTTCTGAATACTCAATACGTGAAAACGGGACCGGAAAGAATTTATCAGGGAGAAAAGCGTTTCGCTGAATCTTTCGGGAAGAACCGTTCCCGAATCGCATGCAAAGGCAATGGTGTGGAGCGGGGAAAAACGGGCTGATCCTGGAACAACCAGAATCGGACATTGCGTTTTGCTCAGAACGGTGGTGGTTGTGCTGCCGATTAGCGTGCTGATTAGTTTACCTGCGCCTGTCACACCCATTACAACCAGATCAGCCTGACGGGTTTCAATTTCTTTACAAATTTCCTCCGCTACAGAAAATCCCATCCTTGTTTCTGCAACTAATATCAACTCCCCTTTTGTTTTCTTGCGTGTTTCTTCGCTCAAGTGTTGAATCCGCTTCCTGTTCTCAGTTTCCATTTCTTCTGCAACTGCCAGAATGGGCAATTCGGCAGATGGTACGGGAATTTCATAGATATGTAACAGCACAATTTGAGCCTTCAAATGCTGGGCCAGCTGAACGGAATATCGAAGCGCATTGTCGGATATTTCGGAATAGTCAGTCGGAACAAGTATCGTTTTCATTGTGAACGGCTTCTTTTGATGGGTTTGTCCGCAACACAATAATAGCCCGTTTTGCCCTTTTCCGTACTGACTTACATCATCAGCAGCATTGAGGAAGGTCATATTTAGCGGATAAAAGAGCGAATAGATTTGTGCCTGCCGGTACATACACGGATTTACTCGTTACGGCGAAAAGAATGACTCAAAATCATACACCGACATGAGAAGGGATACGAGGTCCGGAACAAAGCAGGGACTTAAAAACAAAAGAGCGAATAATGCATCCAAATGACTTTAAAGGGACTAATCATTTTTCTGATTGGCCGGAAATACTTACTTGTATTCTCCTTTTTTTATGCTGTTCTCCGGATCGGTTGATGTCGCAATCAAAGATCTGGACGTTGGGAGAGTGCCTCAAACGGGCTTCTGAAAAAAACATTGCTTTAAACCAAAGCAAACTTGGAAATGAAGTGAATAGAATCACCTGGAATCAAAGCCGCTATAATTTGTATCCAAACCTGAATCTGTACGATGCCCAAAATTTTAGTTATGGTCGATCCCTCGATCCGGTATCTTACCAATATACAAATCAAAACATTTCAGGCAATATCCCTTCTTTAACCAGCAACATCACGCTGTATAGTGGTCTCCACAATGTGAATCTGGTCAGAGAAAATAAATTGAATTACGATGCCGGAGGTTTGGATATCGAAAGGCAACAAAACGACCTGGCCTTGAATGTCCTTGGGGCCTATATGCAGGTGCTGCTGGATGAAGAAGCCGTAAATGTTGCCAGGGAGCAAATGAACCTTACCGCATCTCAGCTTGATCGAACTGATAAATATGTCAAAGCTGGTAAATTTCCAGAGCTTAATCTCTTCCAGGTGCAGTCTCAGCTGGCCATGGATAAATCAACTGAAGTGGATGCAGTAAACACTTTGCAGTTGGCGAAAGTTACATTGATGCAACTTTTGGAACTGCCCGTAAGCTCTGATTTTGAAATTCTGAAACCTGATCTGGAAACTACATTATCAGAAGCAGCTTCCCTGTCGCCTGAAGAGGTGTATATGACTGCACTCTCATTGCAACCTCAAATAAAGAGCGCCGGTTTTCGCACCAGGGCTGCTGAATTGGATTTGAAAGTCACGCAGAGTTTATTGCAGCCCTCACTGATCATGACAGGTACACTTCGCACGAACTACTCAAGTTTACGAAGCCAGATATCTGATCGTTTGACATATCAACAGGAGGATATCGGTTATGTGCTTGGAAATCTTTCGCAACCGGTTATCGGACTCGTTCCCGTAGACAGGGTCACCACTTCGCCTTACCCATTTTGGAATCAGATGAATGATAACTTCAGCCAGATACTCAGTTTTTCCCTTACGGTGCCCTTGTTTAACAACATGCAGGTTAAAAGTGCTATCTCGAAGTCAAAAATAGGAATAGAAAATGCCAGACTTAATGAGGAGTCCGTTCAGGTGCAGCTGCGAAAAGTCATTGAACAGGTTTACACGGATCAAACAGGTGCGGCTAAAAAGCTTCTGGCCGTGAATGAACAGGAACTGTCGGAAGAGCGCACTTATGGAGACATGGAAAAGAAATTCAACGCGGGGATGGCCAGTACTACCGATTATTTGATTGAGAAAAACAATCTGAACAAAGCCAAACTTTCTAAGGTTTCGGCTAAGTACGACTATGTATATAAAACCAAAGTGGTGGATTTCTACCTGGGAAAACCAATAACATTCTGAAATTGATGAAAAAGACCATATTTATCATTTGTTCCATTACCCTGCTGCTGATCTTTGGGTTTTATTTTTATAAACGGGATAGTGTCGCAAAGTTACCCAATTGGAAAACGGCTCGCGTGGAACGTGGTAATCTCGTGCAATTCGTAACTGCGACAGGTTCGCTTGCTGCTGACACAACGGTACAGGTTGGCACGCAGGTTTCGGGAATCATTGCCAAAATTCTGGTGGACTTCAACTCGATTGTTAAATTCGGTCAGATCGTCGCTATTCTGGATACCACTTTTCTTTTTGCTTCAAAAGAAGACGCGGAGGCCTCGCTTGGAAAGGCAAAAGTGCAGGTTGATGAAATGAAAAAAGAATTTGATCGTGCCAAATCGCTTTTCGACCAGAAAGTTGCCGATCAGGCAGATTATGACTTAGCTGTTTACAATTATGAAAGCGCAAAGAGTTTAGAGCGTTCTGCCAAAGCCCAATACGATAGAGCAATCATTAATTTGCATTATGCAACAATCCGGGCTCCTGTCAGCGGAACTGTGATTTCCAGAAACGTGGATGTTGGGCAAACGGTGATCTCGAGCTTCAATGCCCCTACATTATTCACAATTGCCAATGATCTGACTAAAATGCAGGTTCAGGCCAGCGTGGATGAAGCGGATATTGGTCAGGTGCAGATGATGCAGGATGTTGAGTTTACTGTGGAAGCGTACCCCGAGGATCTGTTTCATGGGGTGGTTCAGCAAATCCGGATGCAACCGATCATTGTACAAAACGTGGTCAACTATACAGTCATCATCGAAGTCCCTAACAAGGACCGCAAGCTCATGCCCGGTCTGACTGCCAATATCCGCATTCGGGTTAACGAGCATGACAATATTTTAAAAGTCGTTGCGAATGCCCTGCATTTCTCTCCGCCCCCCGAATACCCGGGCAAGGTTGCGATACCCGATTCTATTCTGCATAAATCTGAAAGTCTTACTCCTCCCCTTATTGAAGATCCCCGGAAAAAGAGTTTCATTGTGTGGGTGAAATCTGGTCCGTTCATTTATCCGGTAAGGGTTAAGACCGGACTAAGTGATGGTCTCGTTACTGAAATATCCGGTAACATTAGTTTAGGCACAGAGGTAGCTGTTGGGGTTCTGGCTCAGGCTGCGGAACCGTCCAAACAGCAGAGCCCTTTCATGCCGAAGTTCCAGCCGTCTAAAAGAAGCCGCTAAAGTATGGAGAACAAGAATATAATCGTCGTTAAAAATCTGTGGAAAGTGTATCGCACGGGCGATATTGAAATGAACGCCCTGAGAGATGTTTCACTGGAAATTCAGCATGGCGATTTTGTCGCCATTATGGGAGCCAGCGGCTCCGGCAAATCTACTTTTATGAACATTCTGGGTTGTCTCGATTATCCAACACGCGGCGAATATAGTATCGATGGAGAAAATGCATTGAAGCTCGACAGGAATAAACTTGCCGAATTGCGCAATTTGAAAATCGGGTTTATTTTCCAGTCGTTCAACATTCTTGCCCGAACATCAGCCATGGAAAATGTGGAACTGCCTCTGTTGTACAACAACCGCTTCAATTCGAAGGAAAGAAAGGACAAGGCTGTAAAGGCGCTTCAGTCAGTAGGATTGGGAGAGCGGATCAATTCCATGCCCAATCAACTCTCAGGTGGCCAGCAGCAGCGTGTGGCAATTGCCCGCTCACTTATTAATGATCCTGTTGTGATTATGGCCGATGAACCAACGGGAAATCTGGATACGCGGACAAGCTACGAGATTATGGATATTTTCCAGGCACTGAACGACAAGGGCATCACCATTGTTATGGTTACACACGAATCGGATATTGCGCAATGTGCCAAAAGAAATGTGCTTTTCCGAGACGGACAGATTATTGAGAACAAAATAGTTCAGGAAAGAAAGTTTGCGAAGGAGGAATTAAAAAAATTGCCACTGTTTCAATCTGAGAAGGAGGTCAAATGAGAATTCTCAATCAAATAAAAGTGGCGGCACGCAGCCTGAGTAAAAACAAGCTGCGAACATTCCTGACAATGCTCGGAATTATCATTGGCGTGGGTTCGGTCATCGCCATGCTGGCCATTGGTGAGGGCTCGCGGCAAAATATTCAGGCCTCTGTTGCCAGTTTGGGGACAAACTCCATAATGATTTACCCAGGATCCATGAATCAGGGTGGAGTGCGTATGGGTGCGGGATCATATTCAACTTTAACAGTGAAAGATGCTGAAGCCATTACTGCCCGTTGCGATCTTGTCACCCTGGTAACTCCGGCAGTAACCAGAAGCGTTCAGGTAATTGATGGAGCTCAGAACTGGAGAACGTTCATTGTCGGTAGCAACATCGAATATCTCGCCATACGCAACTTGGCTATTAGTGGCGGAAGTAGTTATACCCTTGCCGATGACCGCGCTGCCGCGAAAGTCTGCATTATCGGACAAACTGTTTCAGATAATATCTTCGGTACAGGAAAAGATCCTGTCGGCCAATCTCTCCGTATCAACAGCATTCCATTTCGGGTGATTGGATTATTGGAGAAAAAAGGACAGAATACGTTCGGTCAGGATCAGGATGATATTATTATAGCTCCATTCTCCACTGTTCAGAAACGCTTGATGAGTTCGTCCAAATTCATCAGCAGCATCTATGCGTCGGGAAGTTCGGAAAAGGTGATTGAAAAGGCCAAGGACGAAATTGGAACGATCCTCAGAGAGCAGCACAAACTGACCCCACATGATGATGATGACTTCACCGTTCGCAGTCAGGCTGACATTGCCAATATTTTCGGGTCAATCTCAAAAATCATGACCATTCTGCTTGCAAGCATTGCAGGCATCTCCCTGCTTGTAGGAGGTATCGGAATCATGAACATTATGTTGGTTTCTGTCACAGAACGGACGCGGGAAATCGGAATACGAATGGCCATCGGAGCGAAAGGACGTGATGTGCTGATTCAATTCATGATTGAAGCTATTTTTATCAGTTTTCTGGGCGGATTGATCGGTGTGGGATTGGGTATGATTACGGCTGGATTTGTTGCCACTTTTGGAGGGTGGCCAGTGGTCATTACCTCGTCATCTATTCTTCTGTCGTTTGCTTTTTCGGCAGCAGTGGGTATTTTTTTCGGATGGTATCCGGCGAGAAAAGCGGCAAGTCTGAATCCAATTGATGCTTTGAGATACGAATGATAGAGGATTCCGGAGAAAGCAAAACAAGGTGTTGGATTGAAGAAAGATCTGTCGCAAAATACGACTGGTTTTATTCCGTCAGATTTGCAATTTTTATGAGGCCAGGAAGATTAACTATTTTAATTTTCTTTCCTTCTAGCTCGATGAATTTCTTTTTTTGAAGGTCAGATAAAGTCCGGATTGCCGTTTCTGTTGTTGTACCGGCAATATTGGCGATATTCTCGCGTGTTATAATTGTATTCAGTGTGATCTTGTCAGGTTCTGTTCCGAAAAAATCTTTCAGCATAAGCAAGGTTTCAGCAATGCGTTCGTGAACGTGTTTTTGCGCGAGATTCATCGCTTTCTGCTCAGCCGCTTTGAGATCTGACGATAATAATTTGATCAGCTGAGTGGCTATCTGAGGGTTCGCAATAATTTGCTGCTGATAAGTTGCTTTTGGAAAAAAGCAAATCGTTGAATCTTCAATTGCGGTTGCGGAAGCATGATAGCAATCGTTGCTCAAAAGAGCACGATAACCGATCACATTGCTCTTTTTAGCCAGACGCAGGATCTGGTCTTTCCCATCGTGACCCAGTTTGTGGATTTTTACTTTCCCTTTGTAAATGCAATACAATCCTTGAGGCTGATTGCGTTCAAAAAAAATGATCTGTCCTTTTTTATAGACATTGAATGATTTGGATAGTGATAGATCACCCAGTTCGAGTTTACTCATTGCACAAAAAATGGATTCTTGAGCAGATTCACATTTATCACAGGATGTAGCTTCGTGGTACTTCGTTGAAGAGGCTATCATAGTTAGTCGGATTGTTTGCGTAAAGATGGGTTTATTGCTCATGATTTTATATGACAAAAGTCAGTAAGGGACCGGGCAATCAATGACTTATTCCGAAACAGACGGACCCCTCAGTCCTTGGCGTTCATTCGAAGTATATGATTGAACGCCCGAAGTAACTGTTGATGGTGGCGCTGATAGGACCAGGAGAAACCGATGGTATTGAGCCTGTGATTGGTTTATTGTTATTTTTGATACCTATTATGAACAATCGGACTTAATTGAACTGCAATGCTATCTGAACGAAAATCACGGGGAAGCGGATTCTGGGTGACCCTGGTTCTGTTTAACCTTTTTATAGTTGCGGTTCTGGGCGTCCTCTTGCGGAGTAAAATTCTTTTCCCTATAGAAATTTGTGACTTCAAGTATTTGCTGAATGCCCATTCCCATTTTGCATTTGGGGGATGGATATCTCTGACAATTATCGTACTTCTTGTCTATGAAATCCTCCCGCCCGGAATGTCGGAAAAGTCAATTTATCAATGGCTATTCGGAAGCGCCTTCATAAACGCCTGGGGAATGCTCCTTAGTTTTCCTTTTCAGGGCTACGGTTTTTATTCCATTTTATTTTCCGCGTTGTTTACCCTTACAACCTACGTTTTCAGTTGGGTGTTTATCCGCGATATCTGGAAGGCAAGAGGAGGGAAGGCCGTACGTTTGCTTTGCATTGGTGCACTTTTATCACTTGTGTTTTCATCAGCAGGACCAATAGCACTGGCTTATTTGGCCAGCTCCAAGTCTGTGGATGTTCTGCTGAACAGGGATGCAGTTTATACATACCTTCATCTGCAATACAATGGATTTTTCAGCCTGGCTGTTTTCGCACTTCTGTTTCACCGGTTTGGAGAAACCAGCGGAAAAAAGTTTCAGCTCATTGCCCTTCGCTTTGCTGTTGCCATCTCCTTATCGATTTTGCCAAGTCTTTTTCTCACCTATCTATGGCACTATCCGAATATTTATGTTCGCTTGCTTGCTTTGACAGGATGTGTTTTCGTTATACTTTCACTGGCTTTTCTAGTTCTAGTCCTTTCCAACCTCAAAGGATCACTCTCTGCTTCGCCTGCCCTGATCAAAAATCTGGTATTGGTCTCTATGCTTGCTTTCTGTATGAAATCTCTGATGCAGTGTGGGGTCGTCATACCTGCAGTTGGCGATTTGATTTTCGCCAACCGTCCAATTATCATTGGCTATTTGCATCTGATTATGCTTGGATTCATTTCGTTGTATTTGATGGCTCATTTTTGTACAATGGGCTTGCTTGACGTGGGTAGCCGATTTACAAAATATTCGGTGATGTGTTTTTTGTTCGCGGTAATTGTAAATGAGACAATCCTGATGGTGCAGGGGATTTGCGCTTTTTTTATGATGGGAAGTCCCAAATATCAGTGGTATTTGTGGTATGCAGCAATTTTACTTTCCGTGAGCACATTGTTGATATACATTTCCCGTCTCAAGACGAAGGACTTGCCGGTGAAATAAATCCCATAGCAGACTGAATAGTTCTTGAAATTTATTTTAGTTTCTCGAATTTTGCCTGAAAGAATCTTAGATATTTCGGCTCATATACCATTTTCAAGCCTTTTATCTTGCTCCGGTTCCGGTACACATTATAAACAGACTCAGCGATTACATCCATATGCGCCTGGGTGTAAACACGTCGGGGTATTGTAAGTCGCACGAGTTCCAGCTGAGGATAATAATTCTTTCCTGTTTTTGGATTGCGCCCAGCCGATACGATCCCTCGTTCCATCGTCCTGACTCCGCTATCGAGATAGAGTTCTGCGGCAAGTGTTTGAGCCGGATAAAGATCCTGTTTCAAATGGGGAAGGAATCGTTTTGCATCTATAAATATTCCGTGTCCTCCTATCGGCTCAGTTATTGGGATATCCATTTGTCTCAATTGTTCACCAAGATAGAGTACCTGTCCAACTCTTGCTTTGATATGCAGGTCTGAAACAGATTCGAGTATACCAATGGCCATCGCCTCCATATCGCGACCTGCCAAGCCTCCATAGGTATGTAAACCTTCGTATACGACAACCAGGTTGCTGGCTTCTTCATAATCATCTTTGTCATTCAGTGCAAGGAAGCCTCCGATATTTACCAAGGCATCTTTCTTAGCACTCATTGTTGCTCCATCTGTTAAGTTGCATATTTCTTTGACGATTGTCCGTATCGTCTTGCCTGCATAACCGGGTTCTTTTTGCTGAATAAAATAAGCATTCTCGGCGATGCGGGTCATGTCGAGTATAATTTTGATTCCATGGGCTTTGGTGTAAATGCGAAGCTCCTTCATATTTTTCATGGAGATTGGCTGCCCTCCTGCCATATTCACCGTTACCGCAACACAGATATACGGTATTTTTTCAGGTCCGTGTTTTTTTACAAGTGCATCCAGTTTAGCAAGATCGATATTTCCTTTGAAAGGATGAGTGTTGGCAGAATCATGCGCCTCGTCAATAATGACATCTTGAAAAATACCGCCGGCAAGCTCCTGGTGAAGACGCGTTGTTGTGAAATACATGTTTCCCGGGATGATATCTCCTTTCTTAATGAGAACTTTGGACAAAATGTTTTCAGCTCCCCGGCCTTGATGGGTCGGAATTACATATTTATATCCATAAACCTCCTTGACGGAGGCCTCCAGATGATAGAAATTGGCGCTACCGGCGTATGCCTCATCGCCAAGCATCATACCCGCCCACTGCCTGTCGCTCATTGCCGACGTACCACTGTCGGTCAGCAGATCGATATATACATCTTCGGATTTTAGTAAAAAGGTGTTAAAGCCAGCTTCGACAATTGCTTTTTTACGTTTAGCCGGGGTTGTCATTTTCAGCAATTCAACCATCTTGATTTTAAATGGTTCTGCCCACGAATGTTTAATCTGTTTCTTTTCCATTTGACTGTTATAAAGACTTTAAGTAATGTTCCTAATTCCTATTCTAAATGTTTGGTTTTGCTGGTGAAGGGAAATGCATATCTGAATACCAATTCAGATTCCACGTGGATATTGTAATGCTTGCTGATTCTGTAAAGCCAAAGAAACCATTACCAAGGATGATTAACTATGATAATAATCATTTCCAGGGGTATTTAAATCATTGGGGAGCGCTTCTATAAATTGAATAGGGCTACTGCAAGCATGAACAACCCGCATAAAAAGGAAAGGAGAATCAACCGGAATCCAAGTAAGGCCGAAGCTTTGTTTTTAAAATTGTTCCTTCTGATAAAAAAGACAACAGATAGGGCTGCAATGAACCACAGGACTCCGAATAAAGGACTCATAGGCGTGTTGGGTTTGAGTATTTGTCAGATGCAGCCGAAATGCTTCGTTGACCACGTGATCAAATCGCAAAAACGATTTCTGTAATTTCCACCTGCAGGATCAACTCTTTCAACGATTCGATTTCTTCCTCCATACGCTTTCTTTTTTCTTCAACTTCAGCCGTCATTTTTGCAATCAATTGTTTGTAATAACCGACCCCATCAAGAAGATTTGCGCGGAAAGAAGAAAAATAGTTGAATTGTTTTTCTGTCAGCTTACTGCTGCTTTTATGAATTTCAGTTTTCAGGTAGTCAATATACATTTTCAGTTCATTAAAGAACATGTGGGGCCGGTACAGACTGTTTCTCATATTCAGTCTCCCGTAAATATGCCCTGCCATCTCTTCTAAAGAGGATATCCTTGAAAAATAGGCAAGATTTGGCCCTGGACAAATTGTCACAGCCTTCAGTTTGTGGGAAAGTGGTAATTTGTTCTCAAGAAGGACGCCGGATGATAAACCCTCACACAAACAGTCTTTGCCAGTAATTGAATCGAACTCCTGTTTGTATTCCGCTTCAGGTAAATTTAAGGAAGCGAGTTGTTTCAATTTTTTCTCCTGGTATTCGCGGGAGGAAACACAAATCGGTTTTTCGCTGAATTCGGTATTGAATGAAAGAAATTTTTGATAACACGGGCTCCCGGGCCGATTTTTGTCAATTCTGCTTATTCGCTGGTGTTCAGAGGTACTGCGTTTGAAGTTATTGAAGGGTATTCCTAAAGGAGAGGCGTGGCTGAGGAAGTAATCTTCTTGTTTGGCAAGCGACAGCTGCAGTAATGTTTCCTTATCGACATTGGTTACTTCCGGCACCAGCAAAAAGGGGCTACCCCAACCTGTACCGTCCAGCTGATAGTATTCGCGCAGGAATACATCTTCTTTGGCTGTGCCGATACCACCCTGAACAGTGATACGTATCCGGTTTAAACTCGAATGGTTATAAATGTGTTTGTTGAGTAAAGCTTTGGTGCAGGTCTCATGCAATTCATCGATCAACTCTCGTTTCCTGTTCTTAAATTCTTCCAAAATGGGGCCCAGTAAATATCCTTCTGTCGGAAATGCATGACCTCCGCAGTTTAAGCCGGATTCGATGCGAAACTCTGAGATCCACAAACCTTTCTTTGCCAGAAATTTGCCCTGGATGAGTGCCGAACGGAAGTCACTTACTTTCAGGATAATTTTCTTTTTGATGTATCCATTGTCATTGGGAAAGAAATCGGGAAACTGTTCAATAGATGCATATAAACGGGGGTTAAGACCCGCCGAGAAGACGATTGACGACTCCAAAGTGCTGTTTGCAAAACCACGCAAAGCTGAAACAGCGTCGGCATATTCAGGAGGAAGCAAGTCTCCGCTTACTGAGTAATTTGAGTTATTGATCTTTGTCATGATGTTGACATCAATTGATCCTGGGATCACAAGATTTCGGAGATGGTTCTGATAAAATTCCTTCTCCGGTCCAAGCATCAAGGTCATTTGTTCATACAATCGTTTCAGGGTTGATTTTTCCGGCAATAGACGAAAGTATTTGACAATATCACTGTTATCTTCAAATGGCTGCGCCCTCATTTCTTCCACTTGCTTGGATACGATCCGATTCATGAGATCAAGGTATGCGGTTATTCGTTTCGCGCGGTGATCAATATCTTCAACCGGAACCGGAACATAGTTCTCGCCGATCTCCCTGCAATGGAATTCCCGCATCTGCTCAACCAGATGATCCTGAATGATCGAAACAACGGAGGATATACCGAATCGCGCCACCTTTATAGGTGTATCAATAGTATATCCCAAGCCCATTACAGGTATATGAAATGTGTGACCGCTCTGTCTGTCCATGAAGATTTTCTTGGTGTGTCGCTTAGCCCTCAACTTGATTGGCTAATTTGAGTACAATATTAATTTAAGTAGTATTGTCAAACTATGAGGAGCATCATGGTTTGATACACCGTTAAGCACAGCTCAACACGGTTAGGCCTTTTGAAGCGCTTGAAGGTCTATTCCTTAGCAATTGTTTGAAAATGCATGTGGGCCAATAAATTCAAAATTATGTGCAGGAATACGTATAGTGTTTCGTACTTTATGGACACGTCCTCTGCAAGGCCCCTGAGAAATCAAGCTGAAATCTCGCAGGCGTATTTCCCACAAGACTCCGCTAACCGCATTTGGAATCTCCGCAATTTTTGCACTTGATGCAACCTTCTTCATAAACAAGCCCGTCTGAACTACCACACTCCTGACATTTGTGATCCACAGCTTTTGTTCCGTTCGGTATATATTTTTTTAAAGCTCTTTCCACTCCAACTCTCCATGTGTTGATGCTTTCATTGTATAAATTCAGGTTCTCGATAAGATTTACGACATGAGGTAAAGGCATTCCATGTCGAAGGACTCCTGAAATCAATTTCGCATAATTCCAGTATTCTTTATTAAAGGAACGGGACAAGCCTTCTATGGTTACCCGATATCCTTCACTATCCATAAACTGAAAATCGTATCTCTTTTTTCCGGTCTCGGTTGTGTTTTTGATTACCCATCCTTTTTCGACCCATTTCGGTATACTGAATGAATCCTCGGCCCGTCCGGTGAATATTTCATACGGTTTCCCATTGAGCAGTCCGATGACAGCAATCCACTTTTCATCATGGTTCATAAAGCGGACTACTTCAGCCTCCAAATTTCTAGGTCGTTTGGGAGGATGCGTCTCAATGATTTCAAACGATTCAGGTTTTTCATCTGTTGCGACCAGGACACCTGTTCTGGATCCATCACGGTAGACGGTAATTCCTTTCAGGCCTTTTTTCCAGGCATCCAGATAGATTTGTCCGACACAGTCAACTGAAACATCATTGGCCAGATTTATTGTTGAACTGATCGAATGTGTTGTGTATTTCTGAACAACGGATTGCAGGTCGATGCGTTTCGACCAGTCAATTTCTGAAGCTGTGGATCCCGCATAAGGACTCTTTGAAACATCGGTTTGCCCCGTTATTTTCATCCAATCCTTTAATTTGGAGTGATAAACAGTGAACTCTTGCCAGGAGTCACCCATGGGATCTACAAAATCAATTCTTGCATTTTTGTCTTGCGGATTGACCTTTCTTCTTCGTTTGTAAGCGAGCATAAAGACGGGTTCAAGGCCAGAGGAAGATTGGGCAAGCATACTGAGTGTCCCCGTTGGGGCGACTGTGCTGATTGAGATATTTCTTCTGCCGAATTTCATCATCCGTGAGTATACATGGGGCAGTTCCACTTGCAACATTTGCACATATTCGGATGTGTTTTCGATTTTAGGATCAAAGCAAGAAAATTTGCCTCTCTCGATTGCCATATCAATGGAACTGTCGAATTCAGCTTCACATTTGCTCTTCATGATCTTTTCTACTTCGGCGAGTGCCTCAGCCGAATCAAATTTATAACCTAAACCTGCCAGCGTGTCTCCAAGTGCGGTGAAGCCCAAGCCGGTTCTTCTGCCTTTTTTACCGGCTTCGTAAAGGAGTTTCCAGGTTCTGACTTCGACATCCTTGATGTAGTCCGGCTCCACATCACTGTTGATTTTTGCCTGAATGCGCTCTATGGCCTCCAATTCCAGATCAACCAGGTCATCCATTAGCCGCTGTGACTCATAAGTCACCTCATAAAATTTTTTGTAATTGAACCGGGCCTGCGGCGTAAAAGGTTTATCAATAAAATTATACAGATTCAGCGCGATAAGCCTGCAACTGTCTCCGCCCTGCATAGCAATTTCGGAACAGGGGTTTGTGGACACATTTTTGAAGCCCGGATAAACGGATGAAGTGGAGTATTTGTGTTGCCTGTCCCAGAAGATAAGACCTGGCTCAGCGGTCTGATGTGCACATTTGATAATTGTATTCCAGAGTTCACTTGCCTTGACCTCCTTAGTATATGTTGGTTTAGCCGAATCAATCGGCCAGCGAAGGGTATAATCAGTGTCTCTCATAACAGCATTCATGAATTCATCTGAGAGGCGAATAGAAATGTTTGCTCCGGTTATCCTGGACAAATCCTGTTTGCTCGTAATGAAATGCTCGACATCGGGATGTGCGATGTCAATTGTTATCATCAAGGCTCCGCGTCGGCCATTTTGTGCCACTTCGCGTGTCGTATCCGAAAAACGATCCATAAACGATACGGCACCGGTGGTCGTTCCTGCTGAATTGGATACGGACATTCCTGATGGCCGCAATGTCGAGATATCAATACCCACTCCACATCTTCTTTTGAAAAGTTGAGCCAATTGCTGGTCGGTATAAAATATTCCGCCATAGGAATCATAAATTTCAGGGAGAACGATGCAATTGGAAAGGGAGGCAATCAGATGTGGGTTCCCCAGAGCTGACATTACACTACCCTGTGGCATGATATACCTGAAGTCTTTGAAGTAGTTGTATATTTTCCGTTCATCCAAGAATTCTCTCATCTGTCCGTACTTTGAAAGAAACTTAAAGCTGCCGTTCAGGTTGGATTTGTCTTTGTATTCTTTTTCTTTTCTTCCAAATTGTTTCGCCATCCGCCAGTGCATATCATCCGGACTCATCTCCAAAAATTGACCCTCTTTATTTTTCATCGCATACTTGTTGATCCAACTGGAAGCTGCCAAATCATCGCCATGAAAATAGGCAATACATTTTTGAAGCACTTCGGCATATGAATAAGAAGGAGTACCCTTTTTTGCGGGCTTGACAGGAATTTTCAAACTGATCATAAGCGGAGTTTCTAAAAGGTTTATTTGTTATTTGATTTCTGGTGCAATATAGAGACTGAAAATCGCATCGTGAATTGGATTTTTAAACATTCATTTTGACTTGTAAACATTTGAACTTTCCCTCATATAAAAAAATGCTGCTGCTCATAATTTATGCCTGATCTATTCAGATTTTCACGTCCTTCTCAACACGAATTCGGAAACTACTGCAGGATGAATTGACTTTGTTCGCGGGAAAACAGTTTCTGATAATTCAGAATAGAGTGCGACAGAACAGAAGGGTTCTTTCTCTTGTAAACTTGAAAAAAGTGGATTGGATCCCCTACAAGGAACATATATTTTTCTGTAGACGTTTTCTGAAGTGCTACCCCACTTGGAACGGTAAGGGATGGGCGGCTGTAGATGCATTAAGGAAAGGACGATTTATGCGCAATCGTGTTTGATAGAGAACCGGATGTGAGGGAGGAGGACTTGTGAACTATCTGTTTGACAGCTCTGAAATGGAGATGACTTGTGTGGCACCAGCCAATAATCTGATGTGGTTTCAAAGGCATCTAGGCGGTCAAAAGACGTTCGGTGCCTCGTCTTTTTTTCTCCTCCACAAGCATACGCAATTCACGACCGATTTGTCCGGAAATCGATGTGTTCTCTTCAGCCCGTCGAATCAAATAGGGTATAACCGATTTAACTGGCCCATACGGGAGGTACTTGGTCACATTATAACCAGCAGCTGCAAGATTATAAGTGATGTGGTCACTCATTCCATACAATTGAGAAAAGTAGACATGAGGGTGCTCCGCCGGAATGCCCAATTCATGCATTTTGTTTATCACATGCCATGTGCTGTTTTCGTTGTGAGTCCCGGCACACAAGGTAATCAGATCGATGTTCTTCAGACAAATGTCAATTGCCTCATCAAAATCCCTATCCGTATCTTCCTTCTGGAGGTGAATGGGCGAAACTGAACCTTGCCTGAGTGCGTGCAGGTTTTCCTTTTCCATGTAGGCTCCTCTGACAAGTTTTATGCCAATAAAAAAATGATCTTCACGGGCTCTTTTGATCAGGGAATTCAAGTAGTCCAGACGATCCCAGCGATACATTTGAAGAGTGGTTAGTACAATGGCTTTTTTGCGATTGTATTTTTCCATGAGTCTCTCAGCAAGCACATCAATGGCGGCCTGAATCCAGCTTTCTTCCGCATCAAAATAAATCGGCACATCTGCACTTAGCGCTGCTGTGCATATTTCGTCTAGTCTTTCATAAAAAGCAGTAAACTCCTCCTGCTCGGCCGTGTTTAATTTTGTTCCATCTTCAAGTTTTTCGAGCAGCGACATTCTGGCAATGCCTGAAAGTTTTAAACTTGTGTATGGTATTGCTTTATTAGTTTTGGCAACAGTTATGATTTTCAGCAATTCTTCCTTGGTGCGCTGGAAGTCCTCATCGCGCTCTTTCCCTTCAATTGAATAATCAAGTATGGAACCAATATGCGAATGACTCAATTTTGTGATCACGGTCCCGCTCTCATCAATGGATTCGCCTCCGCAGAATTGATTAAAAATAGTGCCTTTTATAAGTGCATTTACCGGCAACCCGATTCGCATGGCAAAAAGAACACTTCTTGACAAAAATTTCACAAGCAATGGTCTTTTCATCAGCCGAAAAAGCCAAAAAGAACGTTCAAGATCCGTATCATTTTTGGCTTTGAAAGCCATTTTCGTATTGCCAAAAGAGATTTCTGAATTTGTCATGACAGGGAGCTTAGTTAGGAGTTGGAATGAAATCAACCTCATAGGGTTGTGGCTTTGTTTTGTTTTTTAAATAGTAGACAATGGCCAGCAATGGATAAGTAGTTACCATCACCAGACCGGAAAAAATTCCGAGTCCGGCAATTGCAAATGAAATCAGCCAGGGATTAATTTTAGCCATAATGGCTTGAAAACTCAATTGGTTTTCTATTACAAGGATACCTTTTTCAACACCGGCAAAAATCAAAAAGAGGCAAAAAAAGAATAACGAAATATTGGTTATCCAGAATCCTGCATTGATTGTTTTTTTCTGAATGACTGAAAAGCGATAGCCGGAAACCTCACCAACTATAAACAAGACAGAGGACAATAAAATCATCGTATTGATGCCAATTGCACTTCCCATTGCATGAGCAACTGTGATATGTGTTCCGTGTTTAAAAATATTGACAGCCGGAACAGAAATGATTAACGCAAGTGTCAGGTTGAGAAAAATCCATAGGTTGGATGCAACCAGAAAGCGGTATGGAATAAAGTAAAATCTTTTGCGTGCACCTGAGAGGTCTTTCCTCCAATTCCAGATAATCTTTGCGAATATTAACAATTCGGTCATGCTTATGGCATAAGAAAGATACCGGATCCAGGGTGCGGTCGGAACAATATAAAGATGATGAGCCCAGCCAAACATCAGATTTGCAAGACCTAAGAAAAACATGAGGAAGGCAAGCTTTGAATGAGCCATACGGGTATCTCCCTTCACCTTTTCCATCACAAAGATGGCTGTGCCGTAAACCAGCATATTCCAGGAACCAACCATGGCACCATAAGCTTTCCATTGGACCGTCAGATCGCGGACAATATTGTTCTTGAAATACGGAAGCAACCACAGATAGGATTCAGAAAATGTGAAAAGGAAAAAGCAAATGCCGGTTGCCCACATCCACAAGTAAACAGGCCATGTCCCGGACACACGAACAATGGTTTTGAAATAATTGATACCAAACATGAGCCAGGAAACAAATACCGGGATTGCCAGAATCACAGGGAATTCCCAATATTCCCGACCACCGAATTTGCCTGATAAGTAGCATAGGGAGATCAAAGTGCCTGTGATGGTAAATACCCAAGCATGTGCCACTGCCATTTTTCGGGAAAACAGAGGTGTTTTAAAATGGGTTGTAAGATAATAGTAGATTCCGCCGATGGCACTCAGAAAGATCCAGGAGACGACAAAGGAGACATGTAATGGTCTGGTTTTGAAAAATGGAACCGCGTTAAAAAAATTTGGAAATACAAATTGGAAAGAAGCAATGCTTCCCCAGAGCACTCCAAAAAGCAGAGAAAGAATTGACAAGAATATAAAAATCACACCGATATTTGTTTTCATTTATTTGGTATTGTTCGGATTGTCCCATCATACTGAATGGTAAAATCCATAACAGGAGACCGCCCTGTTTTGTTGATGTATTTCAAATAGGCGATCAATGCATCGAGCTCTGTTTCTTTTAGGTGAAAATCAGGCATTCGATTCGTTCCCAACCTGAGAAATGCTCTTGAAGGGCCGCCGTCTTTTCCTTTTCCTGATTGGACATTCGTCAGGTCGGGACCCATATAACCCCCCAGTCCATATATCTGATGGCAAGCAATGCAGTTGTGTTCCTGGAACAACATCTTGCCGGTCATGGCAAGTTCACCAGGGTTGTTGACAGGGCCAGAATCTCCAGCACCTGAAGAATATACAAACGCGGAATCTGCAAGAAATAAGGAGACCAGGCTCCAGAAAATTAACTGTTTGATATGCGCGGGCATTGGCTATTCCGGGTCTGTTAAGGGTGGAGAGGAAGCAAGGCGGATGATTTGCAGCAAACACAAAACCTAGAGCCTTTTGGAATTTCTAAACTGTACTCCAATTAATCATCGGTATGACTTCCCATTGCTATGTTTAATAAAGCATCCCTGTTTTGAATGCGTACTTTCCGGTTATGCACGCTAATTATTTCTTTTTCGCAGAGATCTGCCAAAATCTTGTTCAGGTAATTCTTAGATGTACCAGTGAGCCCGGCCAGGTCGCGAATTGTACAGCCCACAGCCTGGCTATCCTTTATCAATGGAGCGGATTTTGAACTAATGGAGAGGAGCACTTCGGCGAGAACTTCAGTTTTCTTGCGGGAAGACAAACTGGCGATCCGGTCTTCGAGCAGATTCAAATTTTCACAAACCTTTTTTAGTATTTTCATAAATGCTTCTGGCTCGGTCAGCAGCATTTGCTTTAGAATTGGAGCTGGGATAAAGCAGGCAGTCACATGACTCACAGCTGAAGCAGAAAATGTGAAACTATCTTCGCTGATTATTGCACTTAGGCCGAGAAGATCTCCAGGATTAGCGATCCACGGTATAAATTCAGTGCTTTCCTTGCCTCTTCGGGCTACTTTAACAGACCCTTGCTGAATACAAAAAATACCTTTTGCCGGCTCCCCGGTTCGAATCACCATCTCTCCTTTCGAATACTCGCGTCTTCGTTTGGATATTGCATCTGGAGAAAGGGGCGAACAGAACGGCTTGTTTGCCGAAAAACTATGAAGCCAGCAGTTGATGCAAAGTCCTGAATCTAGTTTCATGGGGCCTTTTGTTGTGCCATTTTGAATAGCCATAGTTGGTCTGATTATGCGATAAAGATATTCCTGTTCCCTCAGTCAAACTATGACTGACATCATACGTATCGCTTTATAGGACGCAGTGCTTGAGGGTTTCAAACAAACGATACCAGTGCGAGTGACATACGTCATATATTCTTTGTGATGGAATGATGTTATTGCGGTATTAATTTCAATTCCTCAGAATCGATTAATTAACAATGAATGTAAATTGTTATGGATAAGAGAATGACTTCATTTATTAAGGATCAAAAATCCTTGTGTCTTTGTACTGCAGTAAACGATGAGCCATATTGTGCGAATTGTTTTTATGCATTTCTTGAAGAAGACAATATTCTTGTCTTCAAATCATCTGAAAAAACAAGACATATCCTGAACGCATTGGTCAACAATCGAATAGCGGGGACAATTGTTCAAGACCTGAATAAAATTGGTGAAATTACCGGGATCCAATTTACAGGGCAATTCGCGCCAGCCGTAGGAGATATTCTTTCAAAAGCCAAAATGGCGTATTACACAAAAAATCCAATGGCCTTGGTGATGAAAGGGGAATTGTGGATTATTTCGCTGAAGTATGTAAAACTGACGGACAATAAGTTGGGTTTCGGGAACAAGTTGGTTTGGGAGGGAGAAGGTTCGGGCTAGAGTTTCAGAACTGCAATTAAATAAGATCATTTGTTTAGAATGTCCGTATGAGTGACCGTGCTCTTTTCTTATCATCGCAGGTGGGAAAAGAGACAATACATGAAAATGAGAAAAAGAATGGAAGCTGTGGAGAATGGAACAACAATGGCCGAAGTCGTTTTTCCAAATGACACTAACCCTATCGGTATTGTCCATGGAGGAAGGATCATTCAGTTGATGGATATCGCTTGCGCAATTTGTGCCCAGATGCATTCCGGAAAAATAGCTGTGACTGCTGGCATCGACCAGGTTTCCTTTAAGCAACCGGCTAAATTGGGAGACATCCTAACAATAAAGGCCCACATCACCCGCACCTTCATCACCTCGATGGAAATTTACGCAGAGGTTTGGGCTATGCGTCTTCCTGACTTGATCCCATTTCTTTCAAATGAAGCGTATTTTACTTTTGTTGTTCTGGATGAGCATGCAAAACCGACTGCTGTGTTGCCCATGAAACCTAAAACTGTGACCGAGAAAAAGCAGTACCGGGAAGCACTGAACAGGCGAAATAAAAGATTGGCTTAAAAATTAATTGCTTTTAAAGTGGGCCGGAATCGTCAGGCTACCTTTGAGCTGTGCAGATGAAACAGGATGCCTGCGAACAGAAAAAAAGCACAGCACTGATGAAGAACTGCAAGTGGAATGGATACCGATGTTAATAAAGTGGCTATTCCCAAAAGGAATTGGAGGAAAAAAAGAGCAAGGAGGACATGATGGGATTGAGTCTGTTTCAGAAATGCTCCTCTTTTTTTCACACCAATTACCCATATTATGCAGATCAGGATACCTATTAACCAAGCAAGAGTTCGATGGATAAACTGGACAGTGACGAGATTTTCCGTAAAGTTTTTCCAGCATGGCTGCAAAACATTTATTTCGGAAGGCACCCAACGGCTCCCCATTTTTGGAAATGAATTGTAGATTTTACCCGCGTGTAATCCGGCTACCAAGGCCCCATAGATTATTTGTAGAATTGCTAGAAGAAGTAAAACGGTTGAAAGATTTCGCACCCTTTTATTTAACCTGCAAAGGACGGCTGGTAGTGGATAAATCAGGTTGAGAGCCATCCGAAAGGAATACCCAAAAATTAAAAAAGCAGTTATCAGATGCACAGCGAGCCTGTAATGACTAACATGAGGGAGATTGATCAGCCCGCTCTTCACCATAAACCAGCCAAGAAAACCTTGCAAGGCACCTAAGCCCAAAAGCACGAGAAGTTTTCTGAGCACGTCTGAGTCCAAACGTCGGGTAAAATAAAAATACAAAAATGGAAAAATAAATACGACTCCGATTACCCTGCCCAGCAGTCGGTGAAAGAACTCCCACCAGAAGATATGTTTGAATTGGAGTAAATTAAAAGTGATATTCTCGCTCCTGAATTGAGGGGATTCTTTGTATTTGGCAAAAGCAAGTTTCCATTCGGCCTCATTCAAAGGGGGAAGCGTTCCTTTCACTACGTTCCATTCGGTGATTGATAGGCCAGATCCCGTAAGTCGCGTAATTCCTCCAACAATTACCATCAGAAAAATGAGAACGCAGCCACATAACAGCCAGCCAGCAATAAGTCGCTCGGGCTTATGCATTTGCTTATTTCTCAGATGCGACTAAGGTTTTTATCGTTGAGCTAAGCGTCCAAATAATAATACCCATGAGCAATACTAGTGTCAGCAATACATATTCGGAGATACTGAAACGACTAAGCCATGATGGGCTCTCGGGCAATGTTGCAATGGCTGGCGCCAGTGCTGTTGTCACAACAGCTTCACTAGTCGGAGTGATTTCTGTTTTCACCGGAGCTGTTCCCTTATCTTTTATATAGGCCAAAACGGTTTTTATTTCATCGTCTTTTAAGAGCTGATCTGTCATCGGCATTCCATTGTTTTCTTTGAAAAGTCTGACGGCCTCGGCATCTCCAGATTTAACCAGCTTTTTGGAAGACTTTATCCATTTTAGCATCCAGGTTTCCGGGTGTCGTTCGCCTACGCCCTGCAAATCGGGTCCGACTAGTTTCCCTTTTCCAACTGTATGACATGCTGCACAGTTGGCTTTAAATATTTTTTCTCCATCTTGCCCGAAAGATACTGTGGATACAAGCAGTGAAACGGTTACCGTTAAATTAAAGAATGTGGTTTTCATCATATAAAGGGTTAGAAGAAGAATTTAACTGATCCAAGGTTTTTGCAAAAGGGTGATTTGAAACAGGAACGTCAACGGAATTGCTGCCTGAATTACCTTACCCGATGCTCTTGAAATACAGATGCAAATTGAGTATTTTGTCTCTGCCAGAACATGACTTCTGTCATATGGGCGGGAAGCGTTTATTTCATTTCCACCTGGCCATTGGTAATAAAGAAGGTGATGTTCTTCAGGTGATAGACTGTTTTTGACGGATGTGTACGCTAACAGCTATTCAAAGTGGATTGGATTTAAGCGATTTGGGTTGCCGATTTTCAGCCCGGCGCTATTCGAAAAAGCGGCTTATTTATTGATTACCTATCGTCAGATAGCCTGATTTGTTTGCGTACATAGTCGGGATACGATGGATAGTATCTTAAAAGCAGCGATCTTGCCAATTCACAGGTATTTGCTGCATAGGATGGCCGGACAATGCATTTATGCCCGGGGTTTTGGCCGAAAGACCATGTCATGGGAAATAAGATAAATCTGTAAATTCGCAACTATGCTTTTTTCTTCTCTGTTTTTTCTTTATTATTTTCTCCCTCTGACTCTTGCAGGCTGCTTTCTTGTTCCTTCTGGATGGAGAAATGCTCTATTGCTTGTGGCCAGCCTGATCTTTTATGCCTGGGGTGGTGTGAGCTATTCATTAATTATGGTATTCTCCATCATGTTCAATTATGCCATGGCTCGTTGCATAGCTTCTTCTGAACGTCAGAAAAGGGGAAATTTGTTTTTGAGTCTTTGTGTTTTTGGAAACCTTTTGCTATTGGGAGTAATGAAATATTCTGGTTTTGTTATTGACAACATTAATATTGTGTTGACAAGTTTACACTGGAGGCCAATTCATCTTGAGCCGATTAATTTGCCGGCCGGTATCTCTTTTTTTACTTTTCATGCAATTAGTTACGTTGTTGATATCTATCGCAAAGAATGCCCGGTTCAAAAAAACCCAGTCCGTCTGGCCCTCTACATTTCTTTTTTCCCTCAATTAATTGCGGGCCCCATTGTGCGATATCACGATATAGCATCTCAACTTGGCAAAAGGAAAATTGACCGGCAGGATTTTATTGCTGGTATCGAACGCTTTGTGCTGGGACTGGCTAAAAAGGTCCTTATTTCGAATGTTTTTGCATGGCCGGCGACTGAAATATTCAAGACACCGGTAGGGGAGTTAAACGCTCCATTGGCCTGGTTTGGAGCTTTCTGTTACGCCATGCATATATATTGTGATTTTTCAGGCTACAGCGACATGGCATTGGGTCTGGGGAGAATGTTCGGTTTCCATTTCCCTGAAAACTTCAATTTCCCATATGTTGCTAAATCTATACGTGAATTCTGGCGTCGCTGGCACATTTCACTGAGCACCTGGTTCAGGGACTACGTATATGTTCCGCTCGGTGGAAACAGAAAGGGAAGAGCTCGAACATACCTGAATTTAATGATCATCTTTTTCTTGACGGGCTTGTGGCACGGCGCGAGCTGGAATTTTGTTATCTGGGGATTTATTCACGGCTTCTTTCTTGTTACAGAACGGCTTTTTTTAGGCAAATGGCTTGAACGTTTGCCTGGCCTGAATTTGTGCTACACATTATTTGTTGTGCTCAATGCCTGGGTTTTTTTCAATTCAGCAGATTTGACTTATGCGATTAACTATCTGAAAGTGATGTATGGATGGACTCATTTCGGAACAGTTACAAAAGGAGTGAGCTATTATGTTAATCCTGAAATCTGGTTTGTCAGCATCACGGGGATTTTGGGTGCAGGCGGTTTTTTTAATTGGTTAAAGCCCATCATACATCAATTCACTGGATTGAGGGTGGAAGTCTTGTTTCGGGGGTTGAAATATCTTGCTATGATCGTACTCCTTTTCGTCTGTACGGTCTATCTTCTTTCAAATAGTTATAACCCTTTTATTTATTTCAGGTTTTAATTGTCCTTTGGTCGGGACATCAGCTGTTAAAACGAAGAGTAGCATCAAAAGGAAATAATGGTCCATGAAAAAACTTGAACACTGTTTTATTGGTTTGTTCTGCCTGTGTCTTCTGGTACCTGCTGTTCTTCATTTCTCGGGGTGGAACGAAAAAAGGCTTTCATTTGAGAACAAGCAATTGGCTCCAATGCCATTTATCCGTTTATCCAGCCTGGACCCTTTCCCTTCTCAGTACGATGCGTACTTTAATGATCATTTTCCAGGAAGGAATTCACTTATATTCGGGTACACTTATTTTTCCGCAAGGTATTTCTTAAAATCACCAAAACCGGATGTTGTTTTGATTGGCAAAGAAGGCTGGCTCTATCTGGCAAACAATGAGCAAAATGTGTATACAGGAAGTCTCCTGTTTTCTGAATTGGAACTGAAAAAAAGTGTGGAGGAAATTGAATTTCGACGGAAGAAGTGTTTGGAATTGGGTTCGGAATACAGAATTGTAATTATACCGAGCAAATATTCCATCTATCCGGAATATCTTCCTTCCGGAATAGGAAAATGTACAGGACCCAATGCAGTTGACCAATTGCTTTCTGAACTGAAAGCGCATTCAAAAGTTCCGGTTCTGGATCTCCGATCCGGGTTGAGGAACTGCAAACCCTTCGGACCCCTATTTCCAAAAGGCGATAACCATTGGAATGGCTTGGGCGTGTTTTGTGCTTACAGAGAATTGGTCAGCTGGCTGGCGATTGATTATCCGATCCCTGCACCGCTGAAGTTCAACGAAGTTTCTATCTACGATACCCTGATGTATGGCGGAAACATCAGTCGGATGATTGGTATGGGAGATGTCTGGAGAGAGCAGTATAGAAAGGTTACACCGCTTCGGCCGCTGCCCCAAAAAAGCGATACTCTAATGGGCTATCCTTGTCCAACAGGTTTTGGCTACTGTAACGAATATGAGGTCGAGCGACGAAATACCGACACAACATTGCCAACCCTGTTTGTGATTCGGGACAGCTTTACCAACCCTCTTTTCAGGGATCTGCTTTCCGCTCATTTCGGCCGCACGACCTATATCTGGGACAAATGGGAACATCGGTTGAATCTTGACCTTGTCAGGAAAGAAAAGCCGAAAATTGTGCTCTGTATGGTGATTGAAAGCATGATTGACTGTTTTGAAAATTACCCCGAGGTGCCTCCCGCTGTAACCAAGAAATAGGCCGTCTGTCTTCCTGAAAGAAAACAATATGGAATTCATGGTCCTTCAGAATTTGATTGAATCCGGCTGCGCATCTTTCGCTCACCAGAATCCTATGTTCACAGATTATTGGCTTTCAAAGCGTCTTTCATATGATAAAAATCACATACGGTCTGATAACAATCATTGATGAATCTGAAAAATGAGGACACATTTGTGCAAGACTACTTACGTATTGTAGGCGTAATATTTTTGCATGATGTCATTATTCACAGAAAAAAGGCACTTTGGTCAAAAGATCAGAATAATCGGATTGGCATTATTGAGTCAAGGGTGTACTATAGCTTATTTGGAAAGCCAAACGATTCGGCTTGATTCCTGCTACCTGCTGGCCAGACAACAATACCCGCAAACCAAGCAGAGAGACCTGATTGAGAAAAGCAAAGAATACACCATTTCCAATGCATCCAAAGGATTTCTACCTCAGGTTACGATAAGCGGCCAGGCTACTTATCAATCTGCTGTGACATCCATCAGCCTGAAGATTCCAGGTTTTGTATTTCCAGAATTCAGCAAGGATCAGTATAAGGTATATGGAGAAGTGGACCAGGCCCTATACGACGGAGGTGCAATTCGCTACCAGAAGGAGTCGGCCGCTGCCAATGCAGAAATCCAGGAGCAGAGCCTGGAAGTGGATTTGTATGCCTTGCGCGACCGTGTCACCCAGATCTTTTTTGCCATACTGTTGCTGGATGAACAGTTGAAACAAAATGATTTGCTTCAAAAAGACATACAAAGCAGCATCGATAAAATGAAACCTTCGGTGGTTAACGGGACGGCCACAAACGGAAATCTGGATGAGCTCCTGGCTGAGCAATTGCAACAGGAACAGAACAAAATTCAACTGGTAGCTTCGCGAAGAGCATACCTTGCCATCCTGGCTCAGTTTATCGATAAACCAGTGCCTGAGAACGCTGCGCTGCAAATGCCGCAGGGTATTGCTGTTTCTGAAACCATCAAAAGACCGGAACTGTCCTTGTCTGACAGCCGAAAAAAGAATTATAATGTGCAGGACAAGATTCTGAATGCATCCAACCGGCCCCGTTTGTCTTTCTTTTTCCAGGAAGGCTATGGACGTCCGGGACTAAATCTTTTCGACAACAATTTCGACACCTATTATATTGGCGGCCTTCGTTTCAGTTGGTCGCTGGGAAGCTTGTATACACTCAAGGATCAGCGCCAGTTGCTTCTCGTGGCCAGGCAGACGGAAGATATCCAGAAGGAGACCTTTCTTTTCAATACGCATCTCAACTTGACCCAACAGGAAGAAGATATGCAAAAACTCAAGGACATGATCGGCAAGGATCTGGAAATTATTGCCAAGCGAACAACCGTAACTGCAGAGGAGAAGTCCCGCATGGAAAATGGCGTCAGCACGATCAGCCAATACATTATTCAGCTCGATAAAGAAGATCAGGCAAAACAGAATCTGCTGTTGCACCAGGTCCAGATGCTCCTGGCTCAATACAATTATCAAACCATATCGGGGAATTAATGGCTGAACAAAACGCAAACGTATCTTAATTTAAATTCAGCAACATGAAGCATTCTTTTTTCGTCAGCCTTGCATTGACTACGGTGCTGTTTTCCTGCAAAAGTTCCACCATGGATTCGGATGCTGCAGGCTCTTTCGAATCGGTTGAAACCATTATCTCTACCGAAGCTTCGGGGATACTGATGCAGTTCAATGTGGAGGAAGGCCAATCATTAAAAGTCGGGCAATGGGTTGGCTACGTAGACAGCATCCAGCTATATCTTAAGAAAAAGCAGTTGGAAGCGCAGATCACTTCCACGCTGGGGCAGAAACCTGATATCCCGGTCCAGATTGCTTCTCTGCAAACTCAGCTGCAGGAAGCTGAAAAGAACCAGACACGTACACTCAATCTTTTCAAGGCGGGTGCATCCACGCAGCAACAGCTGGATGACATAAACAGCAATGTAGAGACTATAAAAAAGCAAATCGAGGCACAGCGATCCTCATTGGGGATTACTTCGAATACGTTGAACCGTGAAACGGCTCCTTTACAACGCCAGATCGATCAATTGAATGATCAGTTGGTTAAATGCCGTGTCGTCAATCCCGTCAACGGTACTGTACTCAGTAAATATGCGCAGGCGCATGAAGTAGCCAATCCCGGAAAAGCGTTGTACAAAATTGCAGCAACCGATACGCTCATCTTGAGAGCATACATCACCGGTACGCAGATTTCTCAGGTCAGGCTGGGACAAAAAGTAACCGTGCAGATCGACGACGGGGAAAAGAAATTCAGAAACTATCCTGGTGTTATTTACTGGGTCTCCGATAAATCAGAATTCACTCCGAAAACAATCCCGACCAAAGAAGAGAGAGCCGATCTCGTGTATGCCATTAAGGTGAGGGTTCCAAACGATGGATATATTAAAATAGGGATGTACGGACAGATGAAACTTTAACCCGATGGAAGCATTATGCATCAGCAATCTTGTCAAGAGCTATAACAAGGGGAAAACCCTTGCCGTTGATGATGTGTCTTTTTCTGTAGAGAAAGGTGAAATGTTCGGACTGATCGGTCCTGACGGTTCTGGCAAGACCAGCATCTTCCGCATGCTCACTACCCTGTTGCTGCCCGATAAAGGGTCGGCATCTGTGGCGGGACATGATGTGGTGAAAGATTATCAGGTGATACGGAGTATAGTGGGCTACATGCCGGGGAGGTTTTCACTCTACCAGGATCTGAGTGTGGAAGAAAATCTCAACTTTTTTGCAACGCTTTTCAATACCACCATCGAAGAAAATTATTCACTTATTAAAGAAATCTACGTTCAGCTTGAACCTTTTAAAACGCGCAGGGCCGGAAAATTATCCGGTGGTATGAAGCAAAAGCTGGCTCTCTGCTGTGCGCTTATCCACAAACCGGAAGTCTTGTTTCTGGATGAACCCACCACTGGAGTGGATGTGATGTCCAGAAAAGAATTCTGGGAAATGCTGAAACGGCTTCAGAAGGAAGGTATCACGGTACTTGTATCCACCTCATATATGGATGAAGCCACCTTGTGCGACCGCATCGGACTAATCCAGGGAGGTAAACTGCTCAAGGTAGATACGCCAGCAAATGTCATCCGCGACTATCCCGACAAACTTTATTCCGTAAAGGCCGGAGCTCCCTATCAGCTGCTGAAAGATTTGAGTGCTTACCCTGAAAGAGCAGATAGCTATTCTGCCGGTGCTTACGTCCATCTGCGTTTTAAAGCACCTGATCAGCAAAGCTCTGCCCGTTTGCTCGAATACCTTCACTCAAAAGGACACGAAAATGTGGAAGTCAATGAAACCGAAGCAACAGTTGAAGATTGCTTCATACGCTTGATGGAATGACAAATACAAAAGAGGTGCTTATTCATGTTGATAAACTCAGCAAACGCTTTGGCGATTTTGTTGCTGTAGATGAAATTTCATTTGACGTGTACAAAGGCGAGATATTCGGTTTTCTCGGAGCCAACGGCGCTGGCAAAACAACGGCCATGCGCATGCTTTGCGGACTGTCTATTCCCAGCTCTGGAAATGCGACCGTTGCCGGACTGGATGTATACAGCAAACCGGAACAAATTAAAAAGAACATCGGCTACATGAGTCAGAAATTTTCGCTGTACGAGGATCTGACCATCCTGGAAAACATTCGTTTTTTTGCCGGTATCTATGGCCTGAGTGATAAACAAATCAAAGAAAAGAGTGCAAGTCTGATAGGGCAGCTGGGCCTGGAAAATGAAGCAAAGAAATTGGTTGGCGGTTTGCCTTTGGGATGGAAGCAAAAACTTTCCTTATCTGTCGCCTTGCTGCATGAACCGAAAATTGTTTTCCTTGATGAACCTACAGGTGGTGTAGATCCCGTCACGCGTAAACAATTCTGGGATATGATTTATGAAGCAGCCGAACGGGGAATCACGGTTTTTGTCACCACACATTACCTGGACGAAGCGGAATATTGTAACCGTATTTCCATTATGGTTGATGGCAAGGTAGAGGCCCTCGATTCGCCGGAAGGATTGCGTAAAACATACGGTGCCAAAAACATGGATGAAGTCTTTTACCAGCTTGCGCGTAAAGCCACAAGACAGGCCGATTGAATATGCATTGACCATGAAACAGTTCGTCACATTTGTCAGGAAAGAATTTTTGCACGTGTTCCGTGACAAGAAAACCTTGCTTATGCTTTTCGGCTTGCCGGTGGTGCAGATTGTATTGTTTGGTTTTGCGCTAACAAATGAAATCAAGCATGCCGACATCGCTGTGGTTGACAATGCCCGTGACATGGCTTCGGAACAGATCATTCTCAAAATGGAAGGCAGCAGTTTTTTCCATGTCCGGAAAACCGTGATGGATCCTCGCCAGGCCGAAAATGTGTTTCGCGCAGGCAAGACAAAAATGGTGGTTATCTTTCCGTCCAACTTTTACAACGACCTTCTTCACTACAACAAGGCCAGGATCCAGATCATTGCCGATGCATCCGATCCGAACACGGCAACAACCCTGGTGGGGTATATTACCGCTATCGTGAATGATTACCAGGGTTCGCTGGCCGGGGTAGCACCGATGCCTTATTCTATTGTACCTGAAGTAAGAATGCTATACAATCCCGATCTGAAAGGAGCCCCCAATTTCGTGCCCGGTGTCATGGCTCTCGTATTGCTGCTTGTATGCGTAATGATGACTTCCATTTCCATTGTCAAGGAAAAAGAAATGGGTACGATGGAAGTCCTGCTGGTTTCACCGTTTAAACCAATTCTTGTGATCCTTGCCAAAGCTGTACCCTATCTGGTGCTGTCGATGGTCAATTTGATCGTGATTCTTTTGTTGAGTGTCTACGCCCTGGATCTTCCCATACGCGGAAGTGTGGTGCTGTTGTTTATGGAAAGCACCTTGTTAATTATTACCGCGCTTTCGCTGGGCTTGCTTATTTCGACTGCCACCGAATCGCAACAATCGGCCATGTTTCTCTCGATGATGGGGATGATGCTGCCCACCATTATGCTGAGCGGCTATATGTTTCCGATCGAGAATATGCCGATGATCCTGCAGCTGCTGTCGAATGTTGTTCCAGCCAAATGGTATTACATCATCGTGAAAGCCATCATGCTGAAAGGTCTGGGCTTTACGTATATCTGGAAAGAAACACTGATTCTTGGAGGGATGTCTGTTTTTTTCATTATCGTCAGTCTCCGAAATTTTAAGATTCGCCTGGAATGAGAACGCTCAAATTTTTGCTTCAAAAGGAGTTCCTTCAAATATTCAGGAACAAAGCCTTGCTGCCTATGATGTTTTTGGCGCCTGTCATTCAGCTGCTGATCCTTCCACAGGCAGCCAATTATACAATTAAAAACATCAATCTCGCCATCGTTGATCTGGATCATTCTTCTTATTCGAGGAGACTTGGGGATAAGATTTTCTCTTCCGGTTACTTTCATTCGGCCGGATATCCAGTTTCTTCAGCGGATGCCTTTAAGCTCATTGAAAAAGACAAAGCCGATATCATCCTTTCTATTCCACGGGATTTTGAAAACAATCTCATCAAAGAAGGGAGCCAGAAGCTGGGTGTTGAAGTGAATGCCATCAATGGTGTTAAGGCCAGCGTAGGAAATAATTATCTCGGAAGCATCCTCAGCGATTTTAACAATGAGATACGTTCAGAGTGGATTACCCCCGCCCGCATCAGCGCCCAACCTTCGATCGAAATTGTGGCTTCGTATTGGTACAACCCCATGCTTACCTATTATATTTTTATGGTCCCTGGCATCCTTGTGTTCCTCGTTACCCTGATCGGGGGTAATATGACGGCGCTGAACATCGTGAAAGAAAAGGAAGTGGGCACCATCGAACAGATTAATGTAACGCCCGTGCGGAAATCGCAGTTCATTTTGGGCAAGCTTATTCCTTTCTGGATCCTTGGTAATGTGATCTTCACGGTCGGCTTGCTGATTGCATGGCTTGTATATGGCATCATTCCGTTAGGAAGTATTCCCCTTCTTTATTTGTTTGCCGGAGTTTATCTATTTGCGCTTTTGGGTTTTGGTTTGCTTATATCTACCTATTCTGAAACACAGCAACAGGCAAACTCCATGATATTTCTTTTTGTGATGATTTTTAACCTGATGGGCGGGCTCTTTACTCCGATAGAAAGCATGCCCGACTGGGCTCAGATAATCACACGCATTATTCCCATCAGTTATTTCATCGAAGTCATGCGGATGATTGTTCTGAAAGGAAGTGTTCTGAAAGACATCCTCTATCACATCGGTGTCGTGTTTTCGATGGGTGTTATTCTCAATGGCTGGGCGATTCTGAATTACCGAAAAACGAGTTAGGTATTGCCTAAACGGTACTTTAGTTTATCACAAAGTCTGTCGGCGAGTTCTCCGAATTCATATTTGCTTATTTGGATTGAATCATAACCCTGAAACCGATGTAAGGCGATGGGCCTGTGATCCCGGCGTATTCGTCCTCACTATTCAGCTGAATATGTTTTTCATCGCTGTTCCAGCTGCCCCCTTTGGTGCCTGGTTTTGACACCTTTGCATTCTGATCATCTGTAACATATACCATTTCCGCCACATTTCCACACATGCAATAGAACCCGAAATCGTTGGGGTTGTATGAACTGACAGGAGCTGTTATCGTCCCTTCGCCTAACATAAGTCCAGCTGTTGTGTAAGCATTTCTGAACGGTTTTGTATTGCAGAAGCTTACGCTGTCGATTGTGCCGGCATATTTTTTTAGACAGAGGTTAGCCAGAAAGCATCCTTTTGAATTGGTTGCTTTCAATTTCTGCACATCATAATTGGGCTGGGAGCTAAGGTAAAGGCTCCAGGGATACAGCGCATCCTTCATGCCGGTGGAGGCCGCGTAAGTCCATTCAGCGTCACTGGGCAATACTGCGCGGATGAGAGGCTTGGCTTTTTCTGTCAGTTTTTTATTCGCTTCTTCTGTTAGCCACTGGCAATACATTTCAGCACCCTCGCGGCTGATGTTAACCACAGGGTATGAATCATAGGTCGACACCGAGAAGTAATTATCTGTCATCGCCTGAGCGTAGCTATTGATGGATGTTGTCATCCATTTCTGCTGATCAGGTTTTGCTTTTATGAATTCTGCTTTCCGGCCCTGTATCAGCAGATCAAATAAAAATGTTCTGTAGTCCAGATTACAAACTTCGGTTGTCTGAAGATAAAATTTGTTTATGTTCCGGGCGATTCCCTGATAGGAGAAGGAGGCTTGCTGAACAGGAAGGTATTTGGTTTTGTTGTACCTGACTACCTGATCGATCATACGAGCCTTTTGTTTGGCATTTGCTTTGATTTCTTTTTCAGTCAGTTTCGGAAAGGCATACCCGCTGTCGGAATTTATTTTGCGGATCAGGTGGGAAGCAGTGTTTACCGGTAGTTCCGTATAAACAGGCAGATTGACAATGGCCACGCAATCCTCTTTGGGCATATTTCTGTACGCGACCAACAGTGATTCATTTGTCACGGGGCGGATTGTAAACTTTACACTGTCTGTCTTTTCAATTACAGAAGTTGTGTATCCATAGAACTCGCCTGTTGCCGGACGGCTTTCGGGTATTTCAACCGGCGTTGGTTTTGGTGAAGATTTGGAAGGCTCCATTTGCACGGATGTATGCATCAGGATGGGCGTCAGGATAGCCGCTGAAATTCCGATAATAATCAGGATTGTATTGAGGTTGAATTTGCGCAAATAGGTCTTGGTTATATTGCTTTTTAGGGCTTGATTGTATTTGCCATCTCCCATCACCTGGTCAGCCACTGCATTCAAAACAGAAGCATTTTTAGGGTCATTAAAATCCAGCTCCAGGAAGGCCTGATTCATCAGGCAGTCGAATTCTTGATCGGTGTTCGTATGAGGTTTCTTATCAGACATTTTCTTTGGTTTCAGATTTGTTTACCAGAGCAGCTACTCGTTCTGTTAATTGTTTTTTCAAACGGGAGTAATAGGTTTTTAATTGATTTTCGGGCCTGTCGACGTATTTTGATATCTCACTATAGGCCATATCCTGAGAGCGCATGAGTACAAGTATTCTTTGCCAGTCGTCCAGTTTGTCTAGTTCTTCCCGGAGTATTTCCAGAGGCCTGTTTTGAATTCCTGTCGGTTCATGCGGGGAATCAGATGAGACCATGTTTTCGTGCAATGGAATTTCCGAAAGCCCTTCCGAAGCCTTTTTCTGCTTGCGGACAAGATCCTTCATATTGTTTATGAATATCCTGAACACGAAAGATGCAAAGGCCTGTTCTGTTTCGAATGGGTAATTCGTTACACTGTCGGAGACTTTATAAATTGTTTTGTAAATCAGGTCCCAGGCATCATCCTCAGCAATTTTCCAGTTTTTTGTAGCATACCGCAACAACTTTTTTGAATAACGCTCAAAGAGAAGTTTGATCCCCTGGTCCCGGTCCGATTTCAGTATTCGATAGGTTTCCGTTTCTGAATTCAATGCGTGTGATTTTAATAATGTAAACGAATGTGGGTAACAACGGAGTTAATATAGTTGAAATAAAGCTATTGTTTGCGATGCAACCCCATTGCAAAGTCTTTGATCTGACGATTGGAAAGCTTTGTCAACAAGACCAATCTCTTTTTTTGTTGGTTGAGACGGCAAAGTGGACAATGTTTCGTGCAGGTTATTGATAAAAAACCGAAACACAAATGAGCCAAAGGCTTTTTCGGTTTCGAATGTGTATTCCGATATATGATCAGCCACCTTATGAAAGGTTTTGTAAATAAGTTCCCGGGCATTCGCCTCGCAGGTTTTCCAGTTTTTTGTTGCATAGCAGAGCAGTTGCCCGGCATACAGCTCAAAAAGTAATCGGATCCCTTGTTCACGGTCTGATTCAAGTATCTTGTATGTTTCCATCTTTTGTATCAATTGATATGGGTTTAATACTATAAACGAATGTTGGTAACAGTCGGAGTAATGTGTTGTAAATAAGGTGATTGTAACAGCCTTGGACAGAATAAAGGGTTCGATATTGAAAACAGGCGGAACATGAGTCACCGGCTTTGGAACCTGGTGCTTTGCAAACGAATTATCCTGCCCACGTGTACTCACTGAGGAACCACATATGGGTTGACAGGCCAGCGGGTAGTTTGTGTTTTTGCACTGAGCACGTTCAAACGCAAAAAAGACCGGTTCTTGTGAGAGCCTGTTCTGATTTCAGAGGGCAAAGGATTCTGGACTGAAGAAATTGGTGTTTCAGAAGCGCTCTGAATAGTTTAACGTCCTTATAATTGTGCATTTGGATGCACCTAGCATTAAAATATTCCTTATCAATTTAAACAAAGCGTAGGCTCAAAAATTAACGCTGATACCGAAGAAGAACAAAACCTTTTACAACAACTTTCTATATGCTTTCTTCCACACTGTAAATATAGATGCACGAATACGAAATTTCTATGATGTTGAACAGTGTTTATTTGAAAAAAGCAGAACCGGAAGAGACAGCTGCAGGATGAACATGGGGAGGTTCTGTGTAGGGCTCAATTGCCGGCAGGCAGTCGACAGGTGATCCATTCCGATTCTATACACACCAGCTTTCTTCCGGAGCCGGCGTTTTTGGACGCAACATATTTTGTTTAATTTAAATGGCTGGTAAATTGCCGGCCATTCAAAAAATTGAACCATGAAAAATAAAATCATCGTAATTACCGGCGGGGCCACGGGCATCGGATTTGCCATCACAAAGGCTTTGGTGAACGACAATACCGTCATTTCACTTGACCGCAATGACACAAAAATAGCGGCGTTAAAGGCTGCGTTAAACAAGGTTGTAAGCATAAAGGCAGATGTAACCTCAGACAGTGATCTAAGCAATGCCCTGGCTATAGTGGAGAAGGCATATGGGAAGATCGATATTCTGATCAACAATGCGGGAAAGGGAAGCACATTTGATTTTGTGAATACACCGGAGAAGGCGCTGATGGAGAATATCGAAGTAGAAATGAATGTGAACTATCTGAGCCCCATTCGCCTGACCAAAAAAGCACTTCCTTTACTCAAAAAATCGGACGAACCTGTTGTTGTTATTGTGTCTTCCGGATTGGCCTATGTTCCGATGTCATTTCTTGGGACATATTGCGCCTCCAAATCGGCTGTTCATTTTGCGGCGATGTCTATCCGTCATCAATTGACGGGTCTTAAAATTCGGGTTGTAGAAGTCTTGCCACCTGTTGTGGATACCGAGTTGAGCAAAGACGCCAAAATTGCAAAAATGCCGGCGGATAAATTCGCAAAGATATTTCTTGAAAAACTGGCCAAAGGAGACACGGTCATGAATATTGGTCAGACAGCAGGCCTGGAGAAATTCAGTCGTTTCATGCCTAAGACGGCCTTTAAAATGTTGAATAAGCAGGGAAACTGAGGAATGCCAGAAGTAAACCGGATCTACCTGAGATACTCTTTATCGAGAAGCGATTGATACTCCGGATGAAGCCGAATGTATTTGGCAACAAACGGGCAGAACACCATGAGTTTTTGGTTTTGTGATTTGACGGCCTCCAGTGCATATTTTGCCAGCGCTGATGCGACACCCTGACCTCTTGCCGCCAGGGGAACAAACGTATGCATGAGGGCAATATCTTCTTTGTAAAACTGGTATTCCACAAAGGCATACTCTCCGTTTACTTCCACTTCAAAACGGCTGCGTTTGGTGTTGTTAAGAATATTTGGCTGCAAAGACATTGCTCAGGCTGTTTATCTGCTCAATAAAAGCTAAGTCGTTTTCTCATTTAAATTTACGCAAAAAAAATATTTTACTCCGCGCTCTGACACTGATATTGATCACAGCAATTGTCTCTGGTATTTCTTAACTTAATCTTGGAAATTTCATTTCCAATTAAGATGAAAAGCCATGAGCAGTCTGCCAATCCGCAATGCGGAAAAAGATCATTTACTGAGCCCCCAAAATGCCGCTTTAATCATTATCGATTACCAGCCCACCCAGGTCAACTCCATCAATTCGATGGATAGAAAACAACTCATAGAAAACATTGTCATCACAGCACAAGCGGCAATGACCTATCATCTGCCTGTTGTTTTATCGACTGTCAATGTAAAAACGGGGCTGAACAAGGATACTCTTCCGATACTGAGAGAAATACTCGGGAATATCCATTCCTATGACCGAACCTCGATTAATGCCTGGGAGGACAAGGAGTTTTATGAAGCGGTAAAATCCACCGGCAGAAAAAAACTGATCATGACCGCGCTGTGGACAGAAGCGTGTCTGACGTTTCCTGCTCTGGATGCATTGAAAGAAGGATTTGAAGTATATCCTGTAGTGGATGCTGTAGGAGGCACTTCCCTGGTTGCGCACGAAGCCGCTTTGCGCAGAGTAGAACAGGCAGGAGCTCAGTTGACAACCAATGTACAGGTTCTTTGTGAATTGCAACGGGACTGGAACCGAAAAGAAACCGCATCTGAAATGGTACGTATATTTAAAATGGGTGGAGTGTTTTTAAAACTGGATTGATTATTTAAACCACATGGTATTCTACCAGTGGCCCACAACAATCAATAGGATGTGTTTCAAATCAGAGCCTAATGTGGGGAAGTGACTTGAAAAATTCAATCCATCGCAATGGGGGAAATTGGATACATCTTCAAAATAATGGGGTTGATATGGATTAATATGTTTGAAGCGGCCCACTCGATTCGTAGCCATATCCTGAAAATACGTACTTCAAGTTGATCATATTTAAACCATGTTTAATCCAACCTAAAACAACAAAGGCCCCCAGAATCTCTGAAAGCCTTGTTGTTATTGGGGTGGAGAATACCGGAGTCGAACCGGTGACCTCTTGCATGCCATGCAAACGCTCTAGCCAGCTGAGCTAATCCCCCAATATTGATAAGAACGAGTGCAAAAGTATCAAAATCTATCGTTCTGGCAAAATTAATTGGGAAAGAGTAGGCGTGGGCGCCCGCTGATGTCTTTCACAAGTCCTATTAATCACCCACTCAATTGGGACTGCAATCAGCGAACACTTTTTTCGCCGCGAGTTGTGCCGGGAGCCGGATCGGGCAAAAATGAGAATTGATACCCCCAAATTCCTTTATATTTCTATTTTTGTTTCAGTCCCCCCAATATCCCGTTAACCGCTAAACCCTATCGAATGAACTTCTCCCTAAAACGAGTTCTCTCCCGCAAATTGGTCCTGCTTGCCGGATGCTTAGTCACCATCCCTTTACTATCCTATAAACCCATAGCCGAGGTGAGCATCGATCGGGATGAAGCTCAAAAAGCCTTTTTGCTGATCAATGTGATGCGTCAAAATCCTGCGGCCTTCAGTCAGGAACTCAATGTTAATCTGGATACTGTTAAGGCCATGCCAGCCCTGATCTGGAACGATACCCTTGCCAGGGTTGCCGAACAAAGAGCTTTGGATATGGCAAACCGTCAGTATTTCGCGCATGTCGATCCCGATGGTTTTGGCGTGAACTACCACATGAATCAGGCGGGATACAAATTGAGAAAGTCCTGTCTGAAAAATCCCAAGCAGA